>JAABUP010000157.1_pt1 | contig 150340 bp, 190 predicted proteins | sample 5559201 | NCBI WGS metagenome assembly JAABUP01 (sample SAMN10711887, study PRJNA513373) | rock metagenome | isolation source: Antarctica rocks | place: Antarctica
TCTCTTAGGCCCCACCCCCTTCCCTTTCCTGAGCCACATGCCATGGCCTGTGGGTCTTCTGATCATCCCCATTTGCGCTTGAGGAGCAGATTGTGGAATCCTTTCTTGCCACTGATTCATGAGGAACGTCTCATGCTGTTCAATGCATGCTTCCTTGCATGTTCAATGTAGCTGCTACAACTGCAGGACTGTACACACAGCTCAGAACCCAGACAGCATCAAGTGGGTGACCCAGGTGTGGATTGCTGGGGGCCACCCTAGGAACGGCCCCAGTCAGGGCATGTCTGCAGTGACAAAAACCTCATCTGGTCCTTCGACTTCTTCTTCTCCTTCTTCCTTTTTCTCTTCTTCTTCTTCTGCTGCAGCAGCAGGCACTGATGATGATGTTGAAGGCAGGATCCTGTCTACTAGGTAGGTCTGACCTTTGACACTCTTGAGGCAATCAGGCATACATTAAGTTGAGCTGCGCTGAGCTCGGCTGAGCTGAGCTGAGCTGAGCTGAGCTGAGCTGAGCTGAGCTGAGCTGAGCTGCGCTGAGCTGAGCTGAGCTGAGCTGAATTGAGGCAAGCTGGGTCCAGCAAGCTGAGCTGAGCTGATCTTGTTGCAGCTCAGCTGTCTGGCTTGCAGGTGGGCACCCCTCAACCAGCCACTAGCCCAATTGTGCTGCTACTTGTGTCACCATTGTCACCATTGACTGCTGCAAACTTGCTGAGGGTTGCTGGCAGGCTCTTGCTCATTGGGTAAACCCTCTAGGGTTTGAGGTTTTAGGTGGTGCAGCAACCCTTTGCCTGCCTCTGTATCTGGATTGATGTGTCATCAGCGCAGGGTCTGTTCTTGTATTCAGCCTGGTCTGTGGATTACATGGTCTGTGTGTTGGTGGGTGTTCCCACAGCCGGTGTTGCATGTGTTGCAGTCCATCTGCCTCAATGCATGTTTCCCAACAACATGTCCCTGTGTATTGTAGGAGAAAGAAGGGTGCCAAGGGCAAGAGCACCAAGGGCAAGCCTGTCAACAAGCCTGTCAAGAAGGGCTTCTCTTAGCTTAGAACAGGAAACAACAACAACAGGTCTCAGCTGATGGGCAGACTCATGGGACCTCACAAGTCAAGCCTCTCATATATAGCTGCATGCTCAGCTGCAGTCTGGCAGCCTTGGGCCATTGCCAGCCTTTTGGAAAGGTTAGAAAGCTGATGCTCAGCAGCTGTGTGTAAGCTGCAGCTTGAACAAAAGTGTGCATGTGTGCAATGTCGATGTGCTGTGTTATGCCCTACACGATGTTGTAGCATGCATGTGCACATGTGTGCGTGCACCTGTACACTACTTGTCAGCTTAGACAACAGTGTATGCATGTGCAGCATGCATGTTAGCGATGTGGTGGCTTAAGAGGGCCTAGGAGCTGCAGAGGTGACAGCTGGTTGGGCGGGAAATAGGCAGAGCTCCAGGTCATGATTTAGATCAAGATGTAGATCATTGAATTGCTGTGCATGTTGGCACTGCTCAGGACACAAAATCCTGCAGCATACGGATTCACATGGGACTTAATATGGGCTTTAAGCCATGGCTCTGATGAGCAAATTGAAGCATGCTCGTTCTTGTAACAACTTGTACCAAATCCGTTGCAACTTTGTTACAGCGCTTTGACAGGTAGGGTAGCTTTAGCTATCCACATAGCTGTTTGTGAATGCTATGTCCATATGACATGTAAACGGCATCATCGCTTCCAGGCGCATTGAACTCCATGCATGGGTGGACAATCTGCTCGTGGTGTGATATGTGTAGTGCGTGTATGCCTGTGCGGATGACTTGCCTGCCACATGCCTGCGTGAGTTCTCTACCGTCTGCTGTAACACCAAATGATGCGTCTGACATTGCGTCTGACGAATGTCAAAACCATGCGGCGTCATGCAGCCTCTCCAGCCCAATCAGCTTGGTCTTGCCATGACACAGCATGTAATACAAGGATGTTTCAATAGTCCTCTCGGTTTCTGCCAGAATGTTGCTACACTAATTGCGATGCAATCTGATTGCACCAGCCAAGTACTCAAATCCCTACACTACCCATACTGCTTGCTTTATTTCTACTCAGGGTGACTGGCCCATCACTGTGTTGGTCATGAATGCAAAAGATGTTGGTCTAAGCTAAGCCTGGAGAGTCAAAATCGTACAACCACTGAATAAGCAAATGTCAGTTCATAGCAAAAAGCAGAATTGGGGGGTCTTGGAAAAATACATTCACGGCATGTTCAGGTAAGCTGTATCTACGAATCAGACAGGATCACAAAGGCAGCATGCATGTCCAGTCCTGCACAAGACTGTGACAATCATGCAGCATCTGCAATCATACAGGGAGTAGCTGCAATATATCATGAGCTCATTGCTTGTTTGGCTCCACATCATGGCCCCCTAAGCATCCAAAATCAAGCTGCATCTGAGCATTGCACATGAAGCGCTGCAATACACCTGCAGTTGTCAAGACTGCAGCACATTGGCAGCAAACTCGCCCTCCACATTGCCAGGAGGGTCAAATTCAGCCACAATCAACCACTCTCCAGACGAAGTGAGATACGCGCCAAACCCTATCTGCGTCGACGCCACCCATACCAGCTGAGTGAAATGGCCAGTGGCGCTGGAAAAGACAGCGTTGCTGTAATCGTACAGCGTAACTTCGTTGTACCAGAGGTCTACAGCTGAAGATGCAGCGTCTGCTGCAGATGTCCAGCCATTGCCATCACCTTCTGCTAGGTTCTCTCCTATGGCAACCAATCAGTGTTCAGCATAATCTCCCACGCTGTTGTATGCTGACTGTGATGCTGTTGTACAACAGCACATGTGCATCACAGGAGGGGCTTGATAACTGTTGGTGTCTAATCAATGCAGGTGGTGTGCATTACAGTGCAATGTCAAGAGGACATGCCTATGCAGAGCACCAGCACGGGACCGATACTCTGTAGGAACACAGCAAGATGCATTTCAGTGATGTGGTGATGCATTTGTCTTGTGGCGTGAAAGGCTTACCGTATGCGCCGTAGCTATGCACAAACTGTCCCTTGTCAGCCCAGTTTTGAGCATATGTTTCCAAGGTCAATGACACAGTCAGTGCGTCTGCGCTATGCAGAGCCCTGTAGGAGTTGACCTTGTCAACAGCTGCTGAGAAGACTGATGCTGCTGCTTCTGGTGTAGGCGAAGCTGTGGTGGCAGCTGTTGCCTCCGGTGTTGGTGCAGCTGTTGCTTCAGGTGTTGGCACAAGTGTGGCAGCAGCTGTTGGTGCAGGTGTTAGAGCAGCCATTGCTTCTGGTGTAGGCAAAGCTGTGTCAGCAGCTGTTGCCTCTGGTGTTGGAGCAGCTGTTGCTTCAGGTGTTGGCGCAGATGTGGCAACAGCTGTGGATGCAGATGTTGCTGCAGGTGGGGCAGCAGCTGTTGCCTCTGGTGTTGGAGCAGGTGTGGCTGCAGCGGTTGCTTCCAATGTTGGAGATGGGGTTGCTTCAGGTGTGGGTGAGGCTGTGACAGCAGCAGTAGCCTGGGTTGTTGGTGCAGGTGTGACAGCAGTTGATGCTTCTGGTGTTGGGGCAGCTGTTGCCGCAGCTGTTGCGGCAGGTGAGGGAGTAGCTGTTGCTTCCGGTGTTGCTGCAGGTGTAACAGCAGCTAGAGCCTCTGGTGAGGCTGCAGCTGTGACAGCAGCTATAGGCATGCTTGTGACTCCAGCTATTGGTGAAACTATGGGGATGACTGTAACAGCAGCTGCTGGCTCAGGGGTGTGTGAGAGGGTTAGCTCAGGCACTGTGGTACGTGCTGCTGCTGGAGTGGATGCAGATGTTGGGGCAGCTGCAGGTGCGACTGTTGATGCAGCTGACGCAGCAACCGCTGGCGCAGGCGAAGATGCTGCTGAAGCTGCCACTGATGTGGATACAGCAGTGAGCTGAGGGGCAGCAGCAGGAGTGGCTGGCGCAGAGGTTGGCTCAGCTGAAGCAGCAGCGGTGGCAGTGGCAGCTATTGGAGAGGGCGGGCTGGTTCCAGCTGTGGCAGTGGCAGCTGGTGCTGTGGCTGTGGCTGCTGGGCTTCCAAGTACTGCTGCTATCTGCGCTGGTGTAAGGCCAGACGCTGCAGCAGCAGCAGCAGCTAAGCTATCAGGAGCAGCTGCAGGAGTGGCTTCAGGGGAGGGTGTCATAGCTGAAGTTGCTATTTCTGAGGGAGTAGCTGTGGACGCTGCTGACTGTAGTAGCATATCAGGAGGAGAAGGTATTGTTGATGAAGGCAAAGATGGAGCAGCCGTCTGTGGGGATGCTGTAAGCTGCGTGGGTGGTATCTCGGCAAGTGCTAGTGATGGTGTGGGTGCTGCTGATGGAGTTGGTGCTGAGGGTGCAGGTTGTTCTGCAGGAGCAGGCTCAACGGTTGTTGCAGGGGTTGATGGACAGCATGCAAGGAAGCTGCCAGCAGTGCAGGCAATGTTTCCTGAGCCAGTTGTGCAGGTGGAGGTAGGATCTTGACCGTCACAGCAAGACACAAGAGAGTATACTGACGTGCTGTAGCACACCACGTGATCACTGGTGGTCAGCGAACAGAGGCTAGCAGCAATGGTGGAGTATTGCTGAGAGCCTGAGTATGTATACGTTGTCGTAGACGAAGGCACCAATCGGGCCAGACAATCCTTAGCAGACAGCACAGCGATTGCTAATAGCGTCATCACCTGCGTATGCATGCCAAGCCAGTCTTTTCGGCACAACGGTATTCGTACGACAAGAGACTGCACCAGGCGCCTGTCAGTGCATGCAAACATGAACAAGCAACACACTGGGTAGATACAGCTCGTTCGCAAGCTGCACAGGCCATACACTGCAGTGCCTGTTCGTTTACAATTTAAACTGTGGGGTTGATCACTGGTCTGGTTTGACAAATGAAGCATCCATTTGCAGCACATGATCAAAGAACTGCTTCAATAGTTTCCGCGGGTATACGCGGTGCTACACGCGCTCTTGCCTTGGCGCATAAGCTGCACCTTACCTTGAACGCGGAATGCATGTTCTCGACACCTAGCTGCTGCAACCTACAGTCCGGGCGGCATCAGCAGTTCCTCCCTCATTGTTAACACCACATGTGCTGTTGTACACAAGGGCGCATGTACCCGCAATGGCAAGTCGGCTGTCGCAGGTGTTGCAGGGCACCTTTAGTGCATTCAATTGCTTCTAAGCTCTGGCGTTTCAGTTTTTCGTTCGTGTTGAAAGCAACAGGAGCTAAAAAGATTAGCGAGTTTCAGGACTTTGCCAGCCCCACTGCCTCGGTTGCTGAGCTTATGGGCACCTTTTCAGATTGATCCTTTCGCATTCTGGTGGCACACGATGCCGATACACGATTTTGATGATTGGTTTGCTTCATGTGCAGATGTGGCCTTTGGATCAGGGGTTTTGCATTTGCTCCAGCCTTTGCCTAGGCTTGTGGTGCCAATGGATTATGTCTGTCCGGCGGTCACTGACATTTAGTTTGACATAAATGAATGACGCTAGGCAGGGCTTGTTGGCTGGCCAACGCTCGTAATCTTCTTCGTCTTCTTCTTCTTCCTGTGAAGCGGATTCGCATTTTCTTCCCGCTACCGGGCGCACACGGAATCCTCCCAGTCAGAGCTCGCAGAGGTGGAAGCACGTCGGGTGGAGCACCTTGAGACGTTTGTGGGGACTGGCTACCTGGACGTCGGTGTGAACTATGAGCTGAATATCATATTAGACATGCACTACCTGAAGCCAACAAAGACATGCTGGTTGATGATGGCAGCGCCATCAGCTGGTGATGTATGCAAAGACGACTTCTTTGTTATGTTTTGTTTGCTTGTTTTGTACATTTCTGTATGTTGGGTGGATGCATGTACGGCCGATGTTACACGTTACACTAAGTGCTTCTTCCAATCGGTGTCACTCATGCTGCCTTGTTGCTCAGTGTCACTCATGCTGCCTTGTTGCTCAGTCTTTAATTTGCTAGCTGGGGCAGTTACGGATGACATGAGTGTGAAATGCCTGCTGGGACGTGTCACTCTTGCCCTGAGTATGTTGGGGTTGCCCCCTATGCAGTGCAACCTTTCTGTGCTAGTCAAGTTGTAGGCAGCTTCTCATTTTTCACGCACAGATCAAGGACTCAAGCAACTGTGAACAAGCAGCAATAGAAGCTTCAGCGATCACAAGCGCATCTGCCTTGTGCCTGAATCTTTGGACAAGCATCTGCGTATGCCTGTCCAAAGATTCAGACACAGATTGGCATCTGCCTGTGCCCAATTGCACTCTGTAAAAGAGCCTTGACACACATTCTAAGGGTATTTCACTCTGCTGATATAGGTATGATCACTGCCACAACCTCCAATCTGAGCTCTACATGCTCTGTGCTTGCGCTTGTGGCCAACAGTCAAAACTGTCAGCCTTGACCTGACAGCCAGTAACAGACGCTGCCAACACTTCTCGGCAGCTTTCAATGTAGCGGTTCTACTCATCATAAACGTAAATATAGCCTGCAAGATGCATTTCAGTGCATCGCGCAGCCTAACACAACCTTGCATAACTGCGTACTGTACTACCATATCTCCATGATCCAGGCATGTTACCATGTTGCAGAATATTTGCTTGTTGTTACATAACACCTGTGAGAAAGGCTGCACATCAGTGCATCTCTGGGAACGTGTATCCGAGATCCGATCATATTAAGGGAAACACATTGCAGGACAGCAGGCAGACATCAAATGAAAAGCAGTAAGACCTAGTGGGTGAGTTTCTGCAGCAGACAAATCAGGCAGACATCAAGTGCAGGATAAACCACTGGAACAAGATCATTGGATGAGCTTTCCGGATTTGTTCAGAGCTAATACAAACTGCAATAGAAAATTAACAGCAGGGCACCACATGTGTATACATGCATGTCTAATATGTTTTCCTCCCCGCCAGTACAGTCATGAATTGTTAAAATCCGGTCATCTAGGAAGTTGAACAATAGCATCTGATATCGACATTGGCCTGAAGAATCAACTACTGTGCTCTACCTAGCCCAGTATCTCACGTCAAAAGACTACCTAATTGCATCAGCACGGCAGGCTGGGCTTGGAACGCTGCACAACACCCTTAAGAAACCTAAATATTTAAGGCATCATGGGTAATTTGTTTGTGGCTGGCCTGACTAAAATAATGCCGACTGCTCACACTTTTCAACACTCCCATGTGCATGCATGCAAGTCATTCAACCCTTGAAGGGTTGTCCTGTACTAGCTCAAAAACAACCCTATCTGGACATGTTCATGTGTATACACACTTCTGGTCTATGTCCAAAGACAAGCCAGTTGCAACTCTGACAAACACCCCTGAAGGCGAACACAACAAATATCGCTGACTGCTACATGTGCATGTATATCTGTATATGCGTATATATAGATTAGGTGCATCTACCAACTGTCTTGAGCTGCCTCGTTGTGTTGCCTGTGCGCTGAATCACGGATCGCTTTTGGTCGCCAGGCTCATCAGACAGCCAGCTATACTTAGGCTTGCTGGCTGAAGTTGTGACTTCAGCAGGACTGACACCATTTTTCTCAACATCAAAGTCTGCAACAATATCAGGACAGACAGTTTCCAAAGAGTTGCACTTGCAAACTTTTTGCCCAGCACAAAAAGGGCATCCTGTTGGTTTGCTGCTAGAGCTTCGATTAGCTGGGCGAGCCTGCCAGCTGTGCACCTTGCCCTTTGGACATCCATGACAGCACCACCAAATAGGCTTGTTGCTTCGTAATGTTGTATTGTCAGGAAGATTTCCGTTCTCACTGTTCCTAGCATGGTCCCATTGCACCAGCAAGGCATGGTTTGCCGCTGCAAAAGTGAGGTGCTTCTGCCTTGTGCCGTCCGCTTTCCTGCCGCCATTTGCCTTTGCACACTTGGGGCAGCCAGTGTTGACACGTGCCTTCCTCATCACTGGAGCTTGCCACTCATACAAGCAAACACGGCATATCCAATGGGCTCTCATGTTGCTGAAGACAGTCACTTGGTCTGGAGTCACTGGGTGATTCTTCTTGGCATCCCAAAGCAAAGCGGTTGCTGGTGCCTTTTTGGCAAGCGTGTTATGCTGGCATACTTGTCTGCCTGAGCAGAAAGGACAGCCCGTCCCTTTGTTCCTTAGGCGCACAAAGGCTTCCCAGACATGAGGAAGGCCTTCAGGACACTGATTGCATGACCACCAGGCCTTGCAACAGCTGCCAGGCCTGATGATAGTGTTGCCAAGATTTATGTTGAGCTTGTCATGCCATTGTTCCTGTAGCTCTTCAGGAAGCAAGCTGATGTTGGGCCCAACAGGCTGCTGCTTTTGCTGCCATATACTATCAGTGCGGCCACTGCTGTCAGAGTCATGCCCTACAGTTCATAAAGCATGCATGGAATCCAATGAGCCATTAACATCAGATGTTCAAGCATTCGAAAATGTGCAGCACTTAAGCTGGCTTGCCAAGACAAGAAACACACCTGAGCAGAGTGTCGAGCGCTGCTGAGAACAGGCAATCGCCTGATTGTTTCCGGCGCACTGTACAGGACCCTGAAGCTCTTGCGCGTAGCTGGGTAGCCGCTTGACGCGCCGAAGCAGTTGCGAGGTCCACCTGAAAGCAGGCGACTGCTAGGTCTGAGAACTGCTGTAAGTCTGGTTTTACGTCGCAGCACTCATACACTGTCACTTAATCTTGGTATCCCGCTTCAAGAGCCATTGTGGCACACCTGATGTGGAGGGCACTGAAAGATAGCGGCGCTCCCATACCACGCGATTTTGGCAAGGTCTGATCAAAGCACAGCTGAGTCGCTGCCTGGTATCGTCAAGGTGTGCTAGCAGAAAGCATGCAAACGAAGGAGCTTGCAGCGCCTTCCATGCAGCCGACACAATCTCTCTCTCTCTCTCCCATAGACATGTTGCAACTCCCAGAACCTGCCTGTAACGCCAGCTGACGCCTGCAGCATTCCAATTTAGGCACTGATGAAAGCTGACATGCCCAGGCTGGGAAGAATGACATCAGTGCCTATTTTTTTGTTGCACCATATGACCTGTTGACAATGTCAACACCCACAACGTGATGACAACTGCATAGCTTGATGCCGGACAAGACTTTAGCGAACTCAGAAACTGTATGTAAACGTGTCCATGACAATAGGTGATGTGTGCCAATTCACAAAACGGCACGAATTCACAAGGAACAGAAAGGTGTTGCCAAGGGGCTGCAGGTTGAACTGTTGGGGCATGTACAATGATGCACACTTTGCACTGATGAAAGCTGACACGCCCAGGCTGGGAACAATGACATCAGTGCCTAATCTTTTGTTGCACCATATATATGACCTGTTGATAATGTCAACACCCACAACGTGATGACAACTGTACAGCTTGATGCCGGGCAAGACTTCAGCGAACTCAGAAACTGTATGTAAACGTGTCCATGACAATAGGTGATGTGTGCCAATTCACAAAACGGCATGAATTCACAAGGAACAGAAAGGTGTTGCCAAGGGGCTGCAGGTTGCACTGTTGGGGCATGTCATGATGCACACTTTGCGGTGGCATTGGCACCAGAAGACAGGACCTGGTGGCATGCGTCAAACAGCAATTGTGATGCATGCTTTTTAAAGCCAGGATGGCTCCAAACTACAGCTATGCATGTGAGATTTGGGTTGTGCATGGGTGCGCACCCCCTCATTCAGCTCAGCCGTCCTGGGTAACTTCAGCTTGCTGCTGATACCAGAATACAATCATTGCTATCAGCAGGCTAGCAACAATGTTATAGTGTTAACATTGTGCGCATCCCTCTATGTCTATTTTCTCTTGCAAATCTCACACTCTGCTCATAAAATTGTTTGCAGCTGTCTTGGTACCCTATGTTAGGGCTTGGGGGACGAGCGAGGGGGGGGGTGGAGTGGAGATGTGGGGATTGCCCTACCCTGGGTGGATTACCTGCATCACATAGGCAGCGAGTTTTATGGGTTTACTGGATTAGCATGCCATCCTATGCAGCCTGGCTTCTTGCAGACGCTGTTAGGCCCTGTTAAGAAGGCTTTACATGGGCGCTCTCTACCTTTTGCTTCACTTGGACAGGCTGCATGAAGCTCAGAAATGCAAATGTTGGCTTTGGCTTGGTGTCTGCAATGTACAGCGTCACTGAGCCTCACAGTACATGCACTCTGAGGCTTCAGTCACTTGCAGACTGCCTGAGCTCTATCAACACCACACAAACAGCCCAAAGTTCTCAAAGCAGGTTGCCACACAACAGTCACCTGTGCAACTCGTGTATCGAGACCAGGCATTGTAGGGGTTAGAATCTCTGTCTGTACAGTGAACACATGTGCCATGGCCCTGAGTCACCCTGAGCCATCACTATTCCCAAAATACAGATCACTGCACAGACTGGCTCATGCTACCCAGATAATCCTGGCAATTCATGCAGTCAGATTGCAATGAATATGTTGCACAACACACATCATACTGCAACAAAAACCAATGTTACCAATGACATCGTTGCAGTCATGCTGTGTTCTTGGCACATTTCATGTTTCTCAATGGACCCGCTAGATGTGCAAGAGGGTATGTGACTGAATGGGCCACAGACAGGTGTTGCATCACTGAAGAGGCACCAGATGTGCAAGAGGTCAAGTGACTGAATAGGCCACAGAAAGATGCAGCATCACTGAAGAGGGCTATGAAAGGGGAGGGACATGTCGGCGTTACTGTGCTGAGCACTGCTTTGATGATGCACATGGACGTGATTGCAAGCTCACCGTAGCATCCACATTAGCCCAAACAAGCTGTGCCACGGCAGAAGTTAAACATGAGGAGGCACGCTGTGTGGCAAGCACCAGCAGCATCACCAACATCAATGCTCACCCACAAGGTGCCATCCAAGTTGGTATGGCCGCCAGCTGCAGACTTCATTTTGCAAACTTTGCAAGCTCTGAAGATGTGCCGTCCCCAGTCTCTGTGCTAGGGATCCCCAGTAAGTTGGTGCAGAAGGACTGGGGACTCCACAGTCTCTAGCTTTGACAGATTGTATGAGTCCTGCAGGGATGACAGATGACATTGTTTGGGTCCAGCTCGTTGCTGTTGCTCAGGCTCGCCACAATACAGCTGTAGTTGACTGAGCGCGTGACGTCAAGAGCTGACAACAAGAGAAGCATGGCCCATGAGACTGTGGCCATTCAGGTGCTTCTTGCAGAAATAGCAATTGCTTTAGTTGCTAGCCTGATAGCAGGAGCTCCTGGCTTTGTCGTGAGCTAGTACAGAAGTCAGCAGCTTTTCGAGGATACTGATGAGGTCCAGGTGTAGGTACAAGGCAGTGCACAAAGCATGCTTTTAGCTGCAATGTTCAGAACCAGATACAGCCAAGAGGCAGTGTACGCTCTGCAGTGCATTGTTCTAGAATTTTGCTGCATCAGCGTTAAGCCCAACAAGAGCACATCATTTCATGTCTTCCAAAAACTCCTGAGGTTAAGAAAGGTAGTGAACATTGGCATGGTATGAGACCAGAGGCATGACAGACCACTACCCTCATTTGCTGCAGCCTTGAGCTTGCAATTCCATTAATCGCCTCAGCATTCCATAGACATGTATCCTCCTCTAGGGTGAGGTATGTACAGTTTGGAGTCAGGTTGGTAAGGTTACGTAGGTTAGGTGAGGTTACTTAGGTGTGACTGTACATGCGTAACTCTAGGGTGAGGTATGTACAGTGTTGAGTTGACAGAATCCACGCCTAGCCTGCAGGCTACAGAGTGGGCATGGTTGTCAACCAACTCAAAACTGTACATACCTAATCCTAGAGGAAGACTAATGTCTATGGAATGCTTGGAGGACTGAATTACTAAACAAACAAATGAATAAATTATGATCATCAATGTCAACTATGTTGACGCTATGCTGCAGGTGATGACCAGATGTAGCACGAGGCAGCAAGACCAATTGACTGAATTACATAGTAAAATATACATGGATGTGTACAATTCCATACACACAAGACACACAGCTGCCTGTAAGTTGTCACACTAAACAAATGTACAAGAGCTGTTATTCAATATTTGGACAAGATTGCGTGGCAATGACTGAGGTAGTGAACGAAGCGTGTCCATGTGTGACAGGCCACATATAAGAAGCAAGTGACACCCTGAAAGCACCTCCCATCATTGTCGTACTTGACAATGCCTTGAGGTGCATCAGTGTGTTACTTGCCCTTTAGTGACAGCCTTTGACACCTGTACAAGCTTCAGTTGCATAAATGAATCAGATAAACGTTTAACCACATCTCTCTCTGCTTCTACCTGATCTTGCATCCATACTTGACATATTCACTCCAGATGAAAAGCTGCCGAATGGCACTGGCCATCAGCAGCTGGTGTTCAAATTGAATAGTGTTGGCAATAACATACAGCCAGAGCAGAGCAGCTGCTTCAGCAATACAACGTGATACATTGAGACAAGAAATGCTGCTCTTTGCCGCAGTTTTGCGCATCTTTGAATCCTATAGGCTGCCTACAGACTGCCTATAGACTGCCTACAGACTGCCTACGGACTGCATACAGACTGCCTATAGACAGCCTGCAAGTTGCCCATGGTCTGCCTACAAACTGCCTATATAATGCCTACAAATTTCCTACAGATTATTGCTGATTCTTGTAGCGTTTGACACCAGCAATGCAAAACGAGGCACAGCGCAACACATCTGAGCGTGTGTTCCCAGGTGACTGCACCCACACCTATAGCTTGCGCAGGCCAAGTGTTCCTTTCAAGTCGTGATCATTGAGCTTTTCATGGACACCACACGTCAGGCTACTGACAGTTACTATGTTTTGCAAAAGAATGGAAATAAAATCTAGGGCTTTGTCCTAGAAGCCCTAGATGTTACTGTTGCTTAGTGAGGGACAAAACTACCACAACCATGCTATGTCATAACATTGGTGCAGCACATGCATTATATGGCCTTAGGGTACTATATGGCTTCAGGGTACCATATGGCTTTATGACCTAACAGCAGAATGATGACAACACCGAGGCCTGCTCTGCCTAGGGTGTACCCTACCCCAAGCCCACACCCCTCAACCCCAACTAGTTATAGCTCATCATACTCGTGGGAGTTTTGCTTACATGCAGATAGAGACACAACTTGCATGACTGACATGAACGTCTAGAGGAAAAACCAGAGTCAAAACGATTATCAGAAACCATACTTTCTACCATACTTGCTACAGAAGCAATTACCTCTACCGTTGTTCCAGTGAGTGACAACATGCAATGCTGCTTATGACACAAGAGCAGTTTGGGAAATGGCATTGTGGCCATCTAGACAGCAGCCTAAGTGAGTAGTACACACCTCACTGGAAAGCATGGCTTACAGCGAAATGAACCCATGCTTTCCAGTAAGGTGTGTGATATCTCACTCAGGCTGCTGTCTAAACGGCCAACATGACATTTGCCAGGCTGCTTGCCAGTTCAGTTACTAGCAGGGATGCCTGGCTTTGCAGAGCTGGGCAACTCCTTATTGACACTGATGAAATGTGTCCACATGGCAGTGCACAAAGCAAGCTTCCACTGCAACAATACGAAGCTTTCACTGCAACGATACGAAGCTTTCACTGCAGCGATACGAAGCTTCATGTATAACCTAGAGGATGTGTTTGAAGTGAGTCGGTTGATGGCAATCAGCAGGGGAGCAGGGGAACAGCAAAACTCACCAAAACAAGCCAGCGTTTTGATGATTTTCATTGTTACTTTTGATATTCTTGTTATCATTAATATTATTATTTCAACGATGATGATTGCTACTAACATTATGTACCAGTCATCGTTTGTTGACTCTTATGATGAGTCTCAGGAAAAGGTATATCGAATAGGTCAAAATTCACAAAACTTCTACATGATGAATGGGAATGGCACGTAGAGTCTGACTTCTGCTGAAGGACTTGCTGGCTCATGGGCAGCAACCACCAACCCTGCTGACCTAAAATTTCAGATTTCAGCAATATTACTTAGGGCCAGTCAAATTTCATGTTAGGGTCCTACATTCAGGGTCAGTAACTCTACTGACGTCATGAGTTGCTTACCGCATGACATGTGATGCAGGAAGAAGAGCAGCGGCCGGATGGCATGGACCAATGCCCTGGTCAGGTGAAGCACTCAAATCATCCTGGATGCAGAGGAAGAAGAACGGCAGCAAGACGGCACCAGCCACAGCCCTGGCCAGCTTTAGTACCCAAGCCGCAAGTCATCCACGCTGTTCAGCAAACCGTTGAAAGCTCTTCTTGTTCAAAGAAGGCTGGTCCAGATCCGCTTCCATGGTCACATGACGCAAGCTTGACAACCTTCGCTACAGGTGCCACAGCTTGATGCCTGCATGCAAACGATGTCACTGTCTGTTTGTCGCATTGCACAGATGCAGTACAACATGCACGGACAACACTACACGCTGCTGTGGATACAATGCAGAATCTCTTTTGTCGTTTCAGATTTCATTTTACAAAAAACCAATTTGCGCTCCAAGTAGTGAGCGATATCTCCAAATAAGGAAAAAACACCTTGTTCCTGCGTGGACTTGCTGCATACTGATGAAGTGCAGTGTTTGACTTTCCTTGTTGAATTGATAGCGCCCAGTTGGACACACATGCAGGGTTGCTGCTGTTCTGTGCTTGCTGCATGTGTACGCACAATTCCATGCTTGCTCTATACACGCCAAGCACGGCACACTTTCAATCGTGCTTTAGACATGCAAAGCACAACAGGCTGAAGATACAAGATGGCTTGCCTGCATGAATGAAGCAGCTTCTTGCATGTCCCCATGTACAATCTGCCAAATGTCTGTGCGTCTGCGCCTGTTGCACTGCAGATTTTTGTGCCCTTGTGCCTCCTGGCTAGCGTGAAGGTGAGAGAGCTGGGGGGGGGCAAGGGGAGGAGGATGGGGGAGCGGGTTTGCTAGCTGTATACCACTTTTGATCCAGCAAATTACACTCAGCCAGGTCACGCTTTGCTTTGTAAACAATCAAGCTGGATTGGCATTGCATTGATGTATGCAAGGCATAACTTGCAACAGGTCAAGATGATAGAAACAACTTACAAGACATTGAAGTATCAGCCTCATGCAACATGCATGTCTCTGGCTGGTACCACTTGGACAGCATACACACTAAACGTTCAATCACGCCATCTTTAAGATTTAAAACTTGTCTTAGAGAGCTCCAGGCTGCCACCTTAGGAGGCTCACGATGTGATGGCTGAAAAGCGTAGACTTTTCTTTTTTCTGTTTTTCTCTCGGTCTCAGAGTGGTTTCAGATGAGCCAGCCTTGCTGCTCGGCTTGCTGCTTGATCTTGGTGAAGGCTGGCTTGACTAGAGGGCTGTCTAGGGCAATGTCATCAAGGCTCTCCTCTACTCTCTGGAAACCCTTCCTCATCTGGGTCTGCAGATCAACAAAAGTATGAAACCCTAAAACATAGTCATCAAGGCTCTCCACTACTCTCCGGAAAGCCTGTCTCATCTGGGTCTGCAGATCAACCAGAGTATGTCCATCAGCAGATTTGTAGGGTTTACCCTAAATTCTAAACCCTATACCATTTCTCATCTGGGTCTGCAGATCAACCAGAGTACATCCATAAGGAAAATGGTAGGGTTTACGCTAGATCCCTAACCCTAAACCATTTCTCATCTGGGCCTGCATAACAACAAGTGTAGACTGTTGACATTCCTCTTAGTTGTCCCTACAGCTGCATATGTTGCTGTCACATCTGGCCTACAGTCTGTCCCCTTGAACACATCTGGCCCACAGTTTGTCCCCTTGAACACACATGCACTTTACACTTGTCATACCATTTACAAATGTATGACCCTGTATGCTTTGCTGACATACTTCTGTAGGCATGCACGGACACACAGATGCTCTTCAATCAAACACATGATGTGTTTTGAGACTCTCACAGACTGTAGGCCAATGACACATAGCAGCCTTTGCGCACCACACTTGCCAGCCAGTTGACGTGCATCTGTCTCTTTTGCCATTGGTTGTGACGGAAACCAGACCAGGTTGGAAACTCCAAACACGTGCAGTTGTTTGATATACCAACAGCATTTATGTGACCTGCCTGATTGATGGCACCAGAGCTTGCCAGCTCAGACAGAAGCTTCAGCAGCAGTGGTGAGTCATGGCCCTTGCTGTCATCCGCCACCATGACTAAGGCGCGTTTGACCAGCTCATGGTGATAGTAAGGCACATTCAGCTCCAACAGACAGCGTGAAGCCTCCAGGGTGTCGCCATTGGTCAGGTACTCAGCCAGCAACGCCTGTAGCCAAGCTGCTGTAAGATAGTCGGATACACAGACAGACAGACAGACAGATGGGCGGACGGACAGATGGTCGGACAGATGGACAGACAGGCTTCCAGAGTGTCTCCATTGGTCGGGTAGTCAGCCAGCAATGCATGTAGCCAAGCTGCTGTGAGAAAGTTGGATACACAGACAAACAGACATACAGACAGACAGACAGACAGATGGATGGACAGACAGACGGACAGAAGCTTTCAGGGTGTCTCCACTGGTCAGATCCTTGGCCAGCAATGCCTGTAGCCAAGCTGTTGGGAAACATCCGGATACGCACCCAGACAGACAGGCAGACAGGCAGGCAGGCAGGCAGGCAGACAGGCAGACAGACAGAAGCGCATAGGCAGGCAGATGGCTGGACAGGCAGACAAACAGACACAGTGCAGGATACTATCACTTGCTGTCTCTCATGTAGACGCATCAATGCATCCTAAGGCTCCACAGCTTGAAGGCCCAACTCAGCTGCCAGCATTGCTTGTGGGTCTTGACAGACTGCACAACATTTCCAAGACCATTGATAATGGTGATAAAGACAATCGCATGCATACCTGCATGCTGGTGCGCAGCTGGTCGATGGTTTGGCTGCCGCCATGCCAGCAGTTCTGCAGCCTCTCTGCTGCATGCCGCGCGCTCAGCATAGCGCCTGCAAGCACATCAAAGACTGAAACACACACGCACATCATGGGTGTGCTCAAGCTCTGGAGGGCATGGGGAAGCCCCCATGCCCTCCATGGGGGGTTCCCTGCGCCCCTTGGGACAGGGGCATAGGTCCCTGCGACAGCGCTCAGCATAGCTCCTGCAAGCATAGCAGTGTTGGACACACGCACACACACACGCACGCACGCACGCACGCACGCACGCACGCACGCACGCACGCACGCACGCACGCACGCACGCACGCACGCACGCACGCGCGCGCACATCAGAAGACCCCAAATTGTGGAAATGTAAGGCACAGGCAGGCACAACTTGGCAGTCAGCATAGCTCCTGCAAGCAACGGCAGAGGCAGAAGGCACCAATTACTCAAACTGTGAATTTAAGTACAGGTAGTAAAGCTGAGCATAGGGAATGGCGTGCTGCAACACAGCAAAGCGCAGAGTTTGCAGCCCGATAAAGTCTACTATTAACGCATCTTGACAGCAGAATAAGTTCACACAACATCTGCAGCTTCATTTCCATACACATAACTGCACCGTAACACTTGCAGCGTAATACTTGTAGCGTAGAATCTGCCATACAGCACTTGCAGCACAATGCAATACGATAATAATAACGTGAGCATTGTCCTCAGGGTATCAGGATGAAGGCGACAGAAAGACGCAACATACATGCGTAATGTCTCCGTACCTGTGCTTTGTACAACATTGACTCCCTCACTGTGATCCTCCAAGGTGGGTAAGACAGCTGCAAGGAAGGACGGAGGCAGGGCCTCGTCCACAATAGCCCTGCCCAAGAAGAGGGACAGCAGGTGGGCAGCATCAGGGTTGTCCAGCTGTAGATCCTACAGATATTTATTTTCCATCTCTATATGTTGTATTTTTTGAGTACTATGTGGTTGAATATACGTACATATACACAAATATATATTCATGTATTCAAACTCAAAGCATGAGGTCACAATCTGGGGCGTGCTGTTCTTTCACTTTTTGAATGCCCAGCCTGTCACAATCTAAAAAAAACTATTATTTTGGCTGGCACTGCTTGACAGGACAGGTGTAATGACAGATTGTGGATCTAACAGATGCACATGAAGACATTCAGACAACATTTAGACATGATTCACACATCATTTGGACGTCATTTGGGCAGCTTTTAGACAGACAGGCAGGTGCCTGTACCTCAGTGAACAGCAGCAGGCGAGTGAAACCCTGGGCCATTTCGTCTTGTGGTATGGACGTAGGGTACAAATTGGACAGCAGGGCCGACACCAATTCCCTCTCCCTATCTTTGCGGTCCATGCCAATCTGCACTGCCTGCAAAAGACATACTACTCTTAGGTCTAACTTTATTTTTGGTTTAATGTAATCTAATTTGATTTCTTAGTTAATAGATTGGTCAACTTTCATTTGCATTATCTTTTAATTTCATTTCATTAAATTACAACAAATTGAATACAATTAAAATCACCAATATAAGTTAAGATTGTGGTATGAACACTTTTGATAGAGCTCAGATCAAGGCTGCTTTCACATGCGCACTGCTATCACGCCAAGAATGCAATAACAGTCTTGGCAGCATTTGCATCCAGGTGTTGTTCACATGTAGCAAGCACACAGCAGTTCAGAAGCCTAGGTAGGTTCAAGCAATTACGCAAGCAAATGTGGTGAGTGTGATTACCACCAGATATTCATGAATGTGGACATGTCACATGACACAAAAGCTCCTTGGGATTCAGAAACGTCGAGAATTTTTAGAGAAACATCCATTTCACAAGAACAAAAAAACATAGGGATACTAACCTGTCTGACAAACATGTCTTGTCATCAACTTGACCAATACTGCATTCATGTATTGTTCATACATATATTAAACACAAAAGCATGCAAAATAGTAATGTTGACCTGTCTGACAAATACGCATGCTAGGTGTGGCTGCTGCTGCTCAGTGAATCTCCTGACCACATCCGGCATGTTTTGTAAAAAAACGAGACAAAAGTATGATCATAGCAACACTGACCTGTTTGACAAAGATGTGTGCCAGGTGTGGCTGCTGGAGCTCGGTGAGACTGCTGACCACCTCCTGCAGGTCGCTGGAGCTCAGGTACTCCTTTACGGTGGCCACCGCTGCCGCCTTGTAGCTCACAGCTTCTGTCTCGCTCCTCGAGGGGCTGCCGTTCGTCGGGCTGCTTGCTGAGCTTGCCAGCACACCTGCACAGGACAGTCCTCAAGTTGCTAGCATTTCAGAGTTGCCTTACAGTGCTGACTGCTGGCGATTGATGTCAACGGTTGATGATGATGTTTGCCACAGCTGCTGTAGCTTGCAGCCTCGGTCTCAACTCTGGGGGGCCTGCCATTGGCTGTAGCTTGTCAGTGCACCTGCATAGAAACCTTGCTCAAGTCGTCAGTGTCCCAGACAAGTTGTATGTCTCTGAGCGAGCTTGACGATGCTGACTGGCATCGCGTGATGTTATTGGTTGATGTCAATAGTTGCCGTATCTGCTGCCTTGTACCTCACAGCCTCTGTCCTGCTCCTGGAGGGGCTGCGATTTGCTGATCTGCCTTTTGCTGGGCTGCTTGCTGAGCTTGTCAATGCACCTGCATAGAAATGACACTTCGGCTGTGGCTTTTTGCACACGCCCCTTGTCGTGTAGTGCTTGACACAGCTGAGAGTGAGTGCTTGATGTCATGGATCGATGCTGCAATAAGTGGCACTGCTGCTGGCTTGTGGCTCATGGCTGTATCCCCATTTTTTAATGTTGGCAGATATCATCTGAATCTCTCTGCCTACACCCTTGAGCAGCTTCAATTTGCTGAAGTGCTGGCCAAGCCCACCTGCAAACCTGCGCAGAAATGATTCTTTTACAAGGTCAAACTCTTGCGTCTCATGGGTCGTACTGTTCAAATGTCATGTTTGGCATGTGTCCTGCACATAGCGTAGTCACAACAATGGAGACGCTGATGATGATGATGACATTGACAACATGGTAGCAGTTGCAGTAGTGTAACAATGACTAACAGCAGGCTTAGCTATCAGGCATCAGGTGCATGAGATGGGAGATGCCAGATTCCTCCAGACAGGCTTGTTCAAAGCATCATCTGCCTCCATACCTTAGCGCATGCACCTTGTTCAGGAACTTCAGCAGCACATTATGTTACTTGTAGTTGAACCCGAGCATTACAAATGATGCTCTGGTTCAACATGAAGTAACATCTGGTGTTGCTGAAGTTCCTCCAAAGATGCGTGTGCTAGTGCATGAAGACGGACAAGCTACCAATCAGTCAGGATTCCAGACATGTTTCATGTCTACGGTTTAGGGTTCGCCATTTTAGCGGTTTAGGGTTTGAGGTCATTTCCCAATCGCTTGATGTCAATGGTTGGATGTTCACGGATTTGCCATTGCTGCTGCCTTGTGGTTCACAGATCTCTGCCTGTATCCTTGAGGAGCTGCTGTTTGCTAGCATGCTTGCTGAGCTCATTACTTCACCTCAGTGGAGTAACTCAGACATCATTCAGACAGCGTTAGTATACCCTCATACACTAGTAACATAATTACTACAGCCTATTATCACTATGATCATTGTTGTTGTCATGCTGTTCATGATTATTACTATTACTGTCATTTATTACCATTATTGTCGTCATTGTGGTCATATCACCTGAGGGGGTGGCTTCCCAGTCAGCATCCAGCCAGCCATCAGCCCCGACAGAGGCCACCTGCTTCTGAAGAAAATGTCCTTGGCATGTACCAGTTTCATTGTTGTTGTTACTACTGTAATGTTACCTGAGGGGGTGGCTTCCCAGTCAGCATCCAGCCAGCCATCACCCCTTGCAGAGCCCACCTGCTTCTGGAGAAATGTCCTTGGCATTAATTTAGTTTCATTGCTGTTGTTATTGCTGTAATATTCCCTGAGGGAGTGTCTTCCCAGTCAGCATCCAGCCAGCCATCAGCCCCGACAGAGGCCACCTGCTTCTGAAGAAAATGTCCTTGGCATTGATTGAGCTTTATTGTTGTTCTTAATACTGTAATATTTCCCCGACAGAGGCCACCTGCTTCTGAAGAAAATGTCCTTGGCATTGATTGAGCTTTATTGTTGTTCTTATTACTGTAATATTACCTGAGGGAGTGGCTTCCCAGTCAGTATCCAGCCAGTTGTCAGCCATGGCAGAGGCCACCTGCTTCTGGAGTAATATCCTGGGCATTATTTTAGTTTCATTGTGTTGTTACTGTAATGTTACCTGATGGGGTGGCTTCCCAGTCAGCATCCAGCCAGCGGTCAGCCATGGCAGAGGCCACCTGCTTCTGGAAGATGTCCTTGGCCTGAGGCGTATCCAGGCAGGTGTCCTCCAAGTTAAAGCTCACCCTCTGGAACCCCTGCATACCACCTTTCCCTTCTTCAGCTTCATTGTCACTTCATCTAGTACCTTACAGTTTGGAGTGTGGAGCCAGATGTGACTCATCAGATGTCCTGGCTTGCAAGCCCAGGTGTAACCCTTTGGAACCCTGCATAAGACTTTTGTCTGCTTGTACATGTGATCACACATGTTGGCTGGCAAACTAGGGTTTATGGGGGTTGGAACCCCAACCCCTAAGCCCTGAGTGGCCAACCCAAAAGCATTGTGGTCTCGCTCTTGCCTGGAGTGTTTGTGAGTCCATGTGAGTTGTTAGTAGGTGGGTGGGTGGGTGTGGGTGCCTATGAGCAGGTGGGTGGGACAGCGAGTAAGTGAGTGAGCTAGTGATTGAGTAAGTGAGCGGGCGAGTGAGTGAGTGAGTGAGCGAGCTGAAAGATGCAGCAGCAAACTTTGTGATCAGACTTGTTGACTGGCCAATCTTGCTCTATCTCTCCTGTTGACGTTTTTCAGCTGCACACAGAAAGCAATTGCAGCCTGGTTCCTCTTTTTCAGCTGCAATAGGGTGTTAAGGGACAGCGTGGATGTTCAGAAAATCAGCTACTCAGGAGTTGTACATACCTGACGCTATTGGATGCCACGTCTGAATGCATGATGAACAAAGAAACGAGCGAAAGACTGAATGCATGAACGAACCACACAGACGAATGTGCATGCTCGAGCTTCTTACCCTGGACATCTGGCTATCACTAAGATCTCCTGAACTGGACAGCTGCCGCAGCAGCTGCACCAAGGCCGGCTGCGTCTGTTCATCCTCCATCATACGCAGCAGGGCTTGCTTGACCACCTCGTGATGGAAGAAGGGCACTGCCAGCTTGTGCAGGCAGTGCCGGGCCTCAGACACATTGCCGCTGGATGAATACTCCTGCATGACACGTGTGTTTTGGGTTTTTTTTTTTTTTTTTTGCTGTCAGCGTTGACTGGCAAACGTATTGACAAAGATGGTCTGTGCATGTAATGCTCGATAGACAGCTGGCCATTGCAGACAGGGCTTGCAGTACCGAAGTTGTATGTATGTTTGTCTGGATACATACTGTGATACTGTACGCATACTGTGTTGCTGTGTTGTTGGTGTGTTGCGGCACACATGTTGCTGGAAACTGCTACAGATGACTGTATTGCTGCATGTGTTGCTGTGTTGCTACACATACTGTGTTGCTCTCATGTTGGTGAACACATACTGCTGACCACATACCGGTCGGTACTGCAATATGACATTGTTCAGCCCTGTCATCCTGTTTTTAATGGCAGCATGGTCGTGCAGTGCATGGGCAAGACACTGCTTGCTGAACAGCGTTTGACCAGAAGCAGGGCTTTTTGAGAATGAAGCAAGGGCATGTTGACAAAAAGCAGGGCGTTTAGCGACAAAGCGCGGGGCTTTATTAGATAAGCAAGCAGCCTCTGGCTTCACACACACACATACACATCCTTCCAGAGCAAAAAGCCTTTGTTCAAGCACTGTAGCAGCACTGCAAGTGGCGACAACACGCCTGCAGGCATTTGGTGATGGACTCTTTGGTGTGCTCCAGGGTGAGTCTGTCTGTGCCACCCCACGCCCTGAGGAGCCTCTCTGCCGGCCGCCGTGCTGTCAGGTGCAGCTCTGCTTTGCTTTTCACTGCTGCAGCACTGCTACCTGCAGCTGCACACAACGAGAGACACTGTCAGCTCTTTTCAATCCCAAAGCGTCTGTTTCAATTCAGAAACGCTATCCCTACACTGGAAATCTAAACTCAGAATCGCCTGGGGACAGTAAAAACGCATTTCTACATTGGGGAGATGTTTTAGCTGATGTACACAAACCAAAGCATGAGCAGCATGTTAGTAGCTCTTGGTTTGCAGCTTTGCTTCACTCTTCACAGCTGCTGCACTGCTACCTGGCACTGCACACAACAAGAGATCATTTCCATCCAAAAAACGTCTCTGTTTTTACAGAAACGTCCATCCTACAGTAGAAATCTAGACCTGAACTCAGAAACGCTTGGGGACGGTAAAACGTGTTTCTATATTGGAGAGATGTCTTAGGGACTGTCAGTTGCTATACGCAGAGTGGTGGGTGAATGGTGTGTCAACAAGGCTTTGCAGATTGCATGGCAGCTCTGTTTTGCTCCTTGCATCTGCTGTGATGCTGCCTGATGCTGTGTACAACAAGAGAGACCGTCAGCTAGAATAAAAAAACAATGATGAACAGAATGGTTCGGCCATAACAGCTGGTGCAAGCTGACAGCCCTGGCTGCCTTAGGAGCCACTGTGAGTAAACAGCACAAGCTTATTCAACAAACACTTGACACAAAAGTGGTTGTGAACAAGCTTGTGACCAGACGCTATTAGCTCATTCTTGAAGGCTTTTGTGCAAAACATCATTGATGTCAGCTTGTATGTATTGCCTGCGTTCTGGTCTGGTGCCAGCTGTTTGTTTGGAAAGGAAGCACGACCACAGTATCAGACGTCCACAGTCTCAGGCATACACAGTCCTGGACACCCACGGCCTCAGACATCCACAGTCTCAGACGACCACAGTCTGAGTTCTGCAGACACCAGTTTTTGCGCCTAGGAGCAGACTGTGAGATTGTTTGCAATATTAGTGCCGTTTGCCTTTCTTGTAATTCAATATGAGCCTGGGAGTGGCTCTATAATGGGTCTTTTTGTGCACTATAGGTACACTTTGTTATGTTATACATTATACAGTGAGATTGCTTGCCGACATCAGTGCCATTGGGGATCAATGACCTTTTTCTGTTGCTCAATATGATGCTGGATTCGGCAAATGACAGATCAGGCTCTACGCCCCAACTTGACATCTGGCACCCCAGAGTCATGTAGAACACAGAAAAAACAGACCTTGCATCGAATGTGTTATTGTAATGGATCTCATGGTAAGCGTATTACCGTAATGGCGCCCTAGGGTACGCAATGTGCCCTGCTTGGCCGCATTAAGGGGACTGCGGGGATCAGAATGAGAGCTAGGGATGTGGTAAATCTGTGGATTTGTGATTTGGCTGCTTTGTTGTGTGAACATGTGCATGACAGGTGACGCTGCATGACAGCTGTAACACCGCGTATACTATATGTAGAGTGCATAAATATATCCCTGTATACATTTTTCAATACATTGTGTAAATATACATATATACATAATATTACACAATGCAGATGCGTTTAGAATTGCATGTGCACTGTACGTACAATTACATACAGTAAAAGCTCCTTACAACGACCACACTGGTCTGCAGCAATACAAGGCATTCACTTGCACAGCTGGTTTGTCCACAAATGAAGCTCTAGGATGACTGTTCAGTTTGAAGAAAAGGAATGCTGCAATAGTTTGCTGACGGCTTTGGTTGATCCTGGGGACTGTCATTTTTGACAATTTGGTTGCCAGCATTTGCAATAGCATTTCATCTGAGCTGAAAATTGAGGGTTGTCAGATTTATTTGTTGAGGAGACTATATCAAAGCCCCATCATGCATGATGCAAGGCAGCAGCTCAAAGGCCTGGCAGTGTTCTTGGCTGACAACCCTTGAGCTGCTGCCTTGCATCATGCATGATGGGGCTTTGATATAGTCTCCTCAACGAAAAAAAACAAGCAAGCCATTTGGTACGCTCGTTCAACATGAGAGTCACAGTACTGCGGGCTTGTTCAGGCTTGTTTAGTTGCGGTTGCAGCAGTGCAGTCAGCTTGTCCTGTGACAGGCTTTATGCTCAGCAGCTGGATGACAGATCTTTTTGTGATCGAGAACACTCAGCTGCGCACGTTTACAAGACACTCTACCGTCAGTAGGGGCTGCAAGAAGTGACTGTGCTCTTGTGTGGCTGCTTGGACGCAGTTTGATGCACCTAAGCGCAGCAGAAACGGCCTACAAGCGTATAGAAACTAATATAGCAGCACCTCAGCCGGCTGTGACCCCCAGCAACAGCCAGCTGAAGACCACAACCTCCCTTTCCTAGAGGGGCTGAAATATGACCAGAAGCAGATTTCTGGTGACACCATGGCTAACTCACTCCATGACAGCTGTTGGGAGACCTGAAGCTCTGCTGGGGGGCTCCCCTTGGCATCATATGCAGCCAGAACGTCTGTAGTGGCTACGGAATTGTGGTGGGCTTAGAGTAGAAGCCTTGTACTCCCTTGTTGCTGCCATTGTTACAGAAACGGCGTTCAACTGACGTAAAATGCATGCTGAGATTTGGCATGGCTCTGTTTGCTGTGTCCACAAAGCAATCCGCAGACAGCTGTCTTTGTAGACACATTAAACAGAGCCATGCCAAATCTCTGCATGCAGTTGGTTGAACGCCGCTTCTATAACAATGGCAGCAACAAGGGAGTACAAGGCTTCTACTCTAAGCCCACCACAAATGCAGCAGCCACAGCAGACGTTCTGGCTGCATATGATGCCAAGGGGAGCCCCCTAGCAGAGCTGTCTTCAATGGGACAGGCAGAATCTGCCAGCTGCAGCTACTTCACACTACGTGCTCTCGCACTATCCTAAGTGGTAACGGTGATTGCCGGCTCTATTGATTTGCGCAGACTTGAAAGACAATGTTACAGTCAAGTCCTAGCTTGCAGCAGCTGCAACCAGATCAGCTGATTGTCATGAGGCTTGAGCATAGTCTCTGCAAAGTGATGAAGGATGTGGCTGCTTACATCTGTAGAGAGTGTGTACCATGTGTGTATACACATATTGGCAGACGTCAGCAGCTACAGCAGGTTGCAAGCACGTCTGTCACCATACACTGACATTATTTACATATTCCATGGTCGGGTACGAGTTTCTGTTGATCACAGTATGAATCGCATTCAACACTCAAGGCCAGAAAGCATGCCGCTGAGCATGGGCAATTCCTATCAGATGTCTCCTGTCAAGAAATGTCTGATACAAATCCCCAGGCGCCTCTGAGCTTGATCTCTTTTCATGGACTGGCCCCGATTTTGCAAATCACAGTGATAAAGAACAGACAGATAAATGCTGTCACATGATTTTATGAGGATTGCATGACCATCAAGAGCCGCAGCCCCAAAAGCTGCAGCCCTGGATGGCCAGACAGTCTTCATACATTCACCCCAACACCACCATATTTTTCGTTTTCTTTCTCCTTGTCTTATCCCACTGCGCAAGTTTCACAGAATCACCCAACAGCATTGCCTTGTCCTTTTCTTTTCTCCTATGCTGTTCCCAGTGTGTAGTGCCAAGCCACATGACAGTGTCCCAAGTGACTGCATTCACTATATAGGGACATATTGGGTCCAACTCATGTCTTGTCAAAAGGCCTGCTCCTGTGGTGAGTCATGGCATTGGATCAGAAGCATTCCTTCAGATGCAAGAAATGCTGCTTACATTACGATAGCAAGCCCTGCCACCAAGCATTGACCTGTGAATTAGCGAGCCTTGCTGCCAAATAATTACTGCACAGCTGCCATTTCCTTGTGACTTCAAAGAGAGTTGGAGGAAGTTGGAGAAATAATAAAGTGAATTGAAACTTGAAATCTGAGAGCCTGGTTGACAGATCATAAGATTTGTCTGCCATGAGACACTGCATGTGGGCAAGTCTAGGGAACTGCCTTGCCTTGAGTGCCAGCTTTGAGTACTTCATTTGAGTGCCAGCTTGGACTACTTATGTTTGAGTAGTGTATTATAAGACAGCCTTGTGTGTATTACGCCAAATTGTGTCATACTGTATCACTACCCTGTACAAGCCACACTGACCAAGTGCTGACACTGAGCCTTGTACACTATGCTGATATGGTTGATGCAAGTCAGCCCGATCTTTGTCTGTTTTGTTGTGTCTCACTGCCGACACAGGACCTGAGAAGAGCTCAACATGTGCTAACATCAAATTCCACCAGCTGGCGATTGGGCAGCTGCAAATGGACGCATGGCTCTGAATCACGACTAGGGACTCATCAAAATTGTTGCAAGACATGAAAGCGTGGAGCATGTTTTGACACACAGGGGTCCTGGGCACTGTGGGGCTCCTTGAGACAAGGTGTCTGACTTCTACTGGAGGTTGTACATTGCAGTGTGAGATGTGGACTCGCTATTGAGTGCTGCTCCAATTGGTGCTTAACAGCATCAAGTCAACAGCTGTTTGCTTATGCTTGGCTTGTGACCAGTTGCCGACAACAGTTGCATCAAGGAATTTGCTAGCATGAAACTGCCAACATACCAAATACGGATTCAGCTGTGGGCTCCATGCCTGACTTTGCGCTTGCTCTCGTTTTTTTCGATGTTTCTTCTCACCACATGACGCAGACACAACTGTGTACACGCAGTCAGGCTACCTAACACTTTTGCTTTCCTGGCAGGCAGTGGCAAAGCAGATCCACGCAATGTCATGCTTGACCCTATTGTGGTCAATCTAGACTAAGCCATCACATTGGTCTGGTTTGCGTGCATAGCCCTAAGCAGTCTGGCAACACTTCTTCCCGGCTCGAAAACCCTAAGCGGTCTGGCAACACTCCTTCATGGCTCCAAAACCCTAAGCGATCTGACAACACTCCTTCCCGGCTCCAGAACCTTAAGCAATCTGCAACACTCCTTCACGGCTCCAAAACCGCTGTAACACTGCCTTTGCCACAAGGGTCCTGTACAGATGTTCAAGAGCAGCATGCAGTTGTAAACCTGTACAATACCTTCTCAACCAAGGCAGGCTGTTACAGCCAGATGTTATTGGCATGAGCCCGGTTAGCTTTCTACCGTGCAAGAAGGACACTAGGGCTCCAGTTAATCACCCAGGACTACAGCTGAGAGAATCCATCTGTGATGCGTTTGAGGGTGGAGGGTTTAGCACTCATGGCTAAACCCTGAAGTTTTGTTAACCAGCCACCTGTGGTGCATTTGAGGGTGGAGGGTTCAGCACTCATGGCTAAACCCTGAAGTTTTATTTGACCAGCCACCTGTGATGCATTTGAGGGTGGAGGGTTCAGCACTCATGGCTAAACCCTGAAACTTTATTAAGCAACTATCTGTGGTGCATTTGAGGGTGGAGGGTTCAGCACTCATGGCTAAACCCTGAAACTGTACTAACCAACCACCTGTGGTGCATTTGAAAGTGGAAGGTTTAGCCTTCATGGCTAAACCCTAAAACCCAGCCACCTGTGGTGCATTTGCCTTGCAACCCTCTCTGAGCTGAACGCATCAAAGATGATATTGTGCAATGACTTGACAGAGTTGGGCTGCAAGCTCACGATGTCATTCATCACTCCATTTAGATTCAACCTCCACGGTGCAACAGCACCCTCGCATTTATGAGGTTTTTTCTGGGTTTAGGGTTTAGGGTTTCAACCCTAGGTTACATAGCTTCAACGCATTTGCTTACATGGGACTGCACTTGTCATGATTGCAGGAGGAGTCTGCCCATCAGAGCAACGTGCATCATTGGAAACTTTATCGTTTCTCACCATGGTTTTGTTCAGTTTGGAGTCGGTTTCTGGAAGTTCTGGAACGTAAGCCTTGATGGTCACTCAGAGAAGAAACCCATGGCTGAGCTATGACGTCTGTCTGTGTTGTGCTGAGTTGGTATATATCCTATGCCGAGTTGATATGTCTCCGGACACATGTGTTGTTACCAATGCAAGAAGAAGAATGGGGCTCACCGCAGGGGAGTTTGTGCAAGAAGGCAGGAGGCAGGATGTCATCGATCACCCCTCTGGCCAGGAACAGCGCCAGGTCATCCTCTGCGCTAGGCACATCCAGCTTCAGATCATCCACACTATTCAGGAGGCTCTTGAAGCCCTTCTGCATCTGATCAGCCTGGATGATCTCATGATACAGGCTTGACAGCAGGTTTGCTGCCATCTCGTGCTCCCTGCATAAACAATCTGTTTTTCCCCTGCACCTTTTGGTTATAAAGTTTTTGTTTTTTTATTTTTTGTTCTTCTTTTTCTGTTTTTGTTTTCCCTGTTTGATTTTTTTGTTTTAGGTGTTCAAACAAAGCTTGGAAACATGCCACCCAAATGTCAACTTAGTCTTACCATGTTGCATCGCCTGTTGAAAAACACCCAAAATTCCATCTTATTATAGACAGACGCAAAACAATCAGTTGGTCAGTCAGCCAGCCAGTCGGTCAGTCTGTCATCAATCAAGCAATCAATCAATGCAGTCGCCGGGGTTTCACGAGGTGTGATCTTACGCTGTACATTGGGAATCAGGACTACTAACAAAGCAAGCCTGGCTCAGCATGTGCAAGCAGCATTCATCATTACTTGTACCAGTCTTCCCCTGAGGTCTGGTACATCTAGTTTAACAGTAGCTCCCTATATATGGTCCTTGCTTGGGGAGCTAGCAGCAACAGCAGTAGCAGCAGCAGCAGCAGCTCAGAAAGCTTGAGATCCTTTTTTGGGAGCAAGCAGCAAGCAGCAACAGCAACATCAACAGCAACAGCAACAGCAACAGCAACAGCAACAGCAACAGCAACAGCAACAGCAACAGCAACAGCAACAGCAACAGCAACAGCAGCAGCAGGTCAGAAACCTTGAGTGAAAGGGAAAACAAGATCCCCATGATGCATGATGTCTTGTCACCTGTCGTTCTTGTCCATGGCAAGCGTGACCACCTTCTTGACAAAGAAGTGGTGGAATGGCGGCTCCCCAAGCTCCTGCACCAATGCCATGTTTGAGAACGTAAAAAATGCGTGGAATATGTACAATGTTCAGAAGGATACTGAAATGACGTACATGAGTGGTTTGCTTGGCTTGAACAATTGGTCAAGCATTGACACAAAAGCTCAAATGGATGACTCTTGTGGAGATTTGCATGGCTTTAGTATGCACCTGCCAATGAACGATGCAATATGAAGACCTGCACTCAGGATGATTACAGTTGGATAACTTGAAAGTCAAGCCGTGCAAGCGGGCACCAGGAAAAGAGGCAAGGTGGGAGTTCCAACAAATGCAATCAATGCAATCTGAGCAATGTTGAATTCAGCGTGTAGTGTAGACATGCCAGGTGCAATGTGCCTTGCCTGAAGGGTTGTTGCAGCATCCTGGATGTCACCATTCACATAATACTCTTCCAGGATGGCCAGCACCTGTGGCATGCATCGACACATTGTGTAACTTGGTTAGGTGACAGACGGACGGATGGACGGACATACAGACAGATGAACGGACAGACGGATGGATGGACGGACAGACAGACAGTCAGACAGCCTTTGATCGGACAGTGAAACCAGTGCTTGCAAGCAACCACATGCCTTGCTGTTGCATGCTCGACAGATGAGAATACCAAATGAACCTGTAACATACTGTGGCTTTGTGCCTTGAGGATTGCAGCAACACGTTGACACCCCAAGACATGCGTGCTCCAGCCGACTCATTAATAAGCTCCGACAGGGACAAGCATGACAATGAGTAAGTTGCACGCAATCTTTCGGGTCAACAGTATAGCATGCTCACCGCTTGTTTGTACGCCTTGATCTGCTCAACTTTGCGTGAGTGGAATGCCAAAGCATGCCGCTCCTCCCCAGAGTCATAATTGGGGTCATTTCTGTCCAGCTTGTCTGCTTCTGGGGACTCCTACAGCCACGGCAGCTTGACGTGAAACATACATCACAGCAAATCACCATAGATGGATATGCAGACATACCCAGCTTGTTCCTTGGGCAGTGTGCAAAGGGGGCCAAAAGGAGGCAAAAGACTGTCTCACAAAGCATGTTGTCCTTCATTCAACTGTTGTTTGTAGTTAGGAAACCAGGGCATGGTCAATGACACAGCAACGTCACCCTGGTGACAGCACATTTGCACAGAGATGTATTGTATCATCACACAACACTACATGCATTTGCCATACATTGTCATACGAGGTGCCCCAGGTGAATTTGCCGCCAGCGCCGCCCTTCTTCGTCTTCCCGGTGCCCTTCCTAGACTGTGAAGACCTGCAAACATGTGCAGGGTTTACAGGGTCACACCCTAAACCCTAAACATGTCTAGCTTTCAAAAGCATGCAGTATGCAGCTGTCTTCTTGGCTTGTTACCTGATGTGTGCAACGTATTCAAACAAACTGAATTTTTCAAGTGTAGTGTTGGCTGCCATGTTAAGCAGTGTGTTGTGAGCATGGCAGGTGACATATTCAGCATGGTGCCATGACAAGATGCTGGCAATACTGCTCTGATATCAGGATTGAGCAGTGGGGCTTGCCAGCATGGGCTTAAAAGGGAAGAAAAGACTACGTCTTTTGGCATTGATTGATTGATTGATTTCAACCTGTGTCAGCCAGGTAGGAAGGAAGGTATGCATCACCCCAACTCTGAAGGCCATACTGCAGGCATGTTTTCATCACCCTCTTTTGGGTTGATTAAAGAACAGCCTGAGGGTGAGGTGTATTGGGCTTCCCTGTGGAGCAGGGGCTTGCCAGAGCGCTTGTTGTGCACGCCCAGTTAGTGTAGGGCTCAGCACAGCTGTTGATAACCTCAGGAGAAAAGACAAGGCAAGATTGTGCCTGTCAGTAGTAATTGAAGAAAAGCCTAAGGTTGAGGTGTATTGGCCTTCCATTTGAGGCACCCCAGCTCTTCAGGATTCAGAAACGTCTCTTTTCTCTCTGAGGAGTGTCAACCTGAACAGTGTAGATTTCAACCAAGCAATGCCTGGGGATAGTAGAAAGACGTTCCTACATGGGGGAGACATATCAGGACTTACTTATGATGGGTGTGACCTGAAAGCTCTGCAGATCCTGAACCAGCAGACTTCAAGGTCTTGGAAGGCGATCTGGCGCCACTGCTGTTTGCTCTTGAAAGCTCTCTGGATGCTGATGAGGGAGGTCTTGTTGCACTGGGGGTTTGGACTGCATTGGACATGGCAGCTGCAATCTTGAACAGCATGATGTAAGCTGCCATGCTGTGCGTGTCAGTTGTCTGCATATGCTGGCCCCTCAGCATGAACAGAAACCATGTGAAACTGCAACAGGAGTTGCTGATGAAAGACGGCATGACATGCCATAGCCTGAAATGACAAGAATGCAAAGACCTATGATGCCAGACTTAGGGTTTTGACGATGTCAAACTTAGAGGGTTGTCGTCTGACCTGGTGCTGTTTGCTTTGCAGCCAAAGCTGCATCAAGTGCAGCACGCTGGAACTCAGTCAGGAAGCTGTGTGCAGAGTCAGAGCCTGAGGGACTCCCATTGGCTTCTTCATGTGCAGCAATCTCGGCTTTAGTGCGCATGCCTAGTGCAGGTCTGCTTAGCCGGCAGTGTGGGACCAGGTATGCCTGCCTGTTCCTGCAGATTGAGCAGCAGCAGTTTTTGGGACTGACTTCCAAGGCTGTTGCTGTTGAAAACATGCACTGTAGCAGTGCTAGTCACTTCCGGCTGTGTAGAAACGGGAGATGCTGCAGTCAGCATGCACAGGTCTCAACCCCACCCAACGGCTGAACAGGGACTCTATGACATGCGAAAGACAACATCGCCTCTGTGCTGACAACCAGACTTCAGACGTCACGGTGTGTGTACGACATCACAGCAACGAGTAGATAAAGTCATTCTCTGTCGGTAACGAGCATACAAGAAACGTCGTCATCGACCGAAACATCATGTGAAACGTCCGGAATTGGCCTATATACTTGTGACAAGGTAATTTGAGCAATTATACGTCCCTAGCATTGTTTCAATGACCCGCAAAGACTGCATATTGAGAAAGCATGCATCACCGTAGCCAGACGAACCATACATAAGGAGTGCTGGCATGACCCGAGGTAGCACATACGATATCGATACACACGCGAGATTGCGCAGGGGCCTATGACGGCCTCAAAAGGGATTTTACCGTGCAGTGATGTATCGGACTGATCAAGAAAACTCGAGCTCGCAGATACCAACCGTTGGTGGTAGCGGGTGTCCAATCTATACAAACAACCGAATCTGACACCAGCAGCACGTCAGTGATCGCACAGCGGCGAGTTCCGGAACATGCCGACCTATACAGTCAACGAAGGAGTTATCAATGAAAGCGGGGTGAGAATCACGGAATTCGGCACGGCACGCGTCGACCTTTGGTGAGAAAAAATTCCTGCCATTTGGGCAAAAGGCAACCAAACGGCAGGCCAAATACTTGCACTTTGCTGTGTTGATGCGTATTGGTATTGAGTGCACGATTTGGCTGGTCTTGTGTCTACAAAAATAAATCAGGCTTGGGAGTTACGCTGCTGCTCGCACTTCATCGACAGTATGTCACAGGAGAGATCCTTGCACTGAACAGCTCGGTTCGCCTGGCAGCAACGCAACTTGTGCTTAAGCACACACAGCTTGCAGACCAGCATTTGCTGGTACAATGGTGGGTGTGCTGCCCGTATTGTACGCTCATCGTCGATCAAACTAACAAGAAGTGCCTCCCGACTTTAAGGTATTGTCCTGCAGGCTGTACAGTTTGTTCTGCTTCTGAGCCGGCAGGGCAAAGTACGGTTGTCTAAATGGTATTCGACTTACACACAGAAGGAGCGGGCAAAGGTAGTGATGTGATGCCAACATGTACTTGCACAAAGTTCACCTCCTGCACAAACGCTTCCAGTGCAGATGAAATGCTACAGGTTATTAGAGATGTGACCCCCATGGTGCTTAGCAGAGCCTTAAAATTGTGCAACTTTTTGGACTGGAAGGACATCAAGGTGCTGCCCATTTTTTGCACCTTATGCAACCGTTTGCAAGTCTGTTTGCTGCTGTTGTGACATACACCCTGCCTTTGTCTGGACATGTTCGCACGTGTGTTCAAGCTTTGATGCTGTCAAGCAAACATTATCTGAGCTTCTGCCAACAACATAGTCCTTGGCATGCTTATGCTGCATTGCGTCTAACTGCACGTGAGCTTCCGCTGCTCAATTGAATATGTTGCACATGGCAGGTTGTGTACAAGCGGTATGCCAGCCTGTACTTTGTTATGGGCATTGACAGCAGTGACAACGAGCTGATCACACTGGAGCTTGTGCACCATTTTGTGGAGGTGCTGGACAGATACTTTGGTAATGTCTGTGAGCTGGATCTGATCTTCAATTTTCACAAGGTATGATGCTGCCGTAGTGCTGCGCATCTTTGGTCAACTTGCTGCCTGACATTGCTTAATTGCAGATTTCTATATCATGTGCATGGTTGCGCTGCGCTGTCTGTTGTCCAGATTATTATGCACGTACCCTCTAGGGCCATGACTGGCCGTCAGTATGCCCAGCAGCAACAGGGTCAACCTGGTTTATATAACATCAGCATGAACAGTGTGCCTGTTGAATGGCATGCTGATTGTGCAGACCACGGCATGGCTCCAATGTCCTGCTGGCCAAGTAACAACTGCCTTGCAAGCACAGCTGCTCTGTCACCGCTAAACCCTTCACACTAAACCCTAACAACTGCCTTGCAGGCTTACTTCATGCTGGATGAGATGCTGTTGGCAGGAGAGCTGCAGGAACCAAGCAAGAAGGTACCTGACCCTTTTTGCTTTTGCTTTTCCCTTGTTGCTTCTTGCCACTACAAAATTTCTGCACACAGCTGCGTCAGTCATGCTGTGTTCTTGCCGGCTTTGGTTCCTACTGCTGTGCCAATCTGTATGTTTGTTTGTGTCGTGTGTCATCCAAAGCCACGTCACAGAATCGACAATACAACCTTTTGAATGTCAATGTTGATAGAGAGAGAGGACGAGAACCCAAAAGCAAACATCACACATTGCTGCTACCAGAGACAAGCTGCTTTTGTTGCAAGAGATATACTGCCTAAGGAGGTTGAATGCAATGTTCAGGCTATCACACGGGTTATTGAGGCACAGGACCAGCTTGTGGAAAGCGCCAAGTTGGGCACAGACAAACCCACAGCAGCCAAGTCCTAGCCTGAGCGCTTGCAAGTATGTGAGAAAATTGGAATGATATCATGAGTTTCAACGTACCTGTATCAGAAAGGCTTTCATCCTTGGCAACAACGCTTGACACCATCTAGCTGGTCCATCACGCCAATCCAGCACACGACGTCACCTTACAACTGCTGACTGACACAGAGGATCAGCAGTAACAATGCTGTTGGGTGTGCATACGTAGGTGCGTAGTTTGATATTTTGTATGCGCTAGTGTGCATCTATGTCTGGAGCAGTAGGCAAGCTGCCTGCTCTTTGGTGGCAGTTTTTTGAGAAAGTATATGAGCCTAATGCTCTGGGAGAGCTCATTGCACAAGGCAGCAACAATAGGCTCCATAGAAAATGTCGTGGTTGTTCCAGATGCCACAGACTCTCAGAATATAGACTTTGGTGCAATGTCTTTGGCTGATAGAACTGCAGTGGGTTCACACAGTGTGTTCATTGAGTAACTGATCTGTACACTGTACATGACGTGCTCTTTGCAATGCAACATGTACATGTTTGGGGTCAAAGCTATTTCAGACGATATATTGTGTCAAGTTCACATCTTGCCACTCGACTCACTTGGTACAGGTCAAAAAAGCGCGCGAATATCGCAGTTAGTAACACAATTAGTAATCATTCCGCACTAGGCAAATAACATCACTCGTTTCTGTCGAACTATACTGCGCCACTGGAATATTACGGCTGCAGCGCAGGAGCTTTAGCGATGACAGGGAACTCCAGTGTGTTGCTGACCTACGTCTTTCCAACCGTAGGCTGTTTGATCTCCCTCCTTACCTTTAGCAGCTCCTTTGTTGCCGTGCTACAAGTCAGGAGAACCAAGCGCTTAGGGGCGAGCCTTGCCTCTGCATATTCCGTATTGCATATTCAATTGAAGCAAGCCGCAGGTCGCCATAAAACGGTCTTGAAATCTGGCTTTTTAGTCATGCATGTTGTGACAGGAATTGAACCCCATACCGTACACTGGCATTCTGCGCTTAACTAGCGGCCAGGTCATCTATGGTTCTTTAATCAAGAACTGGTTTGTTTTCTTTGCAAATGCACCGGGACTTTTGATTGGACTGTGGCTGATATTGTCCACCATCCCTCATGCAACACCAAAGGTAGGATGTGTATTGTGTGCATTCACTCTGACATTGTATCATGCTGGTCATGCATATCCCCAGCAGTGCAAGTGGTAGCTTGGCCAACAGCACAGGCCACTGCAACCTGTCAAGCAGCTGCAAGAAGTAACTTGGCACTCAGCTGGCTGCATTTCTTGCTCCTGCATCACATAGCAAAGCATTGCGTTATGATTAACAAGGCTGTCACCAGGCATTGATCTTCACCCCAACACCAATTGTGCAACATCACAGGACAGATTTAGGACTGACTGAATATGGCAGGTACAAAATGTCATGACAGGTGTGATCATGATTCTGGCCATGTACTACTCCATTGTTGCGCTGGTGACAACTCACCTGGATGTATCAAATGAAAAGAGGAACACCATCTGGTAAGACACCTACGCAACTGCAGATACAGCCACATGTTTACGTGTCCACTGGTCAAATGGTTAGCATGTCATGAGGCAAGTGGGCTCTGCATCGCATCCTTGGAGTTCTCTTTCTGCATGCCACCTTGAGAATTGAAACACAACGACCACTTTCTGCGCCAAGGCGCATCTGAAAGGCGCCTGGGCAGAAGAGAATCTGCATGTTAGTGCTAATGTGAGTCAAGGCTGCCAGGCTAGATCAAGGTGCACATGCCCACACGGAAAACATGGCACAAGTGTTGTAGTGTACCCATTTCAGCTAGCCTGCTTTGCATTAGCTGCGGATAACATGTTGCCAGTTTTTAATTTGGCTAGTATTGCCATACTTGGAGCCCTTTTTGTTCCCTGTCTGCGCTTTTGCAGAATCACCTGCGCATTTTCTTACCCTAAAGCCTGAAGACGGCAGATTGCACCTGTTCAGAGCAAGACTTGAGGCATGTGACATGTGACTTGAGGCATGTGATTTCAGAGATGTGACATGTGACTTGAGGACCAAGTTTGTTGTGGGAAAGCATGGGTTGTTTTGCTTGCAGCCTGAGAAGATTAAGATTCCAGTACAGTGCCATGATGGCGAGGAGGATTCCATGGAGGGCCTTGCTGACCCCAAGGTGACCCCCCTGCTGCTTCCACATCCCCCTCCCCACTTTAAGTATTTCATCAATTTTAGTGTTTTTTTCGCCCGTTGTTATGTATGTTTTGAAAGGGCACGATTCAAACTTCCCACCCTCCCCCCTCTTTCACCCCTGCTACTCCTCTCACCCATTGCCTTACACCAGCATGCGGCACAGCTTGCTGCTGCTGTTTGTAGGAGTCCAATCAGCATGTGTGGACTCTAGCTGATGCAATAGGTTGATCTTCGGGGTGCAAGTAGTATGTGATGGCAGCAGTGAACAGATCAAGTGCTGTGTAACATTGGCATCTGACCTGGCTTGACCTGATGAGATACTGTGTCTCTGTGTGCATTATGTGAAGAACACATGCTATGACAATGCTTGCTACTTTGTGCTGCACATTTTGTCATGCACGCACGCACTGTGAGTTTCTGTGATCCAACCCAGTAGCTCAAGAGACCCACCACAGAGAAAGCATGCAGCAGGTTTTCAGGGCATCTTGTGCATGTTGTATGATGGTTGAGACACTTGTGGTATCACAACCTAGGCATTGGCAACCTTCATGACATCACATGGGTGTACAGTGCATGCAATTGCATGCAGACAGTGAAGGAGTTCATTGAGAAGGTGAAGGCAAACGGCAACAAGGATGTGACCCTGTACATGTACCCCGGGGAGGGCCACGGCTTCATGAATGGGGGTCAAGACATCCACAAGATGATGAAGAGTAAGTTCACACCCACTGTCAGTGATGTCTATCTGACACTTGTCACTTCACAGCAGCAGAACCTGATCAATGCTGAGTGTACCCTAGGGCACAGCACAAAATCTTGCGAGGAATTTTGCAGCTCAGTGCATGGTTACTCTCACCTGCTGCAACACAAGTATAAGTGTGCCAAGGCATGAGACTTTGACGTCGGTCCGAGACAGGATATAGTCACACCTCCTTTGCTGTAGCTTTTGATATGCATGTGCATTTCAAAGGACCCAGGTTGCCTGCACACAACGTCACATGCTTCAAAGGCAAGCTGCAATGTAGTGACTTTATGCAAAAAGTAACCGTAGCTAATGAGTGCATAGCACCTGCATGGCACACCCATTGGGACAAAATGCATATGTGTGCTCAACAGCAGCTGCAAAAGCTGCTCTGCTTGTTCTTTTGATCCATCTGTTGATCCATTGCATCTTAGATACAGCTTTGCTTCTGTCATGCAGCTGGAGGCCTGCCAATTGGCTCAACAGAAGCACAGAAGACTGCTTGGGGCAGAGTGTTCGACTTCTTTGGCAAGAACTTGTAAAGACACCATTAGTGCGTAGGTGCATTACATAGACTTGAGATGGAATGTTTGAACAGCCTCAACTGCGCTAGCGCACCACAAGTGCTTATGTTGCACTATTTGCTCAGTACTGGCATCATGCCAGCAGGTGCTCACAGTTTGCAAGGGCTATGTTGCAATAGCTGTTGCAACTAGTTATGCTGTTGCTGCCTGTTGCTTAGCAGGCCTCCTGCTCTTGGCAAATCTGACTGGCAGCTCTATGCTTGCTGCTTGTAGACCTCATTTTGCACATCGAGTAACTGAATTGACATCAGTGGTGAATCATGCTGCATTCAACCATGCAGATGTAGATAACCTTGCTTGGTCAGCATGGTAGAGGCAAAACGTCTTTTTCGTCGTAGGCTGAAAGGTGCAATGTCATTTGTGACAATGTTGACAAGTTGTCACAGGCAGCAGGACAGCACTTAGGGAACGGTGTGAGCAACTTGTGCATGCATGAGTTGCGAATTTCCAGCAGCCAACTAACAGCAAACATTGCAGTAGTCAAATGTCTGCCTTCAAGCATGAGGCTTGGTGTATAATAATACCTATGAGTCCCCGCCATCCAGCTGCTCTGGTGTTTGGAGTCAGCTCACTACTGGGAATGAGGTAGACAACCTAGACTCAAGCAAAAGCCTTCAACTACCGTACAAAACTTGTTGCACGTGCCAATGACTGTGCTGGGAAAAACCTAGCCTGCCGGGACCATGTTGTCCCAAATTGACCCCAAGTCAACTAAAACATGCCATCAAAAACCAAAATTGCTTGGACTACCAAGTTCTGCATCTTGAGAAACTGTCTGACTATCAAAAGGGAGTGTACAAGCAACAGAAGGGCTCAACCTCAAATGATCCCATGTTCATGCAGGCTATTGTGCAACGTGTGTCTCACTCATCAACTCTGTATCAGTCATACTGGATGACCCTCTCATACTGTAAAGCTGTACACCATTTGTATTGTCCAATGTACACAGACGCAGTAAAACAAGACTATTGTAGCCAATTTTTGGTCCCCGGCATATCTGCCTCAAGCTGTTGGGACAACATGTGTCCCAACAGCAAATGGATTCTTCTCATCCTCATCGAGCTCAGCAAAGGTGTGATTCACATGACTGTGGCAGGCTTCATCAGCGCGCACAGACAGAAGCAAGTCCCTCATGGTAGCTTTGTCTCCTAGCTTCCAGTAGTCACGTGCAATGTCTGGCACCTGCGCATGCATTGCACAACATGCCTTAATGCCTGTGACATGTAAAAAGAAGAACAGTATAAGACTGCATGGCACAGTACAATACGCAATGAAAGCGGTCACTGCTGCCTATCCAAGCCAGAAGTCATCAACATCCGCTGACATCATGCTACAAGCAGCAAGAGTACAACAGCTGGTCTTCAAGTCCTAACTCCCAGACAGTCCCACAGAGTAAGGCACCATCTCGCGCAGTTGCACTTGCATTGTGCAAGCTGCCAAAGCACAAGCCCCATCATCTGTTGGCCTTTTCAGGTAGGCTGCAATGACAGCTGCCACTGACACAGCAAGCATGCAAGGCAGCCTTTGTGGCGCTGGCAGATGGTCTACCAGATGGTCTACCAGATGGTAGACCAAGTAACAAGTACGCAAAACAGACTGCTCTGGAAAGACAAGACTTGTCCCGCACGTACCTAGCTCATCATGAGCTGGAACGCGTTGTTATCATTATTATGTTATCTTAGTACAGCAGGCTGCTAGAGGATAGAGAGCTATGAAAGAAGGAAAGGTATGGTAGAAGGATCGCTGCAAGAGAAGCAGAGGCAGCATGGCTGTCTACCTTCTTGGTGAACCACTCCGGCAGGCGGTTAGGATTTAGGGGTTTATATATTTAGGGTTTAGAAGGAGAAAACAGCAAGACTGCATGGCTGTCTACCTTCTTGGTGGACCATTCCGGCAGGCGGTTAGGGTTTCATATTTAAGGTTTAGGGTTTAGAAGAAGAAAACAGCAAGACTGCATGGCTGTCTACCTTCTTGGTGGACCATTCCGGCAGGCGGTTAGGGTTCAGGGTTTTGTATTCAGGGTTGAGGGTTTAGAAGGAGGAAACAGCAAGACTGCATGGGTGTCTACCTTCTTGGTGGACCATTCCGGCAGGCGGCCCTTGTCCAGGTCGCTGATGCAGTGGGTGTAGGTCTTCACCGCTTCTTCTTCCAGGTAGCCCACAAAGGAGTGGCACAGCTTGGGGGACACCACATACGCCACAAAGTAGGCATTGAAGAAGATGCCCTACAGGAGAGAAGAAAACGTGTTCTATTGGAATTGATAGGCATTGAGGAAGATGCCTGACAGGAAAGATGAAAGCAACACTCTGCTGAACTGGCAGGGTTGAAGAAGATACCGTACAGGAGAGGGGAAAACACATTGTGATGGAATTGATAGGCATTGAAGAAGATGCCCCACATGTTTATTGAAAGTAACAAAAATTGAAGAAGATGCCCTACAGGAAAGAGGAAAACAACATTTTATTGGAATTGATAGGCATGGAACAAGATGCCCTTCAGGAAGGGGAAAATGTATTCTCTTGAATGTAATAGCGTTGGATAAGATGCCCTACAGGAGAAAGCCAAACACAGTGTGTTGGGAATTGATAGGCACTGAAGAAGATGCCCTACAGGAAAGAGGAAAACACATTCTACTGGAATTGATAGGCATTAAAGAAGATGCCCTACAGGAGAGAGCCAAACAAAATCTATTGGGCATTAGTAGGCATTGGAAGAAGATGCCCTACAGGAGAGACAGGAAGCCACTTTCTATTGGAATTGCAAAGCATGATGCAGTGGCGCTGGCATGCATATGCCCTGTGGTATGGCACCTTGTGAAGAATTAGAAAACCAGGAACAAGAGAAAGAAGAGAAACAGGGTGAGGTAAAGAGAAGGGGGACAAAGAGGAGAGAAGAAAGGACATCTCAATCAATCAATCAGTACACATTTTGTGTCTTTAGGTCTCATCTGAGGAGTCAAGAGACAGTGCCTACAAAATTTCTGAGAATGCTGAGATTGAATGAAACAAGTCACTCAATGCTGTTCAATGCTGTATTCAACCTGTTACCCAGCCTGCATCTCAGATGGATGTGTACCAAGATGAGTGAAACCTGTAACCTGGTGCATGCGCCAGTTGGCATAGCACATATGCAAAACACATCATGCAGAAAACGTCTGTGGTCAAGATAAGTAATAGAGCAGACAACGAAGCAGAGGCCAAACAGGAAAAGGAAACAGCAGCACAAAGAAGATGAAGAAAGACGGGAGAAGACAAAGAGGCAGAGAGACAACAAGGAAGATATACTGGAAGGGTGACAGGAGCTCTTTTCGACCCCAAAACATCTCATTTCAATTCATCATGAAAATGAAGACAGAAGGCAGCGACGAAGAAGAAGAACAATAGGAGAAAAAGAAGAGCGGAAACCTGGCTGAGCAGCACCAGGCCTGTGAAGATGAGGAGCAGCAACATGAGAAGAAGAGGAGCGACATGAGAAGAATACGAGCGACATGAGAAGAAGAAGAGGTAGGACCTGGCTGAGCAGCACGAGGCCTCTGAAGACAAAGCCTGGTTGACGCAGCTGCAGGAAGGTGAGCAGGTGCATGCGCTCATTCTCGGCCTCCTCCAGCAGTGTGTGGATCCATCCGTTGTCACGCCTCATGCTGCGCAGAGACTTCATGTGACGCAGCATCCCACCAACCATCCCTGGGACGCCTGTAGCACCACAAACAACCGGTCAAGATCTGCTTTTGATTCTGAGTTGTGGACTATATCTTACTTCTTGTGACGCAGCATCCTACCAACCATTCCTAGGACGCCTGTATCAACACGAGCAACCAGTCAAGATCTGCTTTTGATTCTGACTTGTGGACTATATCTTACTTCATGTGACGCAGCATCCCACCAACCATCCCTGGGACGCCTGTAGCACCACAAACGACCGGCAAAACAAATCTGCTTCTGATTCATACTTGTGGACTATGTCTTACTTCATGTGACGCAGCATCCCACCAACCATCCCTGGGACGCCTGTAGCACCACAAACGATCAGTCAAAATACATCTGCTTTTGACAATTACTTGTGGGATATGTTTTACTAGTAAGTTTCAGTCAGACGCATGCTGGTCTTTTGTTTCTCAGGGCGTTTCAACGTGTCTGCAATGACAACAAAATGGGTGTCTGTGACCATTGTGTGTTTTGCACATCTGCAACATCAGTGTGTTGTGCGCCTGTAACAACAGCATGGTGCATGTTTGTCACAGCGCCTCAAAGCATCTGTGACAACAGCTTCATCGTGCGTGTGACTTGTGTGTCATGTGTATCTGTAGCAACTGTGTAGTGTGTATGTGTCTGTAACTCCACAACGTGTCTGCTTTGTTTGTGATGATGCCAGGGTGGATCTGTATGTCTGTCCGTGCATACATGCGTGCAATCTGATTGCAGCAAGTTATGCAGACAGCTGAATTCAGGCGTCGAACTTCACACAGACATTGCATGTCATATCTTATGACTTTCAAAGCATACGGTGTACAAACAGTGCTTGAGATATGCACACAAAGACAGAGCCACATGCTCAGCCACTCCCAGCTGCATAGGCTCAGGGATTTCTGGACTCTTCAGGCCAAAATGTCTGTCCAAATGAAGAAGACTGTTTGTCTGTCTGATTGTGCATGCCCTGGTGAGCATCTACAGCAGGATGATGCCTTTTGTGTTGCTTTGCATGACAGACGCCTCAGTCGTCAGCAGGCATGTTGTTTCATGTGCATATATACACAAATATATGCATGCATTTGGTATGGAGAATGCTGGCAAAAACACCGATATTTTGCATCAAGTTTTGAAGAAAAGCGCAGTTGTGGCGGCAACAAGATCTGTGATTTGTCTTCAAGCCCTAGCAAAGCCTTACCAGCAACAGTCTCCAGGAAGAGGATGCGGCGCAGCCACTTACGCTCAGTCATGCTCTCCAAGTCGTAGCTGGTGATGCCGTCAAAGAAGTGACGCGCCACATACACTGCAAAGTTGGCCAGCTTCTGCCGGAACTGCATGCATGAAACCAACAACTTTTGTTTAATGTTTATGTTTGTGTGTATGTGTATGTGTATGTGTATGTGCATGTGCATGTGCATGTGCATGTGCATGTGCATGTGCATGTGCATGTGCATGTGCATGTGCATGTGCATGTGCATGTGCATGTGCATGTGCATGTTCATGTTCATGTTCATGTTCATGTTCATGTTCATGTTCATGTTCATGTTCATGTTCATGTTCATGTTCATGTTCATGTTCATGTTCATGTTCATGTTCATGTTCATGTTTATGTTAGGACAATGAGCATGTTTCCACCCCCCCCTTTAGATTGCTTTTGCATGTGGTCTCCTTATTAGCGTTCCTTTCTGGCACCCTTTGGCATGCAGCATGTCACAATGTTTGACCTGACACTAGACTTCCTGATGGAACTGGTCAACGCCAATGCAACAAGACAGTACAGGACACAGTTAGGTATTTGTAAACGCATGTCAGAATCAGGTTACCAAGCTTCATCAGCGATGCAGACTAGTGCAGCACTTTCATCAGCACCAGGTGTAGTGATCATTGCAACACAAAGCTCATCACATACACAAGACTTTGCCATTCAGAGAGCAGCCACAGGTGCTCTCTACCTCAGGTTTGTGAGGAAGTTTTGCCATCTCACCTTTTCAGGCACAATGTGTTTAGGTTTGACGCTCTCAGTGTACTCAGAGCTGTATACAGGCTGCATGAGGGAGAATTCCACGTCAACCTCGTTCTGCTGCTGCTCGCCATCTGCTGCCATTGTCTGCATGCCTGGCTCTGGTGCAATTTGGCCCTTCTCAAAGCTTTTGCTGTCTGAGGTGCTGGCTGCACCTTGGCCCACCTGCTCATCTTCAAGTTTTGTCTCCTCTACTGGATCATCCCTTTGAGCCAACTGCAAAGACAAAAGAGTTATCATTACTCATGTACAGTGCTTGCAAACCGAAGCGTATTGGCTAGCGTGTAAGACCAGCAGATTGGCACAGGCTTTATGACCATGCTGACAACATGAATCTGTATAGTGGTGCCCTCGCGCTGATCAATTGTCACTCTGGATCAGAGTGCTGACCATCATGGCTTCAACGTGAAGCTTGCAGGTGCATGTCATTGTTGCAACATGTGGTGGATGCCCAGTAGCAGGGAGGTGTGATCTCTCACATACACAGTCACGTGCAAGGGTAACTCAGAATGGTGCACACAGAATCACTTTGCAAAGATGCTAATAAGCAAGTGCTCACCCCTGTGCGCCAGCGGCAGCTTCCTGACATCAAGGTGGGGCTGAATATATGCTGCACTCTTGGGGACAAAGCTGCTGGAGCGTTTCCCAGCAGTGCCAGAGCAGGTGACCATACGGGTTGTGCCACACAGAGAGCACGAGTGTGACTGCAGGCTGCAGAGGAAGCAACAGCCTCTGCTGAGGCGCGACACAGAGCCCTATACCCGTGAGCTGACGCAGTCCTCCACATGTCAGACTGCACGAAGAAGGTCGCATCTTCTGTTTGTTTTGCGTTGTTACAGAAAAACCAGCTCTGTTTTACAAACAGCTTTGTGAAACAGAGCTGAATGCAGAGCTGAAAGTGACTCCGCTCCAGCAAAAGCGGGACATGTCCCCGCAAGCAAGGTACGATTCAGGAACGAGCTGCAGAGGGGCAGGCAATGCATCGCACGTGAATCAAATGCAGCGTGTACTGGTGAGAAAGCAACTTACTGACCGATGGCATGGTACACGCAGGGGAGAATGCCGACGAAATAGGTGCAGAGATCACGAAGCTTGCCTGATAAGTGTGCACAAGGGCGCGCGCGCGGCCCAGTCCAAAGGATCCTCTTGCGGTGAAGAGTGGCACTCCTAGCTAAACTGTGCAGACTTAAGCCGGCCAAGCAGTCGAGCGACGAGACACGCGCAAGGATTCAATATGGTATGGATGTGTTTAGTCATGCAAGCGTGATGGTTTTGCATGGCATAAAAAATAGAACGTTCTTCCAAAGAAGAGCAATGCAATTACAGAGAAGAGTCTTTGGGGCTTGTTTCTACCGTGCCAGTATGCGAGATGCATACCACATGTAGCTTTTTGGTACGAGCATCACAGCCTGGTTTGTTTCACGCATCGCTTACCAAAATTTTCTACCAACTTGGACCATGCTTAATTTGACAGCCAAGTTTGCATGTGCCGACCTGCGCCCACATGTGCCGAGTGTGCGGGCGTGCGAAAGTTGTCCTGTGGCACATGATGCGGCAAGGAGTGAATCAGATGTTGTACAGTCTAGTTTTGTTTCATGTCATATCGTGTTTACAGATCATAAATGTATGTGGTTTGCTGTGCTGTGATTGGTCTCTGTACTTCCTGGGGTCCAGATGCACCATCGGTGCACGACGTGCCCCAAGGCTGCAGCCCATCTGATGCCGACATCATGATCAACATCAAGGCCGGTTTCAGTAGACTTGGCACATGGAGCATGCCCTGCCTGTTGCTCCTGTTGCCCTGCTCTTGTTGCATTGAGAGCGAGATCTAGATTGCACTCCTGATGTTGAAAGAGGTGTCGTGCGGCGAACAAGCCAATCAGTTGCTTCAGTGCGTTTGGTGGACACTTATGAGTCTGCTTATGAGTTGCGGCTTTTTGAAACGCTTGCATAGCACGTGGTCTTCTATGACTACTGTCGAGTCACAACAAGAAGTCCTCTGTTGTGTTGCGTCAGCGTTGCGCTCCAACACACTCCAGCGCTGACTCGCCAGGACCAGTCTGCAAGAGCAGAATTGTCAGGCAATGTTCATAGATTGTAGTGTTGGATTTATAATGCTGAGAACTCAAACCTCCTGAGGAGATCTCAGGACCTAGATCTGGTGACACAGTGCAACCGTCGTGGTTCGTGGTGAGCGCAGGACATTGCTTTGAGCTGAAGTTTGTCTTCTGCCGTATGAGATGCGTGAACAAAAGTTTCCCCGCCGCTTTCGGTCAGCTCAAATAGCTTGTCTTGCAGTGACCGACAGACCTATCTAGATAGAACGTGGCCAACTTTCTCTCCAGAACTACTGCAACAACGACTGCGCTTTCACCAAATTGAGCGATGTCAACTGGCCGAAGTTTGCATTTTGAGAGTGCAAGTGCTTCGTTGATGCAGCTGACAAAACAGCTGCAACAGGAAGAAGACAAAGTATTGCAGGTATGCATTTTGCATGGTCGACACCTGTGTTGCATACCACAGAGGTTGCTGTTGAACACAATAGGTCTTGAACTGCCAAGCACTCTTCCGCAACATGCACAATTCAGGTTTGCTGCGCAGGCACAAGCAGCAGTAGATAAGAGGGCCGAAGAGTTAGATAAACAGGCTGAAGCTTTGGCACAGGAGAAGCAAAAAATGACAGCTGTTGGGGTAGCAGACAATGATGTGTTAGATCTCAATGTGGGCGGTGTGTCACTTTCTGTCAAAAGAGCAACACTTACTCAGGTGAGTTGGTCAACAACATCAACACTTCAGAAGCCTTTCTGCCTAAACCTTACTTTGATGGTCTTGTAGTCCTGCAGCTACAAACAGTCAGCACCAGCAACTTCACTTGCACAACGCTTGCATCAGTGTGACAAGATGAACATAGTTGCATTGGTTCTGGAGAAAAGACTACGCTTTTCGGCATCAATTTAATGAGAAGCCAAGCATTACACCGGGCTGCCCAGGCGCAACGCTGTGTACTCTGCATCTGCTGGCTGAGCTACTTTGCCAGTAGATTCAGGCATAGCTGCATCACATAAGGAAAAAACGAAAACACCAGAGGGAAAAACTGAACACAGCTGATGCATATGACGTGTGGTTTGTGAACCCCCCAAACACTGCTGTCAAAGGCTGTCAACACTGCTGAAGAGGTTCTTTTGTGACACACAAGCGATCTACATCCACACTGCAGCATGCGCCACACATGCTGCATCAACTGGGAAATTGCATTAGATATATGGCACCTTGAGGGCAGATGCAAGGCTGGCAACAGCAATGGAGAGGGGTCCCCCCTGACCCTGGGGTATGGCTGCCAGCTGGCGGGTCACCCGGCTCACCCCAGACCATCTGTCCACTAGCTGTGCTCTGGTGGGAATTCCCTGCCACACCAGCATATCAGCTGTTGAAGACATGCAAGCGCAGGCAAGAATTCATGCTATGATGCAGTACTTTAATCGAAAGGCAAAGTGTGTGACATTATAAACAACGAAAGCAGGTTCAAAATTGCACAGCGTCCATAAGATGAGACAATGCGCATTGTGTTGTAGCAGTGTACGTCAATGAATCAATGAATCAATAATCAGACAAAGATATACAGCCATGAAGCTTCAGGCTGTGTAAATGCAGCATAGCAGATGACATCGACACTTGCAGACAGGAGAACAGCTTTTGTAGCCATGTTGCACTGTGAGACTGCAAAAGCTGCATCTGCAGTTAGCCACTGGTTTATTGATTGCTGCCTGTGCTGTCAAGATGGTGCTGAACAGTACTAACAAACGCAACGAGTTTTTTGACAGACATACTTGTAGTCTGCAACAGGTAGGATTTCTTACAGCCGCTGGGCTTGCTGCCTTCTCAAGCTTCACATGCCTGTTATTGTTACTGCTGCTGTCACTGTTATCACTGTTGCTGTTAGATAATCCTGTTACTATGATTGCTATTGTTACTGTCATCATGATTATTGCTGTGGGCAATACTGTTCTCAACAGCTTGAGTGAATGGTGGACTGACCTGCAGGGCTGTTTGCTGTTGGAAGGAGAGCACAGCTGTCTGCACCAGAGGATCTCCTTGGCAGCCATATGCCAGGTACTCCAACTCTGACTCAAACGGCGCACCCTGCACACAGCAAAACACCACAATGTGGTACATGACTACATGTGCATGACTGTTTGTACATCTCACCTGCATCCTACAACATGTTTCTTTGTATGTGGTATGACATCATGTATGAAACTCTTGTGTATGACTACCGCAAGTTGTTTGCAAATGTCCTGAATGCAACAGAGTATGATTTCACGTCATTGTTGACTGGACACGTTTGCCTGAAAGAACGTTGCATTCAACTGAGATGATGCAGAAAGTGCATTGGCTCCCAGCTGCCAGCTCAGGTAATCGCGTGCATTGACATCACATGCAATTTGGTGCTTTCTGCACACTTGCAGCGTGCAGAATATTGACAACCAAGCACAGACAGTCAGTGCAGTTCTTGGTGCATTCACTGCATGTGTCAACCGAGAAGCATGCAGTGCATTGGCGAAGAAGGGCAGACAAAGAACACACTTGGTTAGTTTCTGCCAAGTGCGTTTTGACATGGTGTTGAGAGGGCTGCACGCTGAGCACAACAACTGTGTCTGCAGCTTGGTGCACCCATAATAGTAGCCACAGCAATGACAATAGATGTAAATAAGGAACAGGGTTAGTCAGTCTGGGCTGAGTGCACTTTGGGAAGGGCACGCTTTTTGTTAGGAAAATAAAACCTGTTGTCCCTTCCAAAAAATGGTTGACAAAAAAGGTAAACTAAACCCTAATAATACATTTCCGCCCCTAAAATACTTTTTTTGTGAGGAAAACCTTTGGAAAAGTTCCAACCTAACAAAACACGGGCACAGCACCTGCGTCTGCAGCTTGATGCACCTTTTACCAATCCAAGCCACAGCATTGACAGCAGAAGTAGTGCATCCCTGAGTCAGCCGTAGCATCTGGGATGCGTATATGGGCTCTGCAATTTCCACGACAGACAGCTGTACCAGTTTACTACACTTGGTTTCGGAACGTGCGCACCTTATCCAGGGCACTCTGCAGTGCAAAGGCTCCCACAGACAGCTTGTGGGCAGTGTGGCTGATTTCTTGTTCGTTTCCTCGGAACTGCAGAAGCCCTTCCAGGCTCCTCAGCTTCTTCCGAATCTGCGTCACACCATGCCATAAGAAAAAGGGGAAAACAACTACGCCTTTTGGTGTCAATTTAATGGGAACTCCATGGTCATACTGGGCTGCCCAGGTACACCATGCCATGTATGGATGTGTCATGTTGCGTTCTTGTAATGATCTATGGAGACAAAGATTTGTGTCTAGTGCAATAATATGTTAGTTCCCTGTAATTCAGATGAACATGAGACTGTATCTGTTTCTGGAGACATGCTTTTGGAGACATACAGACATAGGCAGCTGGACAGGACACAGAGGTGAACACTGACAGACAGATGTGCATGCATACTTACTGATATACAGAAGCATGTGCAGACAGACAGATGGCAACAAACAGAGCCAATGCCTGCTGCCTAATCAGAGTCATGTGCTGTGACACATGATTGCAAAGCAATGACATGCATTCAAAACGAAATCAGTTGTCTTCTGCACAATATGAATTGACATGATGACCAGTTGGCGCTTCTTGCATTGCTTTGTTTTCCTCATGAGCAGCGGCTCTAGCCAACAAGCATTGCACATGCGCATGCACCACCAGTCAACATGCACCTTCACACATGTCACTATGGTGACGCCTCACTGCTGCAAGGCAGACAACACTGCTGCTGTTGTTGTACCAGCTCTTCAGCAGCAATTTGACCAGCCACAACCACACGTGCGCAAGCCTTACCACTAAACACGAGCGCTACGCTTGCTGTGATGGAGCCTCACCTCTCGTAAGGCAGACATCCTCTGCCGTCGTTCTTGTACCAGCTCTTCAGCAGCAGCTCTAGCCAAGACTTGGCGCTGCCATTGCAGCTCAGCCTGCTTCCTGCGCTGGTGCCTCTGATTCTGCTGGTGCAAGCTCTCTGCAAAGGCATCTATGTTGTCCTCTGCAGCATCCAGGATGTAGTCTGCCCTGCCTGCTTCTGCATCTACTAACCCCTCCAGCCTATCGACTTCAGCCTGCAGAGTAGGAAGCAGTGGTGAGATCCAGACTGTCAGGTTGTAGTATGGGGCCTGTGCAAAGGTGTTCTATCTTGACCTCTGCAGCGTGTAGGATGTAGTCTGCCCTGGCTGCTTCTGCATCTACCAACCCCTCCAGCCTGTCAACTTCAGCCTGCAGAGTAGGAAAGAGGGGTGAGGCTTGGACTGTCAGGTTGTAGTGTGGGGCCTGTGCAAAGGTGCTCTATGTTTGCCTAGGATGTAGCTTGTCTTGGTCGCTTCTGCATCTACCAACCCCTCCAGCCTGTCAACGTCAGCCTGCAGAGTAGGAAAGAGGGGTGAGGTCCAGACTGTCAGGTTGTAGTACAGGGCCTGTGCAAAGGCGTGTATGGTTTCTTCTGCAGCATCCAGGATGTAGCTTGCCTTGCTGCTTCTGTATCTACCAAGCCCTCCAGCCTGTCAACTTCAGCCTGCAGAGCACAGGCTAGGGATGAGACTAGACGGTCTGGGTGGGGTGCAAAGGAATTTTCCTTTCTTCGCTGCAGCATGTAGAGTACAGTCTGCCCTGCTTGCTTCTGTGACTGCCGACCCCTCCAGCCTACCTGCACAGCACAGAGTAGCAGTGGGGTTTTGGTCTGATGGGTTGGGGTCTGGGATCTAGGCAAAGGTGTCTTAGGTCTGCTTTATAGGGTATGCGCAAAAATCTGCTCTCTGGTTGGCTCAGCCTGGCAAGTGCTAGAGGTTGGGGGGAGGGGGGGGGAGGGGGGCTGGGGCAAGACTGTACATGTTTGTACATTGTACCATAGAGATTGTGTGTTTTGTCCGCAAAGAACTTCTGCCTTGGAGCAAATATTATTAAAACCAGCTTGATTAAAACTGGCTGCCGGTCAATCTTTTTGCGGTTTTGCAGCGCTCACAGCCTTGACGATTGCAAGGCTGCAGTGGCCGTGTAAGTCATGTAAACCATGCCAATCGTGTAAATTCAATGCAACAGCCTTGAAACAGCTTATTTACCGTTTGACATTGCTCTGTTTGCCATTGCATCAGGAAAACAGCTGAAAAAGCAGTATTGTATGTGATGTTGCTGTTGTATGGCATGCACAATGCAGGTTATTCAGGATTCTATTCAGGGTTCCAATCAGAGTTACAGTTAAGGGTTCAACTGAGGTTCTGAGTGACTACTGCTCAGATCCATCAACGCCAAGACATTCTTCATTAAGTATCAAACCTATTGTCAACTGGCATGTAATCATCACCAGCAATTTCGGGTGTTGCTCAAGCGAATGACCAAACAAATAGCTTACACACACAAAACAAACACATGTTGATGTACTACAATTTTGCTGTTGACACATATCAATCAGGTTGCTACTTCATGCAGCAGCAGCAGCAGCAGCAGCAGCAGCAGCAGCAGCAGCAGCAGCAGCAGCAGCAGCAGCAGGATACCTGATGGAACTGCTCGGCTTGCTGCAGCACTGAGTAGAGCAGTTGTGAGTCTTGCTCGGCTTGGCGGTGCCTGTACTTGAACTCGGCCCAGTCATCTTTGGAGCCCTGACCCGCCTCTATAGCCTGCAGGTGCACAGAAAATTTTCTGCAAAATGTTCAGACTAGATTTCTGCCAGCACGTAGGAAAGCTTCACAAGGTACCGCGAAACAGTCTGCTTGTTTTGTTTTTGGGAGTTTTGCTACAGACAACAGAAATTGTTGTTCTCGAGTCTGAATCTTTCTATTGCAGCAGCATTGTCTCGGTACTTGGCGTTTGACTTGTCTGTTGGTAGGGGATGCATAATTTACAACTCGTTGGGGCCAGCTAGCCCCTTGGACTAAATCTGCGGAGCCACTGCTGATGTCCCATCCCACTTTCTTCATCGCCAACCAACGCCCAACTGAAGCAAACCGCTGAGATTACCTTGCTGACACAAGCACCATGAGAAAGGTTGGGACTGACATGAATACAAAAACAGGTTTGCTGGAGATGTGTGTTGCCATGCCACAAAGCAGCCTCAACATGCAAAGACTTGCTCCCTCACATTCACATGCTGCACTCAATAACACATCATCACTCAAACATGATTGCCGTTGTTCTGGCTAGAGCAGCACCAGACAGGGAAGCAGCACCGTTCTGACCAGGGCTGATTGGAACAGTGCTGCATTGTGTGGTGATCATCAGCTGAAGTGGAAACCATTACACTCATGAGCCTCAAAACAAGTCAGTCTGGGAGGCAGCCAACTTGCACCACATGCACCTGATGCCTTTCAAGTAAACCCGCATAAGGAAAACTCCTCCTGTCAACTACCGTATGTACATATGCAGCATTATTGCTGTTGTTTTCTACTCTTATGTTATTGTCAACATTATTGGTGTTACTATTGTCAATGTGCATCGGGTCATTGGTGTTATTACACTTACTATTATTTTTGACATGACTATCGTTATTACTATCATTATTACTATCATTGCTAGATGTTACCTTTCTGACAAGAGCAGCCCCAGACAGGTCCTGGTCCACCCCCAGGATGGGTCTGCTGGGCAGGTCTGCTGCAGGGCCATGTGACACAGTCATCTGCTGAACTGCTTGTTCAGCTGCCTGCTGGGCTTCCTCAGGGCTGCCCTGCTGCTCTACCTCTTCTTCCACCTCCTCATCCTTCACCTTGTTGGTCTTGTCCTGCAGTCAGGACACACTGGGTTTAGGGTTTTTAGGGTCTAGGTTTGAGTCTGCTGGGTTTAGGGTTGAATTCCGGGTTTGAATCTACCGATATCAGGGCTTAGGATCTAGGTCTGTTGATATTGTGTTACAGTCAGCTTGTGCAAAGCTTGACTGGTTGTATTGTTTGGTTCCTCAGGCTGCTGCTCTACCCGTTCTTCCAGGTAATGAATTTGTGTTACCAACAGTGTTTGAGTTGCTTGGCCACTTGCGTGTTTGCATTTGCTGAGGAGCTGCTAAAGGGATTGCTACTCTCCCTCTTCTTTGGGGATGTTTTCTCAAGCTTGTTGGTGTTGTCCTGCTGAGATAGGGATAGCACATTAGTCAGAAAAGGACAGCTTGGAATCACAGCTGGAAGCCAATTTCGATCAGTGAAAAAAAAGAAAAAAGAGACTACACCATTTGGCGTCAACTTGATCAGGAGCCAGGTATTTAGGGTATATGCCAGGCTGCCCAGCAATATCAATCAATCATGAAGAGGGCAAAAAGCAGGGCAGGGCAGAAACAAGCCCCCGCTTCTGCTGTGATTATGCTTTTCTGCTGCTCTATATATCATTGTCTGTCTGTGTCTACATGCATATGTGCTGTTGATCTTCAGCAACACAAGCATTGTGCCATCGAAGATGAACCTTCACACACACATGTAGGCACAGACAGACAAAGAGAGACAGGCAAGCAGAGAAGGATGCATCACAAGATCATTGATGTCACTCACTGAAAGCATGTTCTAATATGCATCAGCACAGACAGACAGTCTGAAGAAGCAGATGATGGCAGTATAAAAGTAGCTCAGGCTGCCTGTATGCTGCACAGTTCCAGACACATACAGGCACAGACAGACATTTTACTAAGGTGCTAAACATCATGCATGGCATGGAAAGCCACGGCCGCCTGCAATCTTTTTGGCCAACAATGACTACAGCTGTATACATGGCACAGACAGACAACACACAACCAAGAAGAAGAAAAACCGCGCATGTGAACACAGCCCGGGCTAATTGCCTGACTCACATCCAGCAAAATCACAGACATATCGCAAATCGCAGACACAAACAGGCACTATGAGGAGGGGCTGAGTTGATTAGCTAATGCACCACTCACTACCAGCATATACTACTGCCTGCATGACTCACTCCCAGCACTGTCACAGAGGCACATCATCACAGACATAAAGAAGCAGAGTGCACACGCCAGCAGCCGTGATCGTTTCAAGTGCCATTCGCTCACTGCCAGCACAATCATAGAGGTACGCAGTCACGGACAAACAGTGTGCAAAGAAGGGGAGGAAGAGTGAACTATGAAGCAGCTGAGGCCGTCTGTAGTGCCAATCACTGCCAGCATAATCATAAATTTGTATGGTCTTTGACAGACAGTGTGCAAAGAAGAGGAGGAAGAGCGCACATGGAAGTAGCCAAGGCCGCCTGTATCACTCATGGACTGCTTGACCACATGCATGGCCTCATCCATGGCCTTGCGCCCCTTTTTCTTGCTCTTCGTGGCCACCTCTACAGCACAACATCAATCAAAGTCAAAACACGGCTAGAAGTGATTCACATAACACGGCAAACTGCCCAACTGGTCAATCCAGATATGACACAACCTAGCCATGGGTGTCCTTGTACCATACACTTTGATAAGTTTCCAGCCATGCAGACTGGAACTACAATTCATTCCAGACATCATTCTAAACAAAAAGAGCTGAGTAAACTAAGGCACCACATGTGCATCTCAGGCTTGTGTGTAGGCTCAGTCAGAGTGAATGAAGCATGTGTGGTGTGTATCTACATGCATACATCAAGCAGGAGCAGCACCTTCTGCAGCAGCTGCGGTGTCCTGTGCAGCAGCCTTGGCATCGTCCTTCACAGACTCTGCCTTGTCGCCAGCCTTGTCTATGCCCTCCTTCACAGACTCCCTGGCAGCTTCTGCCTGCTTGCCAGCTTTCTGCTTGGTGTCGCTCACAGCAGACTTGGCATCGTCTTTGACAGACTCTGCCTTGTCCTTAGCAGCTTCTGCCTGCTTGCCAGCTTTCTGCTTGCTGTCACTCAGAGCAGACTTGGCATCGTCCTTGACAGACTCTGCCTTGTCCTTAACAGCATCTGCCTGCTTGCCAGCTTGCTGCTTGCCTTTGCTCACAGCAGACTTGGCATCGTCTTTGACAGACTCTGCCTTGTCGCTACCTTGCTGCATGCTGTCCTTTGCAGTGCGTTTGACTGAGCCTGCTTTCTCCTCTGCTGCCTGCTTGCCATCCTGTAGGCTAGACTCAGCACTGTCTTTCACACCCCTTGCTTTGCCCTTGTGAGACTCTGCCTGCTCCCTTGCTTTCTGGCTGCCATCACTGACAGCTGCCTTGACGTTGTCTTTCACTGATGCTGCCTTGTCGCCTGCTGCCTGCATGCCTTGCTTGGCTGATTCCGCAAGGGAGTCTGCCTGCTGGCCTGCTTTCTGCTTGCTATCTTTAGCAACAGACTTGCCAGAGTCTTGTGCTGAGTCAGCTTTCTCCTCTGCTGTCTGAACAGACTGCTTCACGTAGTTTTTCAGAGAGTCTGCATGCTTCTGTGCTGTGTCTGCGCTGCCCTTGACACTGCTTTTGAGAGACTCAGCCTGCTGGTCAGCTTTCTGTTTGCCGTCCTGGAGAGCAGACTCAGCACTGTCCTTTGCAGCCTCTGCTTTGCCTGCAGCTTTCTGCTTGCCGTCCTTGACAGCAGACTTGACACTGTCCTTTGCAGCGTCTGCTTTATCTGCAGCTTTCTGCTTGCCGTCCTGGAGAGCAGACTCAGCACTGTCCTTTGCAGCCTCTGCTTTGTCTCCAGCTTTCTGCTTGCCATCCTTGACAGCTGACTTGGCGCTGTCTTTGACTGCCTCTGCTTTGTCTCCAGCTTTCTGAGCTGTGTCCTTGACAGCAGACTTGGCGCTGTCTTTGACTGCCTCTGCTTTGTTTCCAGCTTTCTGAGCTGTGTCTTGAGCAGCAGATTTGGCATCATCTTTCAGGGACTCTGCCTTGTCGCCAGCTTTGTCCAGGCCTTCTTTCATAGACTCTTTAGCAGATTGCGCTCGTTTGCCAGCTTCCTGCTTGCTGTCTTTGACAGCAGCCTTGGCGCTGTCTGTGACTGATTCTGCCTTGTCTCCAGCCTTCTGAGCAGTGTCTTGCACAGCAGACTCAGCACTGTCTTTGCCAGACTCTGCCTTGTCGCCTGCTTTCTCCGCGCTGCCTAAGACAGAAGCCTTCAGAGCCTCTGCTTTCTCCCTGGCTTTCTGTGCTGTATCCCTGACAGCTGCCTTTGCACTGTCCCAGGCAGACTCTGCCTTATCGCCTGCTGCCTGAGCGCTGCCCTTGGCAGAATCCTGAACAGATCGGGCTGTGTCTGTAACCTTTTGCTTGCCATCCTGGGCTGCAGACTTAGCGTCGTCTGCAAGAGACTCTGCTTTGTCCTTCCTAACCGCAGCTTTCTGCTCTGCTTTCTGCCTGGTGCTGCTGAAGGATGACTCAGCATCATCCTTGGCAGACTCTGCCTTGTCGCCTGCCTGCTTTGCACTGCCCAGCACAGACTGCTTCACAGACTCTGCGCTGTCCTTTGCACTATCCAGCACAGACGCTGCCTTGCTGCGCGCTGTCTGCAGAGCTTGCTTGGCAGAGTCCGTCACAGAGTCTGTCAGAGACTCTGCTTGCTCTCCAGCTTTCTGCTTGCTGTTGCTTGCAGCAGACTTGGCATCATCTTTGGCAGCCTCTGCTTTGTCACCTGCTGACCTGGCAGTCTCCTTTGCTGACTGTGTGGCTGACTCAGCCTTGTCACCTGCCTCGTCAGCACCTTGCTGTGCGCTGTCCTTGGCAGACTGTGTCAGCGACTTAGCCTTGTCCCATGCTTCTTCAGCACCGTGCTTTGCGCTGTCCTTTAGAGATTCTGCTTTGTCCCTGACAATCCCCACGCCTTGCTTGAGGCTGTCCCCAACAGAACCTGCCTTGTCTTTAGCAGCCTGTGCACCTTGCTGTGCACTCTGTTTGGCAGAATCTGCTTGCTGACCAGCCTTGTCTGCTGTGTCCTGTGCTGCAGATTTGGCATCATCCTTGACAGACTTGGCCTGCTGCTGCAGGTTGTCTGAGTTCATCTCATCAGCAGTGTGAGACTTCTTCAGCTGATCTGACCGGGCCGGGGCAGGGGTGGGTGACCCCCCCAAAGCTTCCTGCAAGCACACACAATCATCTAAGACATTGATGATGGAAACATGCATCCAAGGGGCGAGCCTGGCTGTTTTGGCTGCACTCAAACTTTAGCATATGTCTGTCTGTGCTGTGTGTGATACCCGTGCTAAAGCCCTCTGGGGCATCCAACAGACAATGTGTGTCAATGCCTAGCAGAATGCAGACATGACTGTTGATTTGAGATTTGTTTCATGACTGAAACAGATCTCAAATCAGCAGTGATATCTGCATTCTATTTAGCTGATTCAGGTGTTGCTGCATTTGTGGTGAATACCAGCAATTGCGCTAAACAACAAGTGTTATTGAATGGCAGATGAGTCAAGTGGAGGTGTGGATCAGGGGTCAGGCGTCCCAAAGATTTTTGTCACACCAGCAAAACGCTTCATGTACCTTCCAGCGTTGTGTACACAGTCTTGAATAGGTTTGTTGCATTAAAAATACTCCAATATATAAGCTACTCAAGTTATAATATACGTGATAAGTTTGCGATTGCAGTTGAAGTGCACAATTGCTTGTGCAACTATCAGTGAGTATACTGAAGCACGCATGCCCCTGCCTTCTAAAGGACTCTATTGCCGTCAAAGGGTCAAACGTAAGCAATTGGCAATGCACTACTGCTTTGTGATAAACATAGCTACTGTTTGTACACCCTGAAAGGGTTGAAACTCATAGCTGGAGGGGTTTGCATGCTGCAATCATATGTAGTATGTTTGAGGTGACAAAACTGGCATGCATAGTTGAAAATAAATCATATCATATTTGAGGTGACAAAACTGTTGTGCATGATGCAGCAAGTTTGAGGTGGCAAACCCATGATGCATGATGCAAAAGACACCATATTGTACCCGAGGTGGCAAAACTGTCATGCATGATGCAACTGTCAAAGTATTAAATGACCTGAAACAAGGCTGCGAGAGGCGCTGCATCGACATATACCGGCTTCTCATCCTTCCCTCCCTTGCCCTTGCCCTCCTTACTGCCCCTGGCACCCTTGTCCTCCTCATCACCAGACAGAGCAAACTCATCCGAGTGAGCGTTCTCATGGCGAGCCGAGCGCTGAGCCTGCTTCGCCTCCAGCCGCTTCTGGCGCTTGGCAACTTCTTCTTCATCTGTTGGCAGAGGTTCGCCGTTTTCTAGTATGACAGGGGCGGGCTCTTTGGAGTTGGGGGACCCCAAGATGCGCCCGTCACCCGCCCTGGGCTGGTGCTGCTCTTCTTCTGTCTTGGCCCTGCATAGCGACTTCCTTGTCAACAGTGAGTCATGTCCACACATTCCCTTCTAGTCTTAAATCTTAGTCATGTGACCTGTTTTGAGCACTGGCTAAAGACTTGTGCCACACACATCTAGCGATTGCTGGCATGTATAGTTAATATTACTGTTGTTGTTACTGGCATGATGTCATCACATCTGTCAGACTGGTGCTGTTTGGAAAAAACCTGAAGCGGGCTTTGAACCTGACCATCACAGGTAACTTGTCAACTAACAAAATATTGTGTTTCAACAATAAAATGTTCTGAGCTTCAAACACTTACAAGTAGTGCCTGTTCATATTTCTCTATATGATACGTTGATGGATTCACACATATTGTGTTACACTATGCACATCACGTATCCTGTATGATGTCATCTGACTGTGAGTATGTACACATTTCTGAGCATTGCTGTAACAAAAGTATTACATCTGATACATCCTGCCTCATACACCTTGTATGTCAGCTGCTTTACCATTGAGCTAGATTGGCATGAACAATACACACAATTGATGTGAACAATGTACACAGCACTGAAAATTGCCTTACCTGCGCTGCTCTTCTTGCTCCTGAAGACGCCGCTGGTGCTTGTCAATGGCATCCAAATCCAAATCCCCGGAAGGCAACCCCTCCGGAGCAGGCTCTTTGGAGTCTGGGGATCCCAGCTTGCGTCCGTCACCCGTGCAAGGCTGGTGCTGCTGCTCTTCTTCTTTGCCATGGCCATGTGACTGATGCTGGGACTGCTTTGCATGCTGCTCGAGACGTTTTTGGTGCTTGGCAACAGCTGACTCATCAAAGGGCAAAGGTTCGCCATTTGCTAGCAGCTCAGGTTCGGGCTCCTTGGAATCTGGGGATCCCAGGATCCTGCCGTCCCCAGCGTTTGGCTGATGCTGCTCATCTGTTGCTCCTCTTCTCTGCTGTAGGCGGCGCTGGTGCTTGTCAACAGCGTCAACATCTAGTGGGAGTGGTCCACCTGAGACAAAAGTGCAAGCAGAATGAGCTCACTCTCATGATTATGGGCAGCCCGGTACAATACTTGGCTTCTCATTGAATTGACACCAAAAGAGGTAGTTTTTTCTTTTCCTTTCTTACCCAAGCAGCATGAGAAAAATCGTGTGTGTTGTGATGGTCTTACTCATATATGAAAAGTACCAAGAAAGGGGGAAAAAGCTCATGTCTACATGACAACAAAATATGTTCACACGAAAGGAAGATGTTCACATGGGAAGAATGCAAACAGGTTCAAGTTTGGTCCAGGTCAAGAAGGAAATAGTGAACCAATCACCACCTCAATCATGATGACAGGAACGCTTCTATTTTGATCAGACCTATCTTATATGTTTCTGATAAGTTTGATATATCATAATCAACAAATTATTGAAACTATGACATTCATCTGTGACCACTTCTTTGTCAGAGCATCCCATGTTGGGTACTGATGATGACAACACTAATGATGTTGATACTAAAACTAATGAAAATGATAAAAGATGAGATAAAGAAGAGCAGTAGTAACAATAACAATATGGCAAAAGTTATATGTTCCAGCACAAAATATGTGCGGCTCTAGTGTTGTCTTACTAGGCGGGCTTCTTGGCTATACCAGTAATATGTTATACAAGTGTTAACAGTGTTACCAGTACATGTTACCAGTATATATGTTATACCAGACACACTTGTTGGCTATGATTGGCTCCTACGCGTGTGTCCATGGTTGCAAATCAAAAGGCTGCGCATGTAAGCCGAAGCTCTGTGGCACAGCACAGCAAGGGATGCAATCCTTGACCCCTCAAGCTTTTCACTGCCCTACCCTACACAAGCCTTAACTCCCACATGCTTTTACCTTGAGATATGTGGGGGTTCAGGCTTGTGTAGGGTAGGGCAGTGAAAACTCCAAGGGGTCAAGGGTTGCATCAGATAGAGTAGTGAACACCCTGAGCAGACTTTGCCCTCAAGTCATGGGGAAGGGAATGGAGTGATGTCATATGTTTCAACTCTCCAATCAGTCAATAGGCTATCGGTCCAAGTACGTTATCTGATCTCAACAATGGAAACCTTATAGAGATGCCCAAGACAGACTGCTTTGGAGAGACAAGACTTGTCCCGCACGTACCCAGCTCATCATGAGCTGGAAAGCAAATTCATTATTGTTATTGTTATTAACATTAACAATCAAAGGCCATCAAGGCAAAAAGCTTTACCTTTGGGACCCTGCTGCTCGGGCTCAGGTTCCTTGGAATTTGGGGATCCCAAAATCCTGCCATCCCCAGCATTGGGCTGGTGCTGCTCATCTTTTCCTGCTCCTCCTCTTCCCTTTGTGCGCTGATTCAAGCGTTGCTGGTGCTTTTGGACAGCGTCCATGTCTAATGGAAGGGGTTCGCCTGTACAATAGCCCATCAACACTCAGACGCAATTGTGAGGGTTGGTCACAGAGGGGTTAGATGACACAATGCAAACAGTGTCACCTGGTGGCCGCGCCACACTTATTTTTTGACATGGTCTGGGTCATATTACATTGATGTGTAGATCGTTAGTGTCCAGTCAAACCAGATGGTGTATAATGTGGCTTTTGTTACAGATACAGTGATACCACCTGGTCAAGGGATTGCACTTGATGCCACGCCAAACAAGCCTGCTTTTAAGCTTCAACAACTGACATTACTTTCATGAGTCTGTGGATGCTAAGAGGTCTCTACCTTCTGGATCATCCAGCTGTTCTGGATCAGGCTCTCTTGACTCTGGGGACCCGAAGATTCTACCATCCCCAGCATTGGGCTGGTGCTGCTCCCTCCCTGGCGGCAGGCCATAGGGGGCATAATAGTAATATGCACCAAGGCCCACAAGAGCAGCAGTGAGCAGCCTGACATCGATGGGGGCATAGGGGTGCAGCCTCCATTTGTTTCTGCCCCCTGCAGGAAGAAGAGCGACGTGGCCATCAGCGCCCAGAGGAAGATGGGCAGCATGGCCATCGGCTGGTGGAAGAAGACAAAGGGTAGGAAATCATCAGCTGAGCATGAGTCAGAGACCCTTGTTGTTGACGACAGGCAATGGGAACCAAAAGTCATGGGACGTGCACATCATTGAAGCTGGAGCAGGAAGGGTGTGCTGGTCAGACAGAAAGATGTGACATGTGTAGTCACAGCAACTTTGAAGTAACATGCATACACACATACATACATACATACCGCACACTGTGCAATTAACGGTATAGATGGGCTGCACAGGATTTACATGCATGGTCCTGGAAGGCACAGCCAGGTGCAGTGTGGCCTATGCAAGCGTGCAACATCTAGCTTGACAAAACTATATTTGAAACAAAAACGAAAACAACATTTGTGTGTCTACGCCTGACAGCGCCATGGCATGACGGCTCGACAGCTTTCCACTTTGGAAACAACAGAGTGTGCACGAAACCACATTGGTCCCTGTGGGAAGGCAAAATTTAATTGCTGGTACCTTTATGCAGTGATAATACATATGCATATGCTCAAAGACAACAACAAAACAAATGCTGTATTCGTCTTCTTTGCGAATGTACAGGAGGAACACCTGGCAAAGGCTCTGGAGGGGGTCTGCCTGAGGGGGGTGGGCCAGATGGGGGCCCTCTGCCAGCAGAAGAAGAGCTGACTCCGGCTGTTGGTGGGTATGCAGGCCCTGCATCCACATGCCCTAGGGTTCGTCGTACAAATCATACAAAATAATAATACAGAAAATGCAAAGTATCACAGTCCAGGGGGGCAGTGCATGATATGACAGACTACATTCCTATCGCTCATGACTTGGCAAACAGAAACTGTCGTGATGAGTATTTTGATGTCACCCGCTGCCTAGGATGTGACAAAGAGCAGATATGATGAGAACCGCTGTCGCACAGTGGGACTTTGGTCACGCGATGGCCTAAGGATGTGGGTGATGAACATGTATGCTGTCTGCAAGATGATGATATCAGAAGACATGCCAAGTACATGCTGGTGATGGTTGGACTAGATTGTTTAGTAAGGATGTGACCACTTGAGTGCTGGGTGCCACGTGCTGCCTGCCAACAAGCTGCTTTTGTCACACTCAGAATGACACACAATCAGAGGCCATTAGGGTTTCATGGCATGGTTCCATGCATGAATGATACAAAGGTATTTGTTGCCACAATGAAAACTGTAGGGTTTCTGATGGACAACAGCAGCTCAGCACTCAGCGCTGACCATGCTTTCACAGTCTGATCAGCATTATGCATCCCAGGTAAGAGTCCAAAAGGTTTGTATCACCAAAGCAGATTGTGTGCTAATAGAGTTAACCCCTGATCCCCACCTGCTTTCTCAACATTAGATTTGCTGGTAGATGTGCTGCCTCCAGTTGTGTTGATGGGAGCTGTAGCACCCATGGGTTTGTAGGCATGGTTGCTGGGGGCCTCAGAGGGGGTACTCCTGGACGGGCCCTGCTGAGCTGTAGAAGTAGAAGCTGATGGGGCAGTGCCGGAACCGCTCTGCTGAGGTGTGGCAGAAGAAGAGGAAGAGCTAGAAGCTGAGGTGCCAGCTGTTGGTGGGTATGCATGATTTCCTGCTGAAGCTGAAGTAGGTGCAGTGGAACTGTCTGTGCTGCTGCCTGCTGTGTTGATCTTTGCATCTTTGCCTATGGGCTTGTATGCATAATTGCCAGCAGCCTGTGATGTGGAGGTCCCAACAGCGCCCTGGGTATTGCTTGGCGCCGCAGTGCTAGAGGACGGCTGAGATGGCTTTGCAGGAGCTGAAGTTCCAGCTGTTGGTGGGTATGCATGGTTCCCTGGATTGGCAGCAGTAGCACCTCCTGAAGAGTTGCTAGTGCCAGGCTTTGCTGCTGCGCCCGGCTCTTGCAGAGTTGGATACCTCCCAGATCCCTGCATGCATTACAGCAGCAACGTGATTGTCTGAAAAGCTAAATTTGGTGAGTATAGCAGCCGATGGTGGACAGGGCAAGTGTCAGCTGTTGCATGTGCGCTAGCTGCTTTACCTTGCTATCTGCTGCATATCTCCGTAACAATGTGCACGCATACGACTGTATTGGTCCGGGCCGTAGCGGACCACGTTGCATGATGGTGCTCGCAGGACTGATGCCTGCTATGCGAACTGCAAGTCCTGATGGTTGGTGGCGTCAGGACACGCTGCAGCACTGATGGACCTGCGGTATGGTTGCTTGTATGCTTGTTGTATATTAACGCAGGATAGTGCTAGGCATGCGACGGAAGGGGCCGCTTGATCGCGCCGCATCCGCTGCAGATGCATGCAGCATGCAAGGCACTGTGAACCCTACAGAGAAATTCGCACCGTTCGAACCGAAATCCTAGCAAAATTGGCCTCTGCATATGTTGAAACTTACCATCTTCCGAGGATGGACCTGCATCACCTGGTGATCAGCAGTTTGCCAAATTGGCACGAGTCTGTAGTGAAAAGGTGCAGGTCTTTGACTTTCAGTGGAGTTTGGTTTCTGTTCTGGGTCTGACTTCCAACAGGTCTCATCTCACATAATGGGAAGCCCTGTGGGACTCCATCACATGACCCCTCCTCACCATTTAGTAACGCCAATCTGACTTTCACTGGCCTAGGCATACCGTATGGTGCATGTATTTCAAATACTGTAACAGTAGTTGGTCTACTGCGCAAATGGCTTACTGTGTATGCTTGCACTGGGACATCAGCGCAGCATTCCGCTCACAGTATACTACGTACTGCTGTAAATCGGTGCTGAATAGTAGTACGTACTGCTGTAAATCTGAACACCTCAAGCCCAACATCACAATGGATGACTCAAGCTGTAGCACTGGTGATCACTCTGGTGCTGCATCATAAACATGCATGCTGTTGCGCTCCTGCCGCCACCAGTTTTTGCTAGGATGCAGACTGCATGTCTGGCTTGGGTTTCAGCGCTTGTACAGCTGTATATTGCTTGTTCAAGCAGCAGCAAGATCTGCAGCAAGTGGGTGTGATCAGTGGCTCAACAGGCCGCCAGTGCAATTGACCGTGAGTGCTGCTGTCAGCTGCATACCAACATTCTGCTTTCATGGAGCATCACACATTTATGAAAACTTCCATTCTCAAGCTAACAGGGCCTAGAAACATTGTCAGTACTGCAGATTATTGGAGAGTAGTCAGATTGGCTGCAGTCAAGTCTATGGCAGCAAGTCTGTAACACAATATCAGTATAGCTTTGGCCTGACAATGGCACTGAAGTACTCCTAGGTTGATCAGCTGACAACCTGCAGGCATGACAGGGCATGTGCTGCATCATGTCATATTGGCGGCATAGCATCACAGAGCAAGCGTTGAGGTCACCTGACCTTGTGCAGCCTCTCAGCACCTCCAACAGCAAAGTTTCCTGAGTAGCAGACTATTGTAGCGTGAAACCAAGCTTTTGTCAGCGTCAAGGTGCACATATATGGGCTTGCTTCAGCAAGATGATTTGTTCATGCTTCAGCAAGATGATTTGTTCATGCTTCAGCAAGATGATTTGTTCAGTGCGAGACTGCAGCTGCAAATACGTAAATAAATAGTAGCCTGAGATAAAACGAGACGCTGCCTCCAGGGCAAGTTGTGTCCAGTTGTTTGCACCTTACTTTGCTGACATGGATATGACAATTGCCGTCTCTGATTTGAACATAGCTGAACTGGATGCGCTGCAGACATGCCTGAACCCTAGATGGGAACTTCATTTTCTTCGTCAGAGGACCATCAAAAATTTGCTTACTGCTTCGACCACACCAATAACAAATGTAGTGAATGCCTGTCTGCTGTGGTCTTTTGAACAGACTCACCATGTTGTACATAACTCACTGTATGCCCACTGTCAAATAGACTATCATGTTCAGCATACATCACTTTGCATTTATACCTACATATTGCAATGTCATCTTGACAGCAGCAGCAGCAGCGGCAGCAGCGGCTGTAGCAGCAGCAGCAGCAGCAGCAGCACCAGCAGCGACAGCAATAACAGCAACAACAGCAGCACAATCAACACTTATTGAGGCCGCTGTGTTTCACGCAAAGGCCAGCAGCTGAAGCGCTTTTCAGATCACCAGTCAGCAACCACAGAACACAACTTAAGCGCGCCGGTCACGAGCCTGTCTGCCTTGTGCCTGGACGGTTGCTTGCCTCTGACTGCCTGGACTCTTCGAATCAGCCTTGACACACATTCTGAGGGCTTTTTACTCTGCTGATATAGGTATGAACACTGCTTCATCCTGCGACGGACCTACATGCTTTGCGTCTGAGCTCGTGGCCGGCGGCGCTTCTATCAGTTTGACCTAAGGTCAGCCCCAGGTTTATTTACAGCCGACAGCTTGCAATGTGTCAGCACTCAGCCAGCCACTGTTGTAATGCAATATTCCGGACATGCACCTGAATGCACTCATGCCTGCCTGCCGACATATTTTGCAGTGACACTCTCTATGTACACACTGTTCCCGACAGTTTACCGAGCTTTGCTGAATAGTGCAGTTTCGGGAACTGATCATCGGATTCATACCACTAAGGAACCATCAAAAATTTGACAATTCCAGCAAGAGCGTTCTGACACACACACGCACGTACGTTGTTAGGTCAGGCTGCAAGTGCCAGGCTGCTTTGTGCGTTTGGATGACAAGTCACGATAGCTGATAACGCATGAAGCTTGTGGTGGATAGGCAGCTGAGCGAGAGTACAAGCTGAATTTCCTGAACCAGAGTTTCAAGTGCCGTGATCCGTGCAGCCCGAGCAAACAGTTCTCGCAGCTGCCTCCCGCTGTCATATCTTCTGGAGTTTGCACGGATTTGGAGGCCATCCGTAGCTCACAGAGAAGTACAGGCCGCCTCCACGATTGCCTGCTGGCCTTGGCAACGACACCATGCCCTCGCCAGCTGAAGTAAGGCAGGTGGTCGAGGATGTGTGTGGCACCAAGGGTGATGATACCGTGTTCGAGTACGTAGTCAGTATTCTAGAAGACGGAGAATTTGAGTTTGGTCCAGATGGAGAGGAAGCTTTTGAAGCTTTTGGGGCTGTTCTGGTATGTATTACACAGCTCATTGTTTTCTGCTTGCCCTATATGCAGCCACCAGCACTTCCTGCACTGCCACCAGCTGCAAGATGTAAACAAGAAGCTATGGTGAAAGCTGCCTCAAGAAATGCCTATGTGCGGCCTGATCATATCATATCATGATGGCTTTGATGTGACTGTCATACAGCTGTAAGGTGCTTGAGGGTTTTCTGCTTTGTCTTATAGCAGCTGTACCTGCCCGCAAACCAAGTGATAGATAGCATGATCTGACGGTCTCAGTTCAGCAGTATGTTTCCGTGTCAGGTTGATGGAGGCCACTTCAGCAATGACGAAGACTGCAAGGCAGCTTGCAAACAGCTGGCAGTACAGCTGGGCCAAGACCAAGGACCTGCAAAGTCCTCCTTCAGAGTTCTGGCAGGTCAGAGTTGCTGTACTTTTGAGATACGGTCTGTTGTACTCTAGCAGCATATGGTTGTGTGTGGCATGCAAGGCAAAAGCGCCTGTTGGCTTATGCACCCAAGCTCTTTAAAAGCTGCAATCAGCAGATGGCATACACTTCATTCCAGTCCACCATAGCGTACCCTCAAAAGAACTCTGAATCAAAGGCTGGCAGATGAATGCTACCTCAGGTACAATGTCACATATGGTCCCCTAGGACTGACTGTGTGGACTATGTGGAGTGTCAACTTGCCTGAGCATTTTCACAGTCCGGGGCAGGAGACAATTTCCAGCATGATATCCACAGCAGTGTGTGTCTGTAGTCAAAACACATCTGAAAAGACAGTTTGAAAACCCTGACGTGCCATCCTGCGGGCTTGTCCAGCACGTACCTAGCTCATCATAAGCTGGAAAGCGATTTTTCATCGTTACTATCACTACAAAGCTTTTGTTTGGTCAAGTTAAGGGGCTTCGCCCACCTGGTCTAGTTTCAATGATGTTGCGTTGCATGATTGTCACACCCGTCAAACTGGTAGACCATATAGAGATGTGCAAAACAGACTGCGTAGGCAAAACAAGACTTGACCCGCACGTACCTAGCTCATCATGAGCTGGAAAGCGTTGTTTTTATTATTACTATTATTGTTATTATTATGCATCATTACTATGTTTATATATTTATTACTTATTGTTATTATTCTTCTTCTTATTATTGTTATTATTATGTTGCAGGTGGGCCATTCAACATGGCTGAGATGAACAAAGCCACGGTGCATGCAAGCGAGCGCGTCTCAGCTCGCGACATGATCCAGACTCAGTTTGAGGGTGACGAGGACCTGAGCTTGATGACTGATAAGGACGTGGCCAAGATGAAGAAGAAGGCAGAGAAGGATGAGAGAGCAGCCAGAGCAGCACTTGCAGCTCATCAGGTCAGACCATCACATTTTTGCATGACCATTGATACCTGTCTGTTTGCTTTCCAGGTTGTTGTCCTTGAGTGCAACACCAGATCCAGTTCTGTTTGTTCAGCCAGACGTCTTGCTGTACATCTGTGCATTACCAGTTCTTTTGTTAGATTTCAGCCAAGACATTTTCCTCTGATGCAACATTCTTTCTACCTGATCAGGAGCAATGATGGCAACCTGGCATCAAGCAGCATTACTTTACAGACATTGCTTGTTTTGCACACTTTGTGCATGGCATTGGGCTCCTGACACTGCAGTGGTTGAACAGATCATACAGCATCCCTTTCTGTAATGTTACTGTCACTGTCACTGTCACTACCTGTGCAATACAACAAGGGTGGTGAAGGGCAAAATGACAAGGGGCAAATGGCTAGCAGCTGAAGGGCTCTATGGGCACTGACACCCAGAGTCTGTAGACTGTGATGAGTTGCTGTCCAGAACCAACATGCCCTGTTGTTGCACATGCAAGCCCGTGCGGCAGAAACCATGGCAGGTGCGGCTTCAAGAGATGCACCAAGTACAAAGTTGACTGTAGTGAGTCGCTGTCCAGAAGTAACATGCCCTGTTGTTGTGCATGCAGGCCCGGGCGGCAGAAACAATGGCAGGTGCAGCGCCTCAGGTGCAGCGCAACAAGGGGTCCATGGGCAGCAAGGACCTGCACCTCGAAAACTTCTCTGTCTCTAACGGCGGGCAAGAGCTCATTGAGGTATGTTGTGTTGTCTCAAGTTCGGTAAACGCATGTGTCTTGCCTGCACCCTTTGGCATGTGAAGCTGCCTGCTGGTTTAGACAAGGGGCTGTCATGTGTTCATGAAATAGGGGTTAGGCTAAAGTTTGGATAGGGCGCGCCAGTTATGCAAAATGCATGGCTTTGACAGTCAGGGGGCCCTCATTCAAGAGCAAAAGTGCAAAGTAATGTACAGCAACAAGTGCTTGTGCAACACGCACCAGCCGCTGATTGAGACTGGTGTGCTGTTTGTGATAGAAAAAGAGAATAGAAACAGAAAATCACTTCTCCTAAAAGCGCAGCGTGGCATTTCCTGGATTTGGCTGGATCATCTTCCTCACATTGTTGTTCTGGTTTTGCCCATTACAGCTACATCATGCTTTGTTCCACCTTCATATTCAGTGATCAGCCATGCTCTGCCCTGATCTGTCTTGATCGGCTTTGATTTACCTTGGCTGTGCAGGACGCGACTGTCACAATGGCGTTTGGCAGGAGATACGGGCTTGTGGGGCGTAACGGGACTGGTAAGACCACGCTGTTACGCGCCATGGCGCAGCACCAGATCAAGGGAATCCCAGAAAACTGCCAAATTCTCCATGTGGAGCAAGAGGTTAGTCACCTGCAAAGATCAATTGCAGTCCTGAATTGCCTTTTTTACAACTCTCTTTGGCGCTGCCGCATGCTTTCCAGCCGCTACATTTTCTTTTGTATCTTCTTCTTTTTCTTCCTTTTTTCCTTCTTGGGCTTCCAGTGCAGTTCAAGCTACTCTGCCTTGTGCTTTACACCTGTTCAATGTTTTGCGCGCCGTATGCAGACTGTACACATTTGCTCATCATAGTCCAAGTCTGACTTCATTGAGGCTTGGGCTGTACACTCGTCTGTCTGTGTGCATTGTCACTAGGTCTCAAACAGGCGCTTTTACCAAGAGGCAATGTTGCCTACAATCATTCCTTTACATGCTGGCTTGTGCGCCCGTTTGATTTGGCGTGTATGCAGCCCCGCATACAACGCTCTTGCTGCATGCCTTTGTCATATTCCCACCACAGCAGCTCAGCTGACTGTTCATCTCCCGCTGCTTACAGGTCGCAGGAGACGATACTACAGTCATAGAGGCCGTATTGGCCTGTGACACAGAACGCACTCAGCTCCTCAAGGAAGAACAGACTCTGCTCAAGCAGCTCAACAAGGAGGCTCCAGATCAGACTCACGCGGCCACCGCAAACGGCCACTCGGCCACCGCCAACGGTACAGCAGCCACGCCCAACGGCAGCAGCGCCACAGCTGCGGAGTCTGGCGCCACAGCTGCAGATACCAGGGACAGTCATGGTGCTGGCGGTGGTGATGCTGCTGTGGATGGCAAGGCAGCTGTGGGCAAGGCTGCTGACGCTGCTGAATCTAAAGCGGCTGCCCAGCTTGCACAGGTACAGTCAATGAACTATGTTTCAAGATGTGTACAGCTGTGTGACCAAGCCTCTTCTTCAAGTCTTCTTCTGCTCCCTGTAGACAAATGACAAGTGGCAAGTGCATCATGTTGCCTGGCCGTACAGGGAGCGCCAGAAGTGAGCATGGAATCGTGAATGCAAGCATTTTTAAACTTACCATATTTGGCTGTGTGTCTGGTTTTTGGAATGATACTGTACATTTCATGAGTGGAATTGTTTTCACGCTGCTTCTGCTGCCAAAAGTGATCATCTTGCAATGCGTGCATTCAGTCTGCTGCACATGATCTTGCCTGGCTGTGCAAATCTAACATCCAGTTCATCCTCATATATTTATTGGGATTGTAATGCATGCCTCATGCCAAGGCTGGCATGGTGTGCAAGTGTACAAGAAGCTGTGAAAATGTGTCAACAGCTACATCACTGCTGTCTTTTGTAAAATTGAGGTGCATGCCAAACGCAGACGCTGTCTTTCATCTTTGTCATCAAGGTGCATGCTTCAAGCAATGGCCTACATGGGTAATTGTCTTTGGGTTTTCGCACTAAGAGAATGGCCTACCTAGGAATCGTCATCGGATTCAGTATACCAGTAAGATAATGACACCACTAAGAAGATGGCTTACATGGATATGCAGGTCTACAAGAGGCTTCAGGAAATTGATGCTTACGGCGCAGAAGCCCGGGCGGCAACCATACTGGCTGGTCTCTCCTTTGACAATAGCATGCAGGTACTCCCATTTTGTGGCTCATACTCTTGGGGTTGTGCTGCAAAGAAGTGTTTCTTGGCAGTCAATGCCTGTTACTTGTTCAATTGATCAGTCTGATAGTGGATTGCACTCGTTTGTCGGTTGGCTGGTTGGCTGGCTGGCTGGTTGGCTGGTTGGTTGGTTGGGTGGGTGGGTAGCTGGGTGGGTGCATGGATGGGTGGTTGGTTGCTTGACAGCATGTGAGCTGCTCTGGTCTTGCAATCCTTTGACTGAGATGCTGACATGTACGTCCCAAGCGCTTCCATAGTCAGGAGCCACTTGTCAGCAGCATGCATGAGCAACTAGTCTTGTCATATATGTTTCCCAGCGCCAAATTCAGTGCATGCGTGTCAGCATAGTCTGCTGCACAGGCCGTCAGATATTTTCTACCTCATTACCAATGCGCCTGTCAGCAGAAACATTAACCAGTATTGCAAGTCCAACCGATCTTGACAGGTATGAGCAGGGCTGAGTGATCTTCTCTGTTTTCTGCTTCTTCACCTTTGTTTTCAGCGAAATGTGTGGCTGTTTCACTGCAGATCAGGTGTACAAGGACCTTCTCAGGAGGTTGGAGGATGCGTATAGCACTGGCCCGAGCCCTGTTTGTGGAACCAGACCTGCTGTTGCTGGATGAGCCCACAAACCATCTGGACCTTCATGCTGTGTTGTGGCTAGAGGTAGCTTCTTCTTCTTGTTGTTCTTGTTGTTCTTCTTCTTCTTCTTCTTCTTCTTCTTCTTCTTCTTCTTCTTCTTCTTGCTGAGTTGTAACTAGCGGCCATCTTCCTCTTCTTCATGCTGTGCTGTGGCTCAAGGCCGAGTTCCTCTTCATGATATGCTGTGGGCAGAAGCAATCCTTCTCTTTGTGTAGCGCTGTCCCTAGATGCATTTTCTCCTCTGTATCGTGCTGTGCAATTCCCCCATTCTAAGTTTTGTGTCTACATGTGGTTTCAGCTCTTTTTGCTTATCAGCCTGTCCTGTTTGACACAGTGGTGAAGCCTGTAATTTAGTCTTAGGGTGTCCTGATGCCTGTTGGCTAGCCAACAATATTGTTACTATTATAACATTTTATTAACTTCACTATGCTCTGGCTGAGCAGCTGCCTAGTTGACCTGTCTGTATCACCACTGACATGTTGACAATGGGCAGCACAACATTCTCAAGCAGCAGCAGCAGAGACAAGCTCTGTGCTTGAACTGCTAGTTGCATTGGTGGCAGTTTGCCAATGTTGACACACGCACATGGCATGGACAGACAAGCACCACCTGGGTGGGGACTGACAGGCAGGATGCTGGTCGCTCACAGCTCACACCAACACCAAGGAGCAGACTTTTCTCAAAAGAATCTTGGGTAGAACATGCTCACAGGCACAGACTAGCATGTTCTGCAATCGGTTGATGTCGCACCCACACAGCTTGAAGTTTGGCTTTTTGGCCCAATTCTGGCTTTTGGGATGAATCAAGTGGAAAGGCTGAGACGCTCCTGGTTGCCTTTCAAGCCTCCCCCCCCAAAGTCTGTCTGAACATGTTGTGCTCAGTCACAGTGCACCTGTGCAATCCCAGTCCAACAACCTTTTGCCACCTGCAGGACTACCTAATGAAATGGCCCAAGACGCTCATGGTGGTTTGGCACGAGACTTTCTGAACATGGTGTGCACAGCTGCAATGCACCTGCGCAACACCAATCCAACAATCTTTTCCCGCCTGCGATTCAACAATCTTTTCCTGCCTGCAATCCAACAATCTTTTCTTGCCTGCAGGACTACTTGGTGAAATGGCCCAAGACGCTCATGGTGGTGTCTCACGCTCGAGACTTCCTGAACATGGTGTGCACGGACATCCTGCACCTGCACAGCCGCAAGCTGACCAGCTACAAGGGTGACTTCGACACCTTTGAGAGGACTGCCACCGAAAGGCTGCGCAATGCCAAGAAGGCAGCCGAAGGGCAGGAGCGGCAGAGGGCACACATGCAGGTGTGCTTGGGTTCTAGGGTCAAAGTCTGGAATATAACTTCAATCATGCGCCGCTATTTATTGACTCATAGCCCATCCGGGTTCTTCCCAATACCCTGAACCCTAAGATGAGGCACTTTCACCGTGGTCAGGGTTTGGGGTTCTATGACTAGATATAGTCTGCTGCCAGACTGTATGTAGATGCTGCTGTATCTCACAACATTCTTTTGGTCAGCATCCTCCAGTTGCTTGCTCTGGCTTCTTCTTCTTCTCCTTCTGCCTGACAACTTTGGCTTCTTCTTCTCCTCTTGTGCCTGACATCTTTGGCCTCTGTTTCCTCTTTCAAGTGGATTTGTCCATTTGTATGCTGCTGCTCAGACTGCAATGGCAGGACTCACGGCACAACCTGTACTCTCTACACCTGCTACGTAATGTTGTTGCCTTGCATCCGCCCAAACGATGGTCAAGCAGAAATATGGGCAGCTGTGCATTAGGTCAACGCATGCCAGACAAAAGCACTTCTAGGCAAAACTTGCAACTCAAAATTCGATTTTTCGAACTTCGAGTTGGAGTCAGATGTGCATTTGAGGTTTGTCTGCCATTCCCATGTCAAATGCAAACCTGCCCCAAAAAGTGTAGTGCTGCACTGTGTATCTGCAATTGAACCAATCTTCTTGACAGGCTGGGTGTTGGTCTGCAGGCGTTCATAGACAAGTTTAGGTTCAACGCCAAACGTGCTTCCTTGGTCCAATCCAGAATCAAAGCTATTGAGAGACTCGGCCACTCAGAGCTCATTGAGGAGGATCCAGAATACATTTTCAGATTCCCTGCGGCTGAGCCAGTATCCCCGCCCATCCTGGGGTTCATGGATGTGGACTTCGGCTACCCTGGGGGCCCCACGCTGTTCAGGAATCTGAATTTTGGCATTGATATGGAAAGCAGATTTGCCATGGTGGGACCTAATGGTAATTCACAAAACCCCTACTCCATTTGCAGCAGTATCTGTGGCAGATGTACTGCCATCATCACATGCCCTATTTAAAAAGAGAATTCTGAAGGTATGCATTCAGCGTCCAGCCAAAAGCTGGGGTTTGCTGTTCCACGTCAAATGGGATGTCTGCTGTTCGGGGATTGATCCCAGAAGCACTTCATCCAATCAAGGGTGCTGTCAGTTGCTCTGCCAAAAAAGGCCCTGTCATTCGAATTGCTGGAGCAGAGGGCAATCATGCTGATGGCATTTTGTACTGTTTTGCTTTTTGAATAACCAACACTGTAGGATCTGACTTAAGCTGCTGTTGTGCAGCTGTTGGATGGTCGACCCTAGTGGGCTGATTTCAGTTCACCTGTAGCTTAATCCATCCTGCAGCTATCAAAATGTCAAACCTGTTGTAATTCCTCTCATCTGTAGCTTTTACACCTTTGCAGATACTAAACAATTGGTCATGTTGGCTTTGAACCATTGGAAACAAAGGGATACCATTTTGCCGATGTTGCATTGTGATGTCAAATGCAATATTTGAACATTCTGCAGACATTGAAAGATGATACCCTGCTGGGTATAATTCCAACTGCCTGTACCTTTCTGCTGAAGATTGACCCCGCTGGTGTTGATCTCAACTTTGGTCTACGCCACACTGCTGGCTTTTGAATATCAATGTTGCTGGGACTGATCTTGTTTGTTTGTACAGCTCTGCAGGCATCAGAAAACCAACTTTCCTGGTGTTGACTTCATCTGTTTGAACTGCTCTGAAAGTTGACCTGCTGGGCTTGACCTCAACTGCAGCTGATATCATTTTGCAAGCACTGCAAAATCAACCCTTATGGAGTAAATCTGAAATGGTTGGACAACTCTGCAGGCATTGGAAAGTCAACCCTGTTGGGGCTGATCTCGGGATCCCTGGAGCCCACCAAGGGGACCATCACACGTAATGCCAAGGTCAGGATGGCAGTCTTCAGCCAGCATCACGTGGACGGGCTTGACCTAGCCCTCACACCTCTGGCCTACATGCTGGCCTCCTTCCCCAACACCAAGGACCAGGAGCACAGGTGGGACAATTTTAGTTTATGGGAAGCACAAAACATTGCAATATTTATAAATAAAACTTTTGATCAAATTTACACACAAAAGGTACTCGGTATCATCATACCTTGGGCTGTGTTGCTCTCCCTGTGATTTAAATTTGGGCACTTCAAAATTGCTTTTGCCCAGTACTATGTTTGTGATCTCGACCTGATGCTCACACCTCTGGCCTACATGCTGGCGTCCTTCCCCAACACCAAGGACCAAGAGCACAGGTGGGAATCGTACCTTTGGCTGTGTCACTCTCCCTATGATCCAGATTTGGGCAGTACAAACTTGTTGTTGGCCAGCCTTATGTTTGTGATCTTGACCTATGCTCACACCTCTGGCCTACATGCTGGCGTCCTTCCCCAACACCAAGGACCAGGAGCACAGGTGGGGCACCATACCTTGGCCTGTGTCAGTTTCCCTCTGATCCAAAATTGGGCGCTACAAAGTTGCTTATTCCCAGCACTATGTTTGTGATCTTCATCTAGCCCTCATACCTCTGGCCTCCATGCTGGCAGCCTTCGCCAACAACCAGGACCAGAAACACAGACGGGCATCATGGCTTGAGCTATGTCACTCCCCCTCTGATCCAAAATTGGCCACTACAAACTTGCATTTGCCTAGCACTGTTTTGATGATGTTGACCTAGCCCTCACACCTCTGGCTTGCATGCTGGCAGCCTCAACAACCAGGACCAGAAACACAGATGGGCATCATGGCTTGGGCTGTGTCATTCTCCATGCTCAAGCTTCTACAGCAGTTGAGGCTACACAATGGCTTTTGGCAAGCACCATGCTGATACCCTTGACTGTTCATCATACCTTTGGCTTTCATGCTAGAGTCCTTCCTGGACGAAGACTGGGCATCATGGCATGGGCTGTGTTAGGTTCTTGTATGCAACACCTGAGATGACACTGCTGCTTGTTGCCAGCACCAGGTTGCTTGTGTCAACCAAGCATTTACATTTCTGGCCTACAAGCAACACCTCAGGTGATGATAATGACCAGAAATTCCCTACAATGGAAAAGGAACCATCCCATTAAGCAACAAACTTGATGCAACAGCAGTCTTGAGCAAAATGAATGTGATATGCAACATAAGCATATCTCTAGGTGAGTTCTGCTGCTGCAGGCAGCATCTGGGGTCTTTTGGCATCGGCGGTGACTTAGCTCTTCAACCTATGTACACCCTGTCGGGAGGACAGAAGAGCAGAGTGGCCTTTGCCAAGGTCACCTTCAGCAAGCCCCACATTCTGTTGCTGGATGAGCCCAGTAATCATCTGGATCTGGATGCTGTCAATGCTTTAATCCAGGTATGCTTCATCAGATTGTGCAACAAAGTCTTCATGACATTTTTTGAAAGTTTTGTTGCAAAGTTTCCTTGGATGTGCCTCACAGCTTTTGGCTGCCAGCAACGGTGTTGTCAATCATCAAACCAACATATACGCACGCTAGCTGCCCAAGACCAATTTTGGAAAGGCAGAACAGCCTCGGCACAGGTTTCATGTGCCTGCTTGTGCATCATTGGGATCAGATATGCTGACTACCATGTACAGTTGCGTACATGTTGGCTTCTGCGTTTGTGCAAGCACTATCATGCTCTTTATCACATGTAGTCTAATGTATCTAAGGCGGCTGGGTCTGTTGTGCAGGGTTTGGCGACTTTCCAAGGAGGCGTTCTCATGGTCAGCCATGACCAGCATTTGATTTCCTCGACTGTTGATGAGCTATGGCAAGTGGAGAGCGGGACTGTGAAGCCATTTCATGGCACTTTCGAGCAGTACAAGCAGAGGCTGCGCAGCAGCAACAGCACTACCACAAAAATGTAACAAACAGAGCCGTGTTTCTTGTGTTCATGAGCAGCCTAATATGCCTTCTGAGGTGCATGCTGGGTTCTGTTGCTGCCTGTGCTGCTGAACCGATCCAATTTATGAAATCGGTTTTTTGCTAGTCTGTAAGTGCGAAACCCGAAGAAGATGTGTAGCATGGTCGTACAGTACATGAAAGGGAGACTGTCGAAAGCCTGCGGTGCGGCAATAGCGATCGGCGTACCATTCGCTGCAATTGGTGTTCCCCTCATTCACCTTTCGGCATTCGTTACAACGCAAGCTTTGATTGCCATATCGCATCGCGCTGAAGCGATCTTTTCTTTTCTCGTCGACTACTCGATGCTGGTCACGAAGAAAATCGTCGATCAATAGGCGGGTCTGAGATGCAGGCAGCACCTGTTTCAGTCAATCAGCTTCTGCAGCAATCATTGAACAGACGCTGAGCGGGTCGTCGACACAGGGATCTGCCCAGTAGTGCAGCCAATTGCAGCTTCAAGGGCCTGCACGGCCAGTAAACCTGCTGGCATAGATAAGGCAACGGACGATGCCTGCAGCTCAGCATCGCAATAACAACTCGTGGTATCTGGTGCCTGATAAGCCAACCGCCAGATTGTCGACCTTGCAGCTTGAGGCTTCTGCCACTAGACTTACCACTTCAGAAAGATATGGTGTGCATGGGTGAGCAAATGTTATGCATGCGTCGAGCATGAATATGTGCATTAAGCCAGCTCTTTTCCATCACTCACCAGCATGTCAGGTCATTGACATCTTTGCTAAGCTTGTGTATGAGAGTCTGGCTCTGCTTTTCCCTGCCCGCCATGCTATGCTTGCCCAAAACAAACAAAGGTGTACAGTTGTATGGTTCTGTGTGCAGGGTTAGTGCACCCTTGCAGGATGGATCTAGAGCATCAACGCCTGGAAGCAAAATGAGCCAAGCAACCAGTGGTATGAGGGAAGTAGGGCCAGACGGAGCTTTCTACTTGAGAGTAGGAACTCAGTGGGTCAAGGTTGGCATTCCCTTGCTGAGTTTGGCTGTTTTGGCTGCGCTGCTTACTTCATGAAAAGTGTGTACAGTAGCTGCATGGCAATGCAAGCTCTCTCAGATTCCCAACACAACCAAATTTGCAATGGGGACAGAGTCAAGTAAAGCACAGAAAAGCATGGAGGCAAACGCGCCTGCACTACATCGCAACATGTATCACAGCAGCTCAGAAGTTGTTTCAAACATTCACATGAGATTAGGATATCAAAATGCAATGTGTCAATCATGTAGTGCAACCAGTCAACTGACCATGTTGCTGCACCTTATCTATATTTGTGTCTGAATTGCAGCAATTATGCCGTACACCTGATGAGCTAGAAGCAATTGTGGCTCGCCTGAACACACAGCCCAAGAGAGAAATTAAGAAGGGTCATGAGCCGCCTCAGGCGAGGGCCATGAAACTTGTGTATCACAAAGATGCAGCCAAGGGGTATAAGGAAGCCTATGTGCCTGTCAAAAGGGTGGGAGCCTTCTACTTCCTTCAGACATTGGAAGTCATGACTGCTGTTGTGCATATGTAGGTTGTGTGCAGATAGCTCATGGGGAACCTTGTATTGACATGCAATGCACAGCAATGTTGCAGAAGTTGTTGAACGTTGCAGAAGTTGTTGAATGCTGCTTGATTGCTGTGGTCATATGGTTCACTGGATCAGTCTTTTACCAAAATATGGCTCATGTAGAATTAGGTATTTACAGGCCCTGAGGAGCTCCTTGTATGGGATCCCTGCCAGAGGCAAATGCTAAACTGCAATGTGGATTTCTGTGTATTAGGTCAAGAAAGATGAGCATAAGCAGAGTCTGTGTGCCCTGGCGGACAAATGTCAGGAAATGCGCAAGGCCACAAAGGTAACACTCATGTGATCACATCAACTATGTGCACAATCTTGAGGATCACAACAGCAAATGCAAATTAGCACTGATGCAGCTGTAGCCACATCTGATCTCTGATGTTCTACACCCAGCTGCTTTTATCCAGTTTGTTCGTGCAGATTGCTGTGTGTCACTGCTGCAGTATGACTTGTGCATATGCAACTACCTTGCTGAGCTTTGCTGCAGTGGGAAATTTTGCAAGCACAAAGAGTCGCTTGTGTGCCTGTAAGCCGCCTGAAAGTGCATCATGTGTAATCCATGTCCTGCTTCTTTGCAGGCACAACTGCAGCAGAAATACCTGCAGCCAGTGGCCAAGACGAAAATGTACAGCAATGAGGAAGCAAAAGAACAGGCTGCCAGAATACAACGCCTTGTTGAGGGGTTGGGGGCATTTGAGAAGAGTCAATAAACCTTCACAACACTGACTGTGACACTGACAACGCTCCCAGAGATCTTCTGCTTGCCTTGCATATCAAAAGCAAACACTGTGCCCCTAGTGCAGTAGACAGCCCCTGTTCAGCAAGCTTGGTTGAAGCCGAAGTGAGCTGCGTTGTATTTGCAGGGACTTGCATGATGACAAGGCAAGATGTCTGCTTTTGCTTCTTTGAACTGTTTTATTTGGAGATTTGGATTTTATTCAAGCAGCAGTCAACGTTCGCTACTGGACAAAATCTTGATGGATACCCTCTGGTCCGTGCTGACTGCACGCAGTGCTGTGATCACTATGCCCGCCTTTCAGACCCAACAGCAACATACAATGCAGGTTGGACTTGTGACAGTGGGATTGTAGCCAGATTTGTAGCAGCATGCATGTGAAGCAGAGCACAGCTACGGAAGCGAATGCCAGCAAAAGTAGACTATCAAAACTGAATGAGTCAAAGAGCCACAAGGCCCTGCAGCGCTTCTGCCAATATATCCAAAAAACGTTCAAAGCGCAAAAAATGATCAAGGCTGTACGATCAGGGTGCAGCGACAGCAGACCCTACTTAGGTGCAGCTTCTGACGCGGAATTGTGCAAGTCAAACGAAGGCAAACATCACATCAGCTCACGGTAGACCGTGTATCAACGTTCATACACATTCGCGTCGCCTATGAGCGACACTTTGGTTCACGCAGGCAAATCATGCTAGGTGCACAAGTCACCGACACGCCGGGATAGCACAGACTATGCAGCGCGCCTGTCTGTGGTAACTAGGTCAAGCATTCGCTCAAAATGCCATTAAAGATGGGACTCAAAATGGCTGACTCAGACTCTGCGGCGTCAGCAAGGTGGTGAGGAGCTATCAGTTTGGATAGGTGGCCACAAGCTTCAAGAACATCCGCCAAATCCTCCCTCTGCCAAACTTCTCAGAGCATTCAACTTACTCCTGTTCCTTTTTCAAGAAAGCAAAGATGGCTGACGATTTGGTCAAGGTAAGAACCACGTCTGTTCGTGGACAGGCATCGGCTGATTATGTACAGTGGTGTGCTGAGATCTGCGTAGCACACCAGCATGTTGCGCAACTCGTAGCAAAGTCCATGTTTGTCTTAGTCACTCAGCGATGTGGTGTGGCCCACTGCGGTCCGTAAAGCTGCCTGCCTGCTTACGTTCCAACCTGTAGATCCCTCAAGCCTTGGACGTATACTTTTCCCGCCGCGTCTTTTGTGGGGGTGCAGCAGGCTTGTAACTGCATTTCACATATAAAAGATGATGTTGCTGTTGCCCCCAGCTCTTGTTGTCCTCGGTCGTGTCCTTTCTTGTGCTCATCAGGCTCGTGCTTCGTAGGTATTGCTTGGAGTCGCTGCCGCCGTTGGCGCAGTTGTAATCTACAAGGCCATCAACAACGATGACTCCATCGAGGGTGCTGCCAAGGATTTGAAGGGTGACATCAAGGGCAAGTACAAGGACGCCAAGGGTGAGGCCAAGGGTGCTTACAGGGACGCCAAGCACAACTAAGCTCCCATTTACAGACAGCACCAGCATTCTTTTGTGTACAAACAACAAATGCTGTATATTCAGAACCGAACTTCTCAGATGCTGAACTTTCAGAGTGACCATGTAAATACTGAATCCAGTTGAACTCTGCACCAGACTGTTTGTGTGTTGGCTGCCCAGCAAGCAATCTTCTTGACAGCTGTACACTTTACGCATCTGTTGCAGTGCATTGCTACTGTGCTTGTGCCTGCTAAGGTATCATGCTGTGAGCCAGACAACATACCAAATTTTGTCAGAACTTGCATCGAGCACATGCAAAGCTCTGACTTGTGACAGCATATGGCACAGCTGCATATCTGCTCATGAGATCAGGATAGCAACGGATGTAGAACAAATCACATAAAACCTGCTGAGCAGCCTTCAAAGCCAACTGAGCTAAACACCCTGCCTGGCCTGTACCGTAGTACGTCCCTGGCAACGTGTTCCTAGATCCAAAATATCAGAAGGAAAAAACACATCGCACCTGCTGAGCAAGTGCTTATGTACGAATTGGAGGCCAAACAACAAAAAAATGGCGATAAGTGAAACAGGCAACTGTGTACTGCAGTGAGATCTGTTCAGCAAGTACTCACATGCTGTGTGGCTGTGCTGTTGCTGCTACTATACGCCAGATACGTATACTGGCAACTCTCCATGACTGTAAATATAGCCTCGAGATGCGTTTCAATGCATTGCGCAGCCTGACACAACCTTGCTTGATTGCATAATATACCTGATGCAATACCTCTATGATCCATGCATTATATAACTAAGTATACTAAGCTGTGCAAAGTAGTGCATCCTTGGAAAAGTGTCTCTGAGATCCAATTTATCAAGGAAGTATGTATACTGGCAAACATCTTGGAGCATGGCCAAGGAAAGATCAAGCACACAGGGCTGCTGCATGCTTAAGATCATCATGTGGCTCAAGCCAAGTAGCTGGCTCAAAAGAAGAGTTGTTTGTGTGTTATGCAAGGATAATAGCTGTGCCTGCATACTGCAGATAGCTGTGCATGCATGCGCATACTGCAAGATCGGCAAGAAGACGTGAAAGTGGATAGTTTCATTACAATGTAATCTGTTGTAGAGTTGTGACCGGGGTCTTGAGGTACAACTTTCAATACAACTTGATACACACTGAAAAGGTACAGCCTGAAGGCTTGGTGATAGAAAGAATATATGGCATTGCTAAAAAGAGCATCCTGCTAAGCTACCTACTTGATATCTGGGCAGTCTGGGTAGTTGTATCTCAGAAAACTATCTCTACTGACGAAAAGCAATGAAAATAACTGAGTTCAGGCAAGACTAACAAGTGTGTATAAGACAGCTTGCCGTAGACAAGTTCAACCAATCTGAACTTAACAAGTCTGGGCAAAGCAGTCAACCGTGGTATTCCAGTGACAATGAAAAATATCTAGACAGCAACCACATCAAAGGGGGGGGGGGGGTGATGTTTCGGGTGTAATACACTACTGCATGGTGAGTACCCATACCAAATAGTCTTTGTTTGTATATGTGGGGAAAAACCAGCCTAAGCTGGTGCACAATGGGAAGAAGAAAGCTTTTAAAAACATACACAGAACCAGAAACACATGCCAACAGAGGTGTGTCAGCACAAGCATAGCAACCATGGACGATTTTTTATGAGGTAGCCTGACAAAAAGAAACTACCTGTCAACCATCACAACAGTTCCCAAGTACTTGTGGTAACACTTTTTCAGGGCTTCTCAAACAACCCACGCTGCTCAGTTGGGGTATGTATATTTGCTGCTCAGTTGAGGCATCTGTGTTCATCTAACTGATCTGAATACCTAACCCTGCTCTCTTCTTTTTGCAGCAGGGTCGAGGTCTGAAGGTTAGAGAGGCTAGCAGGAGTTGCAACTTAGATGGCAGAAGCCAACCATCCAGTCAGCATCACACTGACCAAAAGCAGCCTGCACACAAAAAGGGAATCCCCTCAGTGTCTTGTACTACATACCCAAGAGTAGGCGGGATGAGGCTGTCATCGGTAATTCTCATGATGACAATGACCGTACCGTTTCACATCCTTACACAACAGCCAACATGGTGTGTGCCTACAAAGAAATTAATGCACATGCCACCACGGCACCATTGCAAATTGATTGGAGCATTGGCAAGCAGCAGCAGCTGTGCTAGGAACATCAGTAGCATGTGCTGCCATGCATGTGAGGAGTGTGTGTATGTACAGCATGAGCAATGGCAACTTGCCTGCAGGCATGAAGCTGTGCAGCAAAACTGCGCAAACGCACAGAAGTAGACAGCAAGCAGATGCTCAGCAGTGAAGCGCATTCAACCATAGCAGTTATGGGACAGCGTGAGTGAGTCACCTGTTGCGGACATGTGAAGGCAGATCCTTGGGGCTCAATGTCAGTACATGCTGTTGCACTAGCAGCAGGCGTAGCAGTTGCTGTGGAACTTGGGGAGGCAGTTGCTGTGCTTTCAGGTGTAGCACTTGCTGTGGTAGTAGGTGTGGCAGTTGTGCTGGAGGAGGATGTAACTGTTGTACTTGAGGTGGTTGTGCTGCTTGTTGGGGTGGTTGTGGTTGTAGTGCTACCGGATATGGTGAACTGCTGGGTGCTTGAGAAGGTGCCCTGAGTGGCTGTAGGTAGTACATTCATCAAGGAAACCTGCAGGATTGTGAGTCAGTCAGTCAGTCAGTCAAAGGGAAGTGAACAGAGACTCGTGGGCACATGTGCGCTTGTGTGGTGACTGCACAATGAATGTGCAAAGGCAGGTGCAGCTGTGTCTAGATGAGTCAATCAGGGATGACTGATTCAGCAACTTGCACACAAGCGCAAGCAATCTATTGCATCGCAAGTGAATGCAGTCAAAGAAAGCAGAACAAAACAGGCAATGTCTGTAGGATGTACATGCGTAGCATGACAGTACAGTGAGAGTTGCTGGTTAGTAACACACACCTGCATGTACAGCCACAGCAATACGAGCTGTTCAACCACATGGTTAGCGCATACAAGACGAGCTACTCACCGTCTGAGAACCGCTTGTAACCTCCAGTGAGATTGGGTAGGATGGCTGGTTGGACACCTCCCATGCAGCGCCATAAGTGTTAGTCATGGCCGTCCATGAGTCACTAGCCCCAGGGCCCTTGAGGTTCACAGCAGAGATGGTTCCCAAATTGGCCACAGTCTGCATCAAATTAGGCTTTATGAAATGGTGACAGAACAAGGCTGCTGAGCGCTCTGTTTGTGCATGAGTAACAAGAATGTGCACCAAGAATTGTATACATGGCAGGCATGTGGTAGAGTGCATATAGATGCAGGGCGGGGGGGGGGGCTCTCAAGGCAAGGATATAGTAAAAAGGCAAGAAGACTTGCAGACAGTGGGCAGTGCCAAGGGCCAAAGGGCAGGCATGCACATCTGGAAAGGCAGACAGTGTAGTACAAAAACAGGTAGAACCGACCCCTGTGACAGGCAGAGTCACAGGACATCATCGAGAGTGACTCACAGTGATGACTCACGGGGATGACTCACAGTGATGAGTCACAGTGATGAGTCACAGAAGCAGGTGACGCAGACAGAGCATAGGAGGTGATCAGGAGCAACTCACAGTGATGACAAGTCTCAGCCACAAGCCGGAACCACTGTTGCCGTCTACCATAACTTGGATGTCAGATGGAGGCGTGCAGGCAACCAGTCGGTAGTTGACATCAATCCTGCCAGCAAGATCAGGTGCCAGCTGGCCGAAAGACAGGGCATTTAGGTCAAAGTGGTCGCCCTCGCCACCAGATGCAGCTGAGCACTCTGGGCAGACATCTGTGACTAATGCTGTGACTGTTGATCCAGCAGTGCCACAGCGACCCTGTAGCAACCGAGTGTAGGTGAGTCTGTGATCATGAGAGACACAGTGTACTGTTGTGTGCGTTTCAAGGGAGGCACCCACAGACACACAGAGTGTCTGCATGCAAACAAAGGGTGCATGCTGAAGAACTTAGGAATTGACGTAAACAGCAGCAGATGTGATCGTACATCAGAATGATTACCACAATTCCTGACTCTGACTAGACGCCCTCAGGATGTCATGCAAAAAAAGTAAACTGGCAGCATCCTCAATTCACAGCACACTCTCAAGTTGCATTAAGCACTCAGTGCCACAAAATGTCACAAGCATGAAGGGTAGTGACGCCTACCGCAAAGTCAGGCGTTCTGTCGTTGACACACTCGAACTCGATGCATGTGCCACATCCCATGGTGGGGAATGACATGATGTCACTGTTTGTGGGGATACCAACGGCACTGAAGAAGCGATACACAGCAGCATTGCTCAGGTCTCCATAGCCACATGCTCCCTGCATGTCAGGCAACAGAGCATAAGTATAACAAACAAAACGCTTTCCAGCTCGTGATGAGCTAGGTACGTGCAGGAAAAGTCTTGTCTTAGCAAGATGTACAGCAATGAAGCATCAGCACATGTTATGACTGCATGTTGTCTACATAGTGTATGTGATACACAATGTGGCATGTTCTTTGTGTTGCTGTGGAAGTATATCAGTGGCAACCGGCAACCACCTGCGAGTATGCTGATGCAGCAGAGGCCGCAAAGCACCAATTCATGACTTGACTCAGCATGCGCTGCATACAAGCTGTGAAGACATGAGTATGACATATGTGACAGGCTGGTGCTTGAAAGAAGCAAACCAATCTGAGCAATGGCAACGCGCCTAACCAGTAGATGACTCCATGGCACAGGCCCAAGAGCTGTGAACAGCCAGAGACTCAGCATGAGGAGAAAGCAAGCAGGAGGAAGGCGCTCACATCAAGCAGACCGAAAGTAGGGGTGTTGGGGTCATCCCCATCATTGGGCCCTCCATAGTTGGTGGCCACTCCAGCAGTCCAGTCTGATAGGGCAGTTTGGGCCAAGGCCTGGGAAGCTGCCGCTAGAAGGACAATTAGGACCAGAGACATGTTGCAGGAAGTCATGCTGCTTTAAACCTGAAGAGGGTGAAGGCTGTATCAGCACTGTGCTGATGATGTGTGGAAGCGGCAAGCTGTGCTGCAGCTGGTAGCTGTAAAGGAGTTGATGAGCAGTAGTCTGGGTTAGTGCTTGGAGCCTGCAACAAATTTGCTGTGGTATGGGTAACAGGAAGCAGCAAAAACTTTGATATGCTGTGTCAACATGAACATCCAAATCAGTGATGCATTTGCAGCAAAAAGACACTGAAGACTGTGCAAGTGCACTGCTGAGATGTGAATGTTACTAGCAAGCTAAAGACCATGAATAGTTGCAGCCGGGTGCCTACCACAAGAGCAAAGTGCTGAGCGGAGGCTGCAGGTTGTTTGACTAGCTCTGAGGTCTAACGGGGATACTCCGGAGACAGCCGGAGAGTCAAAGCAGGCTGTCAGGCTTGAAGGCACAGCTTTGCACGGGCAGTGACGTTTGCAGTCAGCAAACACGAACCTGCACGGCGATCAATGCGTCAGCCAAGAAGAGAGTGCAACGGAGCTATGTACGGGCTTACAGGTTGTGGGCGAGCATGCGCATGACAACGATAGGTCAGTGGAGGCAGTTGTGCTGAGAGTATCAAACTATGGGCTGAAATGGTCGACCTCGACTTAAACATCGGTGAAGCAGGCTGAACGACCCGTCTCAATGTCACTTCAACGTCAAAGCAATTGCTCATGAGCCGAACGCTGCCGTTTCTAGCTTATACGCAGTCAGCTGTGCTGCAGTCAGGTGCTTCATGCGCTGCCAGAACTATCACAACATAAAGCTAGACATGTGCTCCGTATTGTGTACAACAACGCGATCGCTGACACGGCAGAGCTTCACAAGCGACTGCGATGCGATTGCCATCGAGCAAGCAGACGAGAGATCAGACGCGATTGCGATCACTGCTGACCAGAACACGCGTGGGCAAATGTAGACCATTGGAGCGATGCAACAAAAGTGGAAAAGGCCTCTACTAGTACGGGCTATCACCGGAAAAGGAACTAGCTAGGCTTGGCAACTCGATGAGATCAGTCAAATAGTCGAGGCTCACCGGCTAAGATGGCGCAAGCGAAGAGGCGATGGCAAGCGAAGCTGAGGAGGCTTTCCTGACTTCGGCTTGAACGTTGGCTGCTGGTGCGCAAGGCGGCAGGCGACTTGAGCTGCTGGAATGTTGAATGCTGAGATGGACTTCACCTCGGCTTAAGTGTCAATTGATGCGGGAGGGTTGCTTTGGGCAGCGCCTCAAGCTCATGTGCCAAATGTTGCCAAATCTGGCCTGCGAAACACTGCACAATGTACTATGGGCAGAGTCTTATTTTGCATGTCAGCAACGCGCAAACATCTCCGCCGCTGATCACAGAGGACCTGAGTGGAGCCGCGGCTGCACTGCAAGACAGTCTGAACGTCTCAATATTAATTTCACCATTTGGATCAGGTCGGACTGGCGGGAGAGGTCTGACTTCTGCGCCAATAAACTCTACTATCATAAAGTACTGATACATGTCTAATCCTATTACGCAAAGCCATGTGGGCCATATGGCTCAGCATGTGAATCCAACATGGCATGTGGAGCATGCATGTATTGCGCAAGCTTCAGTCATTGCTGCTCCAGTCGTGGCATACAGACTGAGCACTGGATGCTCATTACTTCGCTCAAGGGGAAAGTCTGCATCGAAACGGAGTGAACTTGCAAGTGATTGTCAAAGCATGCTGTACTGCTGATGCCTTCTCATCTGGAGCCAGGGAAGGTCTTGGCAGCGTTTGCAGGCTGAATTTCAAATGTGTCTATCATGCATTGCGGATCAAGGCAACATAACCCATCATCAGTGATTGATGCACTGCCTATACGAACTCGCATGCGCTGACAAAGCTAGTTCCAGTACGGCACATCAATAAACTTGTAACGTTACGGTACGGTTAACAGTGCAGAAATGACACGCTAGCACTGCGCCTTTTACCTCAGCCATCTCTGCTACAAAATTGCGCTGAAAACTCTACATGTGACCATGTGGAGTATGCAATGAATTGCACAATCTGCAACTCAATGTCACATACAATGCAGCGGAATTATACACCTGCCTCGCATGCAGCTTCAGCCCATGGGTTGGCCACTCTCTAGGCACTACATTCTGTTTAGTGCTACACACATTGGGCTGTGCTCAAGAAAAAGAAGAAATGTTCACTCTTTTCAGTGATCATAACGGGAGCCTTCCAAGGCGGCATCCCGGAGCTATGACCACAGGCCATATCCCGCTGTACTACACGATACAGTATGCGCAGTACTGCGTACGTTTTCAAGTGCTAACTAACTCTCTACTAATGGCAGGCAGCGGCAATCACAATGACCATAGCATGTGTGTAACTGCTGAAACAGCAAGGCATTCATGACCTGTCGTGTGCCTAGTCCTCAAGCTGAGGGAAGCTGTTACAGCCAAGCATACTACCTACAGCTGTGCAGACCCCTCATGTCTCTTGCAGATTTTGTTCATGCAAATACCATAGGAACCCATGATCCAGAGACAGGAAGACAGAGAGAGACTGCACTGCTTTAGCTAGCCAAGAGAGATTACGGGCTGACACCGGAAGTTCACACATCTTGCAAACGCTGATGACATCTGTCGCTGTGCAGCCCTCAACTGGTGCATCTAGATCAACATCCAGCTCTGCAGGCTCTTCTTCATGCCTTGGTCAACTGTAGTGCCACATTGCACATGGAGCTCAGGGTGGTGAAGACAAAAGTGATGGTGGTTTTCTGCTGGCTATAGCCAGGTCATCTACTCCAGCAGCAATTATTCTCACCTGCAAAGGCCTTCTAGTGGGGCATTGACAATTTCAAAACTCCTGGATCTGCACTCTCAAGCAACAGGGGATAACATGTGCCTGATCACCATTCTCAAAGCACGGGCAGCAGGCTCTTGGGCTGTGGTGTAGCAAAGGCTTTCTCCACTGCAGGATGGCAATGCAGTCAAGCTCAACTTCTTCCTGTTACAAAGCATCCTGAGTACCATCTCTGTATTATGGCCGTGACTTGTAGGGCATGCATAGCCCCTGCACAGCAAAGAAAGCACGTGCACACCCATCTCAGACCAACAACTTAGGCACATGTGTGGGGTCAGATTTGTCAGGTAATGGTGCGAAATTGCCCCCCCCAACAATCAGGCACACAAGACATAGCAGAGCACCGATACATAGCCTCCATGCAAACAGGACAAGATAGGCAACCAACAAAACAGCCGTTCACCACGGGATAGTCACGATTAGACTGGCTAAGGCCTTGTAATCTCTCTGTCTCTCAAACAGCAATGCAATGCCAATGCACCAGGGCTCATCCCCCATAAGGCCTGGTGACTGAAACCAACAGAGCACAAAAACAGTATCCACACAGATTGTTCTCCCGTATTGATTTGATGCTACTTGCTACTTACTGTAAGACCATGGTGGTGCCGTCAGGTGCTGCAGGTAGAGAGAGAGAGAAGTGTTTTGCATCCTTTGCCCAGCCTCAAGTCTGATGGATGTGCCAGGGTTTGTGAAAACTGACAAACTGATGAATGCACCATTCCCACCAGAGAGATTACAATGCTTTAGCCAGAGAGAGATTACAATGCTTTAGCCAGCCAGCAAGTCTGATCACATATAGAAGAAGACAAAGGTCAAGTGGGGAAAACATCAAGACAGTTTAGAACGAACTTGAAAACCTGCACATGATCTTGCTGTGCAAAAGTCATAAAGTTTTTCTTTCTTTGGTTTTGTTGACTGTCAAAACGAACAAGAAATCCTGTAAAGACGATCGTCTTCTGGTAAGTAAAGCATTCACACGGCTGCGCTGAGTGTCACCCCTGACAGCGTTGGTTTTATCTTCATGATCAAATCTTTGCCTGCCAGTGCTGGGTGTCTCGCGCACCACTGCAACGGCAGCCTTACCCGGTCAAAGTTTGGCCGGCAGCATCGAAGCAGCCGTGACTGTCTCTCCTCACGTAATTTGGTCATAGCCATGGCATCCTCCGTTGCAAGGTCGCGCAAGCATGAAGCGGGCAATTTGGTGAGACTGCTTGTTTTGTTGGGCAAAATCTGGAATTGATAGGCGGTGATGTTGACTGATGCTGCAGAACATCACACACTGCTTGTTTGACATGGACGGCTTACTACTGAACACCGAGGACTTATACACAGAGGCGCAACAAGAAGTGGTCGGACGGTATGGCAAGAAATTCACTTGGGACCTAAAGGTCAGTTGTTTCCCAATACTTCAGGACATCCCAGACAAGCTGCACCCTTGTCAACTTTGCACAAAGGATTGCACCTCGCCAAGTCCTCTGAACCTCATGTTGGCAAAGTGCATCCTTGAAGGCGTTGCTGTGCCCCGTTGGAAGGATTGAGATTGCTTCCAGAATCTTGCTCAAGTCAGTTCGATTGTGCAGGCCAAGACAATGGGCATGAAAGCTGGCCTTGCATCCAAACTGGTTGTAGAGACTTTGGGATTGGAGGGTCAGATGACAGGACAGCAGTTTCTGGATGCAAGAGAGCTAATTCTGCACAAAACGTTCTCTTCTGCCAGTCTGATGCCAGGTGAAAACTGATGGATGAAGCCTGTACAGATAAGGCACTGAACAGGAGACGTATTGCGCTTAAGTAGCACTGCATTTGCTTAGTCTGTGCAATATCAAGCACACAATGTAAATAGACTCATGCATTTCATGCTCACTCCCAAGACTTGTGATCTCTTCCTGCATCATACTGTTTGAAGTATGCATGCTGGAAGGCAATGCTTGATCAGTATTTCAAACCATGGTACTGTCAATAAACCAGTGTCAATAAACCAGGATTTTATGTTCCTTTACATAAATATACAAAGTTTTCCAAGCATTTCCTTGACTTGCGAGTCCGTCTTTCTACACAAATGCATGTGTGCATAGGTGCTGAGAGATTACTGCGGCATCTACACAAGGTTGGCATCCCCATTTGCCTTGCCACCTCCTCAGATGCTTTCAACTTCAACCTCAAAACCACAAACCACAAGCCTCTATTTAACAAGGTGTTCCATCATAAAGTCACAGGTGAAAAAAAATAAATAAATAAAAATCAGTCTGCCATGCGCATTCATTCTGCTGTAAATTTACAATATGGGTTTTTTTGCATGCAACCTGCCATGCATAGCGTCTTGTGAACCCGCAGAGTTCGCCTGCCCTTGCCCCGCGGGACCCCCCTCCCTTGCCCCCTCACATCCCCTCATTTCTTCTACCCCCCCTGTGCATCCATCTCCTAGTGTGTGCATGTGCCGTTGCTCAACAGCAGCAAACCCACACAGCATTACATCTGCCGTTGCATACAGCAACACACGTCCGTGCACACTGTGTGCAAGCCTTTTTTAAATGTCATGATGGGTTGATGAATCAGATTGTCAGAAGGTACCAGCAGCCTGCTCCCAATGGCATGCTAGGTTGCCTTGTGCTCCTACCCAATGACTGTTTAGTCCAACCTAACGACTGTTTTCTCGCGCCATAGTCAGGAAAGGAGAAAACTCTTCATTCTCTTTTGCCTGATGTTACGCACAGCTCTGAAGATGCTCAAAAACAGTTGAGCATCAAGCACACCTTTTTTTGCTAAGCGTGTGGTATTTGCAGCATTGTTATTCACTTGAAAGTGACCAGGCGCAAACAAGTCCCTGTGAGCCACATCTTTCTGCACATTGAATCACAGTGTACAAGAATTCTTGGAATTCTTCGAAGCAGCTCATTTTATCAAATCATGAATCAAACCACAAATTTAACTGACACCTTTTGCCCACATTGGTGGCGGCCACAGGTCTTGCATCTGGGCAGGCTGGGAGAAGGCAAGAGGGCATGGGGTGTGGGGGGGAGGAAGGGGGAGGGGGAGGTCAAGGAGGGAATGTGTAAAGTTTGCATGAGCAGTATGGTCAGAGGCGGCATGCTATGATTGAGTCTGCCTGTGCAGGGGACATGATTGAGCATGGCAAGCCCGCGCCCGACATCTTTTTGCATGCAGCCAAGCAGTTTGACCCCACGGCGGACCCCAAGACTTGCTTGGTGTTTGAAGATGCACCCAATGGCGTGAAAGCAGGCAAAGCAGCTGGCATGTAAGCCCTCTTAGTATGTCGCAGGGTTTGCAAGGGCTGTTGCCTCCCTACCCTACCCCCCTTCCTGGGTCACCTTGTCTGACTTTCCAACTTTGCCTGCGAGTTTAACACTAGTAAGCATCATGCAGTCTTGCTGTCTTCTGTGCCTAGAAAGTCCATTGTGCAGGTTGCTGTTTGACTTGGTCAAGACAGTAAGTTGACTGCGCTGGGTAGCAACTATGTGCAAATAGAGTACAGACTACAGAGTATGGGTCACAGAAAGAACAGGCCATGTACAATGTTGCTGTGACACATAATTAGTGTAAAGAACGTTGATAATCGTATGCACAAAATACAAAGGCAACAGCAGTGTTGTGGCGAGGTGCTCATGCCATATGCATGGGATTGCAGTATCTGGCTGCAGGGCCAGGATGAGGCATGCCTCAGCAAGGGGTTCCATCTAAATAAGCACATGTTGTGTAGGTGTGTGGTGATGGTGCCAGACTCCAACATGCAGGCCAAAGATACCCAGCTGGCAGATGAGGTTCTCACCAGCCTACAAGACTTTGACCCCTCACACTGGGGCCTGCCAGCCTTTGCTGACTAGCTTCACACTAGCTTGACACAGCGTGTCAAACACACTTGGCAATGTCTGCGCGACTCAAGGCAAAGCATGCAGGCCCAGCATGATCTTTCAGAGCACGTACATGTGCTGAAGAAGGGTTGTATGCAGCACATTGGAAATGGACAGCTTTGATTGAGTAGCGCTTAGATATAGGCGTAATATGGCATGCTTGCTGCATAGGTTTACCTTGTTCAGAGAGAGAGAATTGCGTTACATCTTTGCTCAAGTTCATGGATGCAGGTATCAGCATATATGTACATGACGAGGAAAGGGCTAATTTGCTTTGCCAACACTGCCTATGATTGCTTGATGTTTGGATATTGCACAGTCTGTCACAATATTGTCATTAATGAGGCACTGACCACTGCAGCAGGCCTGGCACGCCTGCTGCAGGAGCGACTCTTTGCTGCTCACTCGGCAAGTTAACACGCTTGCAGCGCATGGCTCTGTTGTAGTATGAGAGGACTCTGCATTAATATTACTATGTTGATGCAAATTGCGTTGCAGTTTATCATTGTCACGGTCGTTGCTCTGCTGGCGGAAATCAAGGTCTACAATACCATAGTGTACCTACCAGGAACGGCATTTCATGTCATGTGAACACCATGCAATGGGTCTGTGAGTGCGTAACTGTAGCCCGTCTGAGTAAAATAAGGCTGCACTGTATGTTCAATCTTGCTGCTACAGACAGCTGTGATCAGCCAGCGCGCAGAGCAGCAACTGAGTGACAATGAAGCACATCAATCTGCGTTCCAGGACGTTCCTCACGTATCAGACAATGTGAATCGGGCAACGAGTTTTATGCACACAAAAAGACTTTACAGAGATCACAAGAGATGGGGTTGCACAGAGGATACTGTGTACATGATACAGCAGGGCATAACGATTATGAAAGGTCTGCCTTGGATGTATGAGTGTTCAAGACATACAAAGCATCATATCCTGTCATCAGATCAAGCACACTTGGATGTGTGTCCTATTGCTTGCTGCCCAGTAGCACTGGACTGGCAGCAATGGCTGCAGCAACGGGGAGTCTCTTGCCAGGTGCATACCAGCCTTGAACACCATGACAGCTTGATCTCCATGACCTCCACACAGCTAGAAATGCAGGTATGCATTCTTTCACTTATCTGAGACCCAGAATGCCGGTGACATATGGACTATTTGCCACTGAAAAACATGTTCACAAACACCTGCTCAGGTGGCTCTTCCACAAAACATGCTCACATTCCAGCAACCCTGGAGTCCATGAAAACATCTGCTCACGCAGCATGAAGAAGTATGAAGCTAATCCCAGCCACCGCCATCGTTTGCCGGCAAGGGTGCAATGCCTTCCTTAGGAGCAATGACATTGCGAGCTGGCGCTGAAGAAGAGGCTGCCTGGCTGTTGCCTCCTCCACGGTTCCTACTGTTGCTGCGCGAGCCTCCCCTACCTCTTCCTCCTCCTCCTCTGCCACCACCTCTGTTGCCTGACCTGTTTCCTGCTGAAGCTGCTGCTGCACCACTTTCAGCAGCTTCATTGGCAGCTGCAGGGTCACCGGCTCCATCTGTAGCAGAGGCAATCATTAGCAAGAGGAGCAATGCTTCAGGCAGCAGATGTAGGTGGATTGTATGTGAGGAACACAAAGTACAGCAGGTGTTTGCATCCTTGGTGTAGGTGTGAAGTCGCATGAGAAGCAAGCCACTTCAAAAAAGGGCAGATAACAAAGTTGCTTCATTTTCAGCAGGCGCGTCACATGAATGAAGCAAAGTCAGCATCGTTTTTACTCTGCCATTGGACGCATATTTGATTTCCAGCCATTGAAAGCATCAGATGCTTTGCACCCTTCAGTGTGATCAATCTGCACCTGAGCTAGGTGAGCACACATCAGCATTTAGCATATACACAGGCAGCAAGCATAGGCAGCACAGGTGCTATTGCTGTCAGGAGGTTGTCCCACTCATCACAAAGTCTGTAGTCCCAACACAAAGGGGTCGCGACCAATTGTGGACGGATGATACCTTGGTTGTGGTCACCAGCCCCAGGGTCAGCATTGGCACGTCGGTCCCTTCCTCTTCCTCTGCCATGGCCGCCACCGCGACCCCTCCTATTGCCACGCCCTGTACCCTGCCCCCCTTGCTCACCTGGGTGCCACACAACAGCTGACTTCTGACTGCCAGATAACAATAATAAAAATAAAAATAAAAATAACGCTTTCCAGCTCATGATGAGCTAGGTACGTGCGGGACAAGTCTTGTCTCTCCAAAGCTGTCTGTCATGCGCATCTCTATAAGGTCTGTGCATCTCTACCAATTCAACAGTTTTGACAATGATGCAACGCAAAATCATTGAAACTAGAGCTTCTGTAACAGAACACTCCTCAGGATCCCAGAGGAAAACGATGCGTGCTTGATGACAGAATGCATAAGTAAGCCAGGCTTCCAGGTGTAGGTAGGACTTAGTCAGTACCATGTTGTGTAACTGGTGTGCAGTGTTGGTTCGACCCGCTGTGGCGCATACAGAAAGGACGGCGAGGACTGTGCATATTTGACTCTGGGGGAAATTATGTGGTTGATGAGTGAAACAGTGGTTGATCTGCCTCACTGCACAGGTAAGACTTGCCCCTCAGCGTGGAGCAGGAAAGGCAGGAAGGGAAGGGAGGAAAAGGCAAGATCAAGGGGTAGAAGAAGGTAAGGCAAGGGGAAGTGGAAAGGGAAGGAAGGGGAAGGGATGAAGGATGAAAAGGAGAACAGCATTGCGCTAGGATGCGTTATGCTAGCACCAAGCAAGTTGAGGGCTGATTGTGTGACATGGGACCCCTCACCTAGCCCGAATCATGATTGTAGGTGAGGCATCAACAAATGGATGCATGATGTCTAAGAGAACATAAGGCTGTTGTGAATGCAAAACAGGGCACTTGATATTTGGGGTGTCTGCAATTTATGCAGTGTGAGAGACACTATAATGGCATAAGCAAGGTAGCTGCTGGTGTGCTAGTCATGCCCAGGCCTGACAGCAAACCTGGAGCGCTGCTCTCCCCCTCAGGTCGGGCAACAGGCTGATAGATGGGTCTGTCAGGCTTCCTGGCAGACTTGCCCTCCTTCTCCTCTTGCCCTGGGCCCTGCTGGGGGTCAGGCTTGAGGGCGTCTGGGCCAGGGGGGAGGGGCGGGGGTGGGGGTAGTGTTGCGCCCCTGCCGTTTGCGGTCTCATGTGATGAGCCTTGAGTCTCTGAGATAGGCAGACCTGCAGCAGCTCTAGCCATATTGAGGTAGATGTTTTGCTCAGTGCCTTTCGTCACGAAAGACATTATTATTCTACATCAGTGGACAAGCATAACAGGGGCCCCGTGACTTGGCAACAGCAATGACCTGTCATTGAGCATGAAGTCCTCAGCCCTTGTAACACCGTTTTCACAATACAGCCTTCCACTCTCTGCACTGGGGATATGGAAGCTTATCAGGAGGGGCTGCGCTCATTCACCTATTGATCCATTCATGCATTCAATGAACATGTGCCTTGCCCTAAGGTCGCGTACATACAGCCCTGAGCAGCTGCCTGTAAAAGGCCATGGTCTGACAGGCCAGTAATTGACAGGTGCTGCTTTCTCATCAATGCACTTGCTTGATAGTACATTGACTTCATTATCGTTCATTGGCTGCTCAAAAAGGAAAACATGGACTCTGCACGGCCAAAACATGACAATCTGGACGACACTATCCCCAAACATCTTGAGGTAGTTCAGCTGGTCATGATTGCATCAAGCGTCAACTTAAGCATGACAGCAACATGATAGTAAGCAAGACGTTCAGGAACTGAGGATTCTTGGGGGACGGGGATGAGGGGGGGGGGGGGGGGGGGGGGGGGGCTCACCAGGAGGGGCTCTCCTTTCTTGGGCGCTACTCCCTTCAGCAGTGGCAGCATCAGCAGCAGCACCGCTGCCACTGCCAGCACCGGCAGCTGGCTGATCCCTGGAAGCCTTGGGGGCTCGCCGCCTCTGGTTGTTCCTGCTGCGGGGCCTGTTGCCATCTGTGGGGCCTGGGCCAAGTCACAGCAAGACTGCCAGAAAAGAAAGGAAAAGAAAAGAGTATGACTTTCGGCGTCAAGTTAATGGGAGCCAGGTATCATACCGGGCTGCCCAGGTGCAAGACTGCTTTGCAGCATGAGGCGAATGCGACAAGTATTTGGGGCCATGACCTCTCAGGTCCAAAACAGCCTGTGCTGAGTTATCTACTTGGGAAAGGCAAATGTCCTTCTTGACAGCGTGATTTTGTGCCAGACCTTCTGCAGGAGCTGCGCTGATGTGCAGCCGAGGAACTTGTGCAAGCAAGCGCCAGCAAGACGTGATTTCCATGCGACAAAGCAGGGACAAAGCAGCAGAGGGAAGTCTGTCATGAACACAAGCCAAACAAGAGGTGGTGAAGGTCAAACAAGCACTGGCAGCATTGCATGGACAGCTATGTCAGAGGCATCAGCTTGCGAGCACACCTGCGTCACCAGCTGCAGCTGCAGGTGCATCAGCGCTTTCGTTCTGCTCTGGACTGGCTGGTCCTGACTGACCGCCATGCTGACGCCGCTGCTGCTGGCGCCTGTCATGAGAACGCGCTGGCCTCTGTCCTTGCCCCTCCTGCAGATACTGCTGTTAATTTGCTTATTCTGTTTTCTAGAAAAGAAAAGAAAAGACTACGCCTTTTGGCGTCAGTTTAATGAGAAGCCAAGTATTGTATGGGGCTGCCCAGGGATTTTGTTTTCTATTAATGCTAGTGCCATGACTTGCGTGTCTGCCACAAAGACTGCATTGATAGGGTCTGAAACTGTGGCTACTGGTTCTGTGAACTGGGCAGAACTTGAAAAGGTGCCGAAGGCTACATGGGTAGTATTTCTGTAAAGTGGGAGCTGACTTCACACACGAGCTCCCTGAACTGGCAGCAGCTAATGTGCCAATCTTGTAGCATCAACTTGAGTTGTATCATGCTGACTATTGCATCTGTGCCTGAAGGTCCTACAAAGCTCAGGTACAGCATTTGTCACTCTATATGACTATTGTGTTGAGGGTTTGCATGATTAATAGGGAATCAGGTTTGGGAGTAGAGGTTTGCAGGGCCAACCCACCTGCTGGCTCTGCTGTGACTGCTGCTGCTGCTGATCTGGAGATCCTGGCCGGTTGGTTGCCGTTGCCAGGATCTCAGAATCAGTCTGCTGTGCCAGGGGGGCGCTGCCTTGTTGGGGCGCCGGCAAGGCAGGGGGGCGTGGGATGGGATGGGTTGAGGAAGGGTCCCGAGGTGGGGGAGGGGGTAGGTCCTCACTTGATGGGGCCTGCAATCAACAGTTGAGCAATCTAAATGTGGTTGGTTCATCACGGCATGACATGTGTGTCATCAACACAAACAAGTGAAGAGCCTGACTGGAATGTGCCTTTGTGAATTTAAAACCTAGCAGGCAGCACCGGTCGGCACTGTTTCAGGTCACCAGCACAGGACATATTAGATATGCTTCAAGCAGCAGCAGCAATCACCTGGTGTGGTTGCTGGGAGGGGCACCTTGTGAGGCCAGGGGCTGGAGGGGGGTCATCAACCCCCTGCTCTGTGGCTGCACTGCCAGAGGCATCCTCACGAGGACCCCTGCATGTCACACTAAGCCTCATTCATGACCCTCAGCCTGCTGTGTTGAACGTCAGCATCACAGCATTGCTGATTTCAACTGTCGACTTCAACTGCTGATTTGACTGCTGACTTTGACTGCTGACTTCGACTGCTGACTTCGACTGCTGACTTTGACTGCTGACTTTGACTGCTGACTTGGACTGCATGTGTTGAGGCTGCTGAGCACTGTCATTGCAGCATTGTATGCAGGTTGTGTCCTGGGAAGATCTCATGCGATACGCCAGGTGTGGAGAAGTGTTTGGGGGAAATGAGGATGCAAGCATGTTAAAGTGAAAGCATGTAAAAAGACAGATGAAGACAGGCATGTGTGGATGTTGAGATCAGCACTTACAAGTTTAGAACTGTATTGTTGCTGCCAGTGCAAAGGGGTTCACAAGCTCTCACCCTGTGAACAGTGTGCGCACAAAATAGTGTGTTCAGGCAATGATAGCATGACATCAGGCTATTATGGGAGATGCAACAATGGTACGCTCAGGCAGTGCCGCCATAGGAAAAACTGACCTGTCACGGGAGGAGCGGCCCCCTCGGGCCCGACCAGCCCTGCCCTCCCTGCTGTGAGGCAAGTGGTCATGTGGCCTCTCCTCCCTGCCTGACCCTGAAGCGCCCTGCTGAGGCTGCTCCAAAGAGCCCTGCCCTTGCCCTTGTACAGCAGGTGGCCTAGCTGGCTGAGGCAATGAGGGTGGACCAGGCAGAACTCCACTGCCCTGCCCTTGCTCGTGACCCTGTGCCTGCTGTGGGGGTGGGCCTGGAAGTTGAGTTGAGGGACCCTGGCCTTGGCCTGGGGCAGGGGGGGTAGGGTTGATGGGAATGACACGCCGGGCAGGCTGTGGCTGTCTCTGCTGCTGTGACTGAGACAGGGGGCGCGGTGGTGGCCCTGGTAGCCTCTCACCCTCAGTCTGATCTGACTGAGCCTGCAAGGGCTGTGGCTGAGCTTGAGGGGCTCTCTGGGACTGCGGGGGGCTCCTGCGAGCAGCCCTTTGGCCCTGCCCCGGCTGCCTCTGGCCTTGCTGCCTGTCGCCTTCACCTGGTGCAGTGCCAGGCTGCCTGTCATTGTGACCATGCTGGCCTTGTCCACCTTGCTGGTGGACATGGTGAGGTGCCTGCAGACCAGGAGCTGGTTGCACAGCAACCTGTCCCACACCCGGGCCCTGCTGCTGCTGCCTAGGGTTGGGTCCATGCTGTGGGTGCTGGGGCACAGCGTCCTCTGCTTGGCCAACCAGGTGTGGCATGTAGGGCTGCCTGGCTGGGCCCTGCCCCTGCATGTAAGGCGCACGCTGCGCATGATGACCTACACGCTGTAACTGCTGTGCCTGCCAAACCTGCTGGGCATGGGCTGCCCCGTGAGGCATCCCACCAGGGCCTCTCGGCAAAGCCCCTGAAGGGCCTTGCTGAGCCCCGGCCCCTGTGTCCTGGGACTCCAGTAAGGGATCCCAGGGATCCTTGGGCAGCTGCTGTGCACCTACACTGGGATTGATGGTGCGAAGAGGCTGACTGGGGGGCTGTGATGCTGCAGGCTTGTCCCAGGCAACTTGAGGGAGGGGGTGGGGTACCCGGCCTTGCCCCTGCATGGTCATGTAAGCTTTGAATGACTGCTCATGCAGCATGTTTGCAGCAGTCCCCTGTTTTTCTGGAGCTAATGCATCAAATGACATTTCCAAGCCACATTTGGCTTGATGATGTGCTGCATACCGCTGAACAGGTTTTGTGTGACACAAACTGCTGTCAACATGCTTGATGTGCGGACATGACTGCCTGAGCTGACTGCATGCAAGACGTACCTGCTGTGATGGAGGCAGGGGTTGCTGTCCCTGTGATCTAGCAGGAGGCTGCCCTTGAGGCTGCCCTTGGGGCTGCCCTTGGGGCTGCCCTTGGGGCTGGGGCTGGGCCTGCATGAGGAACTGGGGGAAGGGGGAGGCTTTGCTCTGCCCAGGCTGGGGAGATGGGCGGGCTGAAGGGCGGGCGCCTGCTTGCTGCTGAGCCTGATCACCGCATACAGCACTCAAGATGAAAGGGCAGAAAATTACAGGTTCTGAGTAGCGTTCACACCATATACAAACAGCAATATACCCGTAATGATGGTTGCAGCAATTATTAGGCAAACTATGGCAACAGGGGGCTGTTTATGTATTGAGTTGCCACCAATATTTTGCAGACCCAGCAATGCACAACAATGCCCATGCCAAATTGCTTGTCTGAAGTTCTCTTGACAAAACTGCACATGAATTGATTGCATTTAATAGCAGCAGCAGCAGTATGCATGCCCAGAGCTGCACACCTGGGCTTGTTGCCGCTGGGCCAGCTTTTGTCGCATGAAATCGCTTTGCTGCTGCACAGTGTCTGGCTGCCAGGGCCCTTGAGCTGAGCCCTGTCTGCCCTGCTGAGCGTCCTGCCCACCAGCCCTTGAGTCACCCCCTGATGCACAGCATTGCAAGATTTGCCATATTCTGCCACGATTTCACACTGGTGTGGCTGTTGCATAGACAGTGGGTTTCAAAGTAAGGATGCTGTGCAATGCAGCAAGGGAAGGAGGAAGTAGCCACAATTCTAGGAAGGACTTGCAGCTGCCGCCTGTATCCTCTTGTGCATGTGACAGACTGTTGCAGCCGAGCCCAGGCAGGTCCTCAATAGCAAACATGACATCAGCAAGGCTGTCTGGATCATACACCTGCATCTGGATGTGCAGATTACAGTCATGAGCAGGCAGACAATCACGGCAAGCTTGTTGCATTCAAGTTTGAGCTCAGTAGACAATACCATGTTGAGCTTGACTGGCAGCAGCCTCGTTGCCAGCCTGTCCAGCAGAGTCTAACTTGGCTCCTGGCAGCATTCCAGCAGGGATGCCAAAGTGAAGAGGATTCGGCACAGATTGGTTGTTTGGCACATGCTGCACACTGCCAAACTGCAGCATGGGTTGAGGCAAAGGCCCCGGGCCATTGCCAGCGCCCTGCTGCTGCTGGTGATTGGCGCGGTGAGGGTCAAGTCGGGCTGCTTGAGCAGTGATCTGCTGGCTGGGGGTGGGCCCAGGCCCAGGAGGGTGTGCACCAGGGTGCTGTACGTGAGGCCTGGGGTCAGGGAAGGGCAGCTGGGGCCCTGTCCTGCCCTGGCTGCCCTGTTGCTGGTAGCCTTGCTGGCTCAGCCTGGGGTCAGCAGCAGCCCCGGGAGGGGCACCCTGGGGGTTAAATCGAGCCCTTGCAGGTTCCTGTGGACCTGCCGCAGCTCTGGAAGCTGGATGATGTATGCCAGCTGTTGCCAATGCTTCCAGTGGTGACACAGGAGGTTGCTGCTGCTGTGACCTGCTACCTTGCTGCTGTGCTTGGTCTGCAGAAGGTGTATGAGGAGGCGCTGAAGAAGTGCCAGGTGGGTTGTATTTGGGAGGGCCTTGCTTGGCAGCAGGGGCAGGGCCTGCCAGAGCAGCCTGAGCAGCTGCTGCAGCAGCTGCACCAGCAGCTGTCTGACCTGGAGGAGAAGCTGCTCTGCCAGCAGTGGTGGGAGGGCCAGATGCAGTGCCTGGGGCTGCTTGTGGCTGCCCTGAGACTCGGTTCATGTCTGGATGAACATGATCAGGGCGAGGTGCAGGCTGGATTGCGTTGGCAGCCATGGGGTGTGAGGAGATGGGTGGGGAGGTGTGATCATGTGGGGAGGCAGCCTCTGATGAGGGGTCACGCTTCAGAATCTTGGTAGGGCCCCGTGCATGTTCTCCTGCAGCAGCGGTGTCTGCAAAATGTTAAGTGCAACCAACAACATCTTGCGGCAATGCAGCCAACATGACTTTCCTCAGACAGCTGCAGACCAATGAGTAGACGCAGAAAATGGCCACCTATACTGAAGTCAAGCTGTTGCGTTTGTTCAGTAAAGCAGCATGATACAGCTTGCAGCAGGCAGCTTTGACCAGCATTGCAAAAGGCTGTCATCAGCTGCCCAAAGCACAATGTACACCAATGCACAGGCTCACAGCAAGATTGCATAAATCAGTCAAGTGCCTATGTTGCCTTCCTGCTGCAAAGCTACTGAGCATACCAGGAGAAAGATTGCCAGGGGATCTTGACATGGCCTCAGCCATGGCGCGGTCACCCTCAGTACCCAGGCTGCCGCTGTGCTGCTGCGCGTCAGGGGGGCGGGTGGCACCCCTGGCTGCAGGGATGTCTTGAGGGTCACTAGACCTTGACCCTTCAGTCCGCCTGGGGTCCTCCCTACGGTCTGGCACCTAAATAGAACAACGACAGTGAGAACACAGATTGATGTATTGCCAGTGTGTATGCACACGAGCATGCATGGACAATCTTTGGGAAGGAAGCCCCGGGGTGGGGGGGGGGGGGGGGGAGGGGCGTGGTAAGTCAGTTAAAGGGTGATGAGAGCAAAGACTGTTTGCCTGTCAGACTATAGGCAACACAGTTCATTAGCTGTACACAGCCGCCATTGTTTAGCGCAAAGGTAGCTACCTGGGGCTCCCATTGAGTGGGGTGGGGTTGGGGGTGTCGACTGGGAGCGCGCCAGTGGGCATCATCCCTGCCTGCACCCTGCTGATGGGGGTAGCCGCCACGAGACGGCTGGAAGCGCTGCCCACGGCGAGGATCCGGGAACTGTGCATCCCTAGGGTATGCTCGACCTGAGCCAGGCTGCTCTGACTCTGGATTGTACCGCGCCTGTGTATGCAGACACCTTGATGTCAAACTGACGCTGAAAGATGTGGTGTTTTTGTGTTCTTTTCGTTTCTACAGACATCTTGATGTTGACATGTGAGAGAATAGCAGTGCATGTCAAGTGCTGTCAGGAGTTTTGAGTGTGCCCAGGCTTGCATTCTGGGCCTTATTGCATGGGGGGGGGGGGGAGGAGGGGATGGGGTGTTGATATCCTCTGCAATATTCATATGCTGAAACGCAGTAGCAGGAGCGTACATGCTGTGCTGTGCTGGGTCATCATGACCCCACTTACATCTAATGGAATGTGCAGCTCATGCTGAAAAACACATGGTCAGTATTGCACAGACTGGCTGACGCACAGACTGGCTAGTGCACAGACTGGCTGGTAGCAGCAAGGCAACAGATTGCTAAACACTCATTGGTATCATGTGATGGCACAAGTTGACATGTACTGTGCATGATCAATGGCTTGCTGGATGCCTTGCACAGCTTGTCTCAGCACAGTTGTCAGCAGCTACAGCTTGCTGCTACTAGACTGCTACTACATAGTTCCAGCTGTAGCAGAATTGTCATTTCACCTCTGCACTCAGCACTCAGGCATGATCGATGAGCTCCTGCTTGCACAGAGTGCCCCGCACAGATTCCCCCAAAATTACTTCTCAAAAACAATTTTGGGAATGTTGTTTTGGAAATTCTTTTGGAGAGCTTATCTTACCCTGTGGGTAGCATGCTCCTGCCTGCCAGCATCTTGCCTTGGCACTGAATCTTGGAAGGGCTGCTGGCTGTAGTCCATGGGCTCATCAGCAAAACCTTCTGCCCACTTGGGGGTGCCGCTGTTGCTCACGCTCTTTTGACTGACATCATCGTGCCTCTGCATAAAACATGGACACAAATGGGGAAATTACGTTGTCATGTATTGGTGCACATGAGGTGCACCTATCAGCATGCACGTGCAGTCTCAGTGTCAGGACGACAGTTTGCCTAACGCCCTCACTGCTACGCTTGCAACTGAAGTGCTGCCAGAACATCTGCACACAGCACTGGATCAGTGAAGCACTGTGGGGATCTGTTAGTGGGGTTCTACTTCAGGTCTGTGTTGCAAAGCTTTTGCAGGTGTGACAGACAAGCTGAGGGTACTGCTGTTTGATGAAGGTACGTGAATATGTGAATGTAATTACATGAGATGTGGGGTAAGGGCACATGGGGATGCATCTTGTTTTCAACACACCGTTGTGTGAGAGAGGGCTGGCTGGTGCTGGACCACGCAGACCTAGAGGGTTTAGGGTTTAAACCCTAAAACCCTAAACCCTAAACCCTAGAGGGGCAGACCCACACCAGGCGTAGCTACACAGATGCTTGTACAACCTGACAAATCAGAGTCATGCTGCAACATGAGCCTTTGTCAATCAAATCACAAGACACACAACTGCAAGTAGTTACCTTTGGTGCCTGTGAGGTAGCAATGGACAGCTGTTCCAGCTTTCGTCCAGCGTGGTGAACATCTGAATGATGACTGTCATGTTGCACATGTGGCGCACGTGTGTTTGGCTCATGAACCCCTCTGTGCATGTCTCCATTCAGCATTCTGCGGTCTCCATTGTCTGTCCGTGTGCGCGGGTCCCTGAGGCTGGGATCAGCACTGTGATGAGAGCCACCGGGGCTGGTGGATCTATGGGGGTGCGAGGAGGGTGGTGGGGGTGGGTGACCAGAGCGTTGGTCAGGATGTCTGCGTGCATGAAGGACATGTGCATCTTTCAATGTCACGCACTCAGCATGGGTCCCAAACTCCACATTGACTCATACTGTACAACTCACAGTGTACTCATTGCTGCTGCTGGCAGCCAGATGCAGATCCTTCATTGTTATAAACAGATGATCACAGCCCTTCCAGGGCCTTACATGATTGAGCATGAATCTATTGAGCCGATGTCATCATGATTGTGACTCACATCAAAATCACAGAGCAAGATGTCACATGTCAAGACTGATCAATCCAGCAATTGAAGCACGCTCACCCATACTGCCCCTGGAAAGCGCCCTGATGAGAAGGCGCCTCGTATGCATACAATGGTGCCTGACCAGAATAGTCTGGGCCCTGGCGGTCATACCCCTGCCTGGGGGGGCCGTAGGGGCCTGCATCCCTGCGAACCTCTTCTGCTGGGTTATACGGTCGCCGCAAAGGCGCCCTGCAACATGTGCAATGATGCATGAGTTATCGCTCATTTCACAAGAGCACATCATGCAGATGCAATAGCACTAAGTTGCCATGGTCACAGGCCCACAGCCTGAAGACAGCTTCATGATCTCACCACACCAAATGAAGTGCTACCAAGGCATCAAAACAAATCAATGGTTTCCTGTGCAGGACCTCTGACAGCACAGCACTTTAGCAGCAGACTGTGAATCAACAGAGGACCTGCCTGCTGACCCCTGCAGGCCGCAGGACGCGCTGAAGTGAAGATGCATTGAGGCATGAAAATGCACACTGAGCAAGTTGGACAGCACAGCTGTGCCCGGGGGATGGTATGCAGGACTTCATATGTATTTTGTTCCTATATGTCTTTGCCATGATAGCTTGGGAACAGCTTGGGGAGTTGCTAGCCAACTGCCAACTTCTCCCCCATGTCAAGGGGGGAGGTGGTAACAAACTGCTGGCAAGACCATGCAGCCTATGGATAAGCACAAGTAATGTCCAATGAGCATGTGCCCAGCTCATGATAGACTGAGAGACCCTTGAGCATGTAAGCAAGCAGTGTAGTCTTCCACCTGTCATGACCATCTTGAGTGTACTGGCGTCCGCTGGCCCAGCGATCATCACTACGAGGACCATAACGAGGATCATCACTACGAGGGCCAAAACGGGGATCATCACCAGGGTGGCCGCCATAGGAATAGGGTGCTCGGGGTCCAGGCTGTTGACCTGGAGACATTGCACAAGTGTCTTGCAAACTACTTGGTTGATGAAGCCTGTGGTACGAGATGCAGCAGCGTTGCGGAGAGCAAGGTCTTTCAAGGCACCTCCATTGGACGGCGTATGTTAAAATGACATGTCTTTGCATGGTGACGGCTTGTGAATGGAGTCCTTAAATTGAGTCCTTTTAGGAGGGTGTGAACAAATGGCATTAGCAGTGGCTGCTGGTGCATTTGATATAGACATCAGTCGAGTGTTGCATGTTGAGTGGCTAACATATCGTAGATGCACAAGCCTGTGCTGCTCTGTCGCCTGCACAGAGAGCTGAAATCCTGACGTCAGAGGGCTCATCACAAAAGGCCATGCTGCACTGACCTGGCGGCCCCACGAACTGGCGTTCATCTTCCTCATAAGCAGGATGCCGGCCAAATGCTGCACCATCAGGGGGGGCTCCAGGGCCCTGAGGACCCCCACTCAGGGTGGGAAACTCATCCTGCCGCAGATTGCCCTGCAACAGCATTGCTTGATCTAGTGTGTCGCAGCTGTTGCAGGCTGTATATGCTCAATGTTAGCCAACCGTGGTCAGGCTCCTTGTTCACTGCCAGCCTGGCTTGACTAGCTTGCCAGCCATCATTGTGTGTACTACCATCAGTGCATAGGCCTGGGTTTCGATCTGTCATCAAGCGCTGCTAGCTGGAGCTGGATGTTGCTTGCAACAGACACACATAAGATGCAACAAAGTGTGCCAAAGCTCTTTGAACTATACTGTCTGCAGACTCAAGGAAGCAGTGCACAAGCTATGCAAGAGGCTGATGATGATGATGATGATGATGCAGAACATGAAGTCGCCATGCCAAAGTTGGCAGATGATGCACATGAGGTGCACAGGAATGCGCGCATAATTGAGGTGCCAATGAAAGCCATTGCTCAATACTGCTACTGCCCTACACGTGCACTTATAATGCCCTGATCAGGATACAACGCCTGTCATGACAAATGGCATGATCTGCAGTGTTTATGGCAACAAAATTGAGCAGCATTCACAGACCTGGCGAGCTGCAGCCTGCCGTGGGGCTCCCCATGCGGGTGCAGGTACAGCTACTGGGCCATTTGTTGCATGAGATGCTGCGTCACGTGGTGCTGACTGTGCCTGATCGCCAGGAGCAGCGCCCCAGGCATTTGCTGCAGCAGCGGGCTGTGCAGGTGGCTGCTGCTGAGTCACCCAACCCCCCGCCCTGTTGTTCACATGGCCAGCATGAAGATCTGTACAGTGGTGACACTGTGTGGCATGGGAAAGCACAAAAGCATGGAATGTTGTGGACTTACTTGGGAACCAAAGGGATGTTTGGATCATTGCCATGGTTCTCCGACCTGAATGACCAGCAGGTTACATGAGGTGTATACAGACCAGGTACAGGTTGAGCGTAAATGAAGTGCAACAGCAGCGCAGCATACCTAACACTTGGCAAATTGACAGGTGCTGGGGCCACGACACGGCCCAAGCTCACCATGCCTTTCCTCCTGCAGCCATAGGCACAGCAATAGGTCAAACAGTTGCTCTGCTGTCAAGATAGCTAGAAACACTGTCACTGCTTGGTGTGCTTCACGGGACTGACCTTGTCGCCGACGCCATTGCAGACGTATGTGAGACAGCTTGTAAAGTGTGCGCCCCCGGCTTGTCCTGCATACAAATGCTAGGCAACCTGGCTGACGTATACAAGGTGTATCGTGCACCAAAGAAGAGCGGACGCTCTCAATCACACAAGTCAGCCAAAGTATTGTTGCGTGATGTACTGATGTGCAAAGATTGCCGTCTTGAACACAGCAGCTGCACACGCCAGCAGACAACGCACTGATGTTGATCAAGCAGTTTTCCGCCATCACATGCACTGACCCAAACATTCGCATCAGATCTCTACTTGCAGCATACAAAAGAGCTTGTAACATTCATGAGGCCGCCGTGAAGGGAAAAACAAGGGATGCACCTGCTTTAAGCTTCAGGCGCAAAAGGCCCAGCCCTGGCCCTTGCAGTGGTAGCCTGAAAGAGCAGCAGCGTTGAGCGCCGCGCTTTCTTGCCACGCTTTGCAGCTTCCTATACCTAGGAGTGTCCTGATCACCGGCAAGTTGCCTCGCTCAGGCTTGCTGTGCGAAATATGTATAGTCGGCAGAAATTGCTACGGCCTATTCAGTACTTTACGATGTATTCAGCATGCAAGCTGTAAAGTGTTGTCGTCTGCGACTGTGCGATGCAGGCCGCAGCTTGAATTGCCTGAACATCTGATGTGGTGAGAGACTTTTGGCGTCAAGCTCAGCCGATCACCGCAGAGTGGTGACTATGCTTACCTGTGATAGAGTTACGTGTGATAGAGGCTGCAGCAGTGTATTGGGCATCTCCTGTCTGGCAAAGCACTGATGCGTGACCTATCCACAAACAGAACCAGCATGCAGCTGCAAAAATGCAAGCATGTACTTTCCTCTAGGCTTCACGTTTTTCTATGCAAGAGAGTGCTAGTTGCTGCTGGTGCACAGCCTTCTGTGACTGTCTTGAGGCTTCTGTACAGTGTATAAGGGACTCGACACTTATGTATGGAATCTGACGGCCGCAAAAAGTAAAGCTGAGAAGTCAAGGCCGAGGCGCATGCCACGACAAATGACTTGAAAGTGGACATTGTAGAGGAGCCAGGCAGGCAAAGCTTTGAGACCTGGTGCTTCCAGCAAATTGGGCACACGCCAGTTGCTATTGTTATCATGTGTAGCAGTGCTCGTTGGTCAACATTCTTGAATGATCTACACTTTTTAGTGTGTCTGTTTCATCAGCATGTGGTGCAGCACTTGGGCTTAAACACTGACACACTTGGTTTATGTTGAAGTGCACAGGTATGCGCTGAGATGCTGACACCCATGATACGTTGGACTCATTCAACAAAAAACCATGGTGCAGTGCTGTGTGAGATTCTGCTTGTTATGCTGCACTGTCAAGCCCATAAATCAACCCCTTGACCTCAGGCAAGTTGTATTTACACTTCAGAATGAAGAATATTGAAAGGTAAAAGTGCCGTCTCAGGCGATGCAAGTTGCGTTGTTGTGGCTGCAGGCAAACACTGGCTGGCAATGTGGTCTATAGCATTGCAAGCAGTGTCGTGCTCGAATGCCCACTTCCATCTGTATGAGCAGCAAACAGAAGCACAGGCTTGAAGCAAGCCAGTCTTTACAGGCACACAGCGGCCTGATTGGTGTAGTTTGCAACCTAAGGACTTATGATAAGGGGCAACTGCAGCTGGCTTCCACCCTTTGTCATAGTTGGGGTAACGCTGCAACTTATGCCCCATGCCCTTGGGACACATAGCACAGCTGAAGAGCTGTTGAGCAACGATAGAGTGTTTCTGTCTTTGTGCAAGCTTGAGACGATGACAGTCACTAAATTAGCTGCTGCCGGCTACTGCGGCTTCAGCATCAAAGTTATTGTGGGTGAGCAAAAAGACAAGGCTGGAACGAGTGTATCTCAACGGCTGTTTCAGGAAGATGATAGGAGATTCATCTTCCTGCTGTACATGTGAGCTTTGCCTATCTGCTAATCCACTGCAATTGGATGTTGGCATTTGTAGTCTATGAAGGGACAGCAATTACCTAACACTGGGATGATCAGCATGCTCGATCAAGGCATATGACAGATGGAGATACAGTGTCAGCGCTGATCACAGGCTTTGGCACTTTGACTTTGAAGCCAACTAGGCGCCTACAAAGTGCTATGTCTTTCAGTTTGACATGCTGACAGGCTTGTCTGTGCTTGCGCATTGATTTGCATGTGGAACCTGAGTTCTTGTGCTCTTGCCAACATGGAAAGCAATGAATAGCTTGGCCTTCATAAGATCAAGAGCTACGATCAAGATCCATCAGTACTCAGGTAGCTGGCCAGCTACCATGCATGCCGTCCATATGGTGTGCACCATCTTCCAAGACCAGCTGATTGCGCCGCTGTGGTCCGCCTGTTGTGCAAACGTGTATGGCAGCAAAGCAGTCCGAACCAGGCAGCTGCCTCTGCTCCAGTCTTGCTTGGCAGACTCCTTTAAAGACATCACCAAACTGCTCACATCTAGCGCCTGGCCCAGCTGGCCCAGCTGGCTATCACCCATCAAATTCGAAATCAGTAAGGGTCATGCATGCGGTTGAGCATGCTGACCATGTAGCGTTGGGTACCTGCTGTCTCTAGCTGACAGTTGGTGCATAGTGGATTGTTTATGTCGGACAGCTTCTGCTCTCTGCTTATGATCTGCAGATGCTCCAAGATCTCCATTTGGATATTGCCATGACTCATCGCATACTGTGCAGGTACGTTCTCGGGAGCCTGTACGACTCGAAGTTGTGACAAGTCTTCAATAGCTGGTGCCGGCAGTACAGCGGAGCCAGGATCTCTTGCATGTAGCATCGTTGGGTACTGGCGTATGCTCCTGCGCGGGTGCAAATGGAAGCAGTTCTTGCCTGCTAAGCCAGATTCAACAGGTCAGTGATCATGCCGATGCTTCAACTACTGTCCAATCGAGCGGGACACCAAGTTCGCCACTTGCTACCTGTTGGGTCATAATCAAAGCAAGCAGTGCTTGGTTCTGAGCGTATCTCGTGCAGAAGCCAGCTTCGTACCAGCGAGTACTTGCGTAACCACCAGCAAACAGCCAGTTTATGCAGTCGCGGTTGGAAGTCATCTCAAGGCTTCCTTTTGCATCGGCACAGTTGCTCTTGGCATAGCGCAAACACGACCGCCAAGCTCGCGAATCAGTGCATCAATTAATTCTCTTGCTATGGCTCCCAGGCAAGCTCCTGGCGTTCTTGGGTGCAGTTGCTGGTTGTGAATCTTTGAAGCCTTGTCTGGCTGAATCAACACCCTCTGCACTGACATTTTGCCCTGACGTTTGAGCTTCTCCAATGTGTGCAGTTGTATATGTCATCATAAAGGTCATACTGGCCGTGCAAAGGCAGCTCATGGCATGCTGCTGGTAAATGCAGGACTGAGAGTTCTGCCTCCCACATGAAGATATCTGTCCTAGTATTGCATGGGGACAAGGTTTTGCTTGCAAGCCAATCTGACTATCCTCAGCAAAGCTATGCCCTCCTACAGGGTAATCCTACATTCTACACCTATGTACACTGCCTCAGTCTAAATCAAGCTGCATGCTGACTAACTTTCAAAACCCCAGCATGTCCAAATGTGCAGCCTGCATCCTTTTCGTCTGCCCTTGTCCCTGTTTCTGAGTCTGCCTGCAGGTCTTCCCAACACGTTGTTGAAGCTTGTCCCTTGCAAGGGCTCCTGCTGTGCTGACTTGACTGTGACACCAAACCTTCCATGAAGCTGTGCATTGAAGCCAGTTGCAGATCAGCTGAGTGTGACCCAAAACAAGAAATGTTGATACCTGTGACCCAAAACAAGAAATCTTGATACCTGTGACCCAAAACAAGAAATCTTGATACAGACTGTGAAAACATATTAAATGCAAGCGCATATGCAGTTTTCTGCCACTGCTGTTTTGAAACGGTTGACCAACAAGAGCCCACTGCATTGCAGTAGTCTTCTGAATTTGTCTCTTTGCTGCAGGCAGTTTGCAGCAAGGTGAACAGCAACATGAAGCAGTTGTCCGCATCTCTCAAGAGCAGGCAGGCGTTGCAGTCGACAGGAGTAGCATCAACCGCCTAGACAACCAGTCCAACACATTCAGTGCTCAGACAAGCAAACCACATCAAACAGACAGCGCCTCTGGCCTGGATCTGCTACAGGTACACTGTAATGGATTTGATGTTGACCGAATCAGCATGTATCGGTCATCTGCTGTGTCAAATCATACAAGCACCGTCTTTGCGCACTCACTCTTCTAAGACCTGTGAGTGGTGCTTCAAGAGTCTGATCTCACATGTCGCTGTTGAGCCTATGACTGTGGACTCTCCTCAACATGCATGTACAGCACACATGCCAGTTTGAGCTGGGTAGGAGCAAAGCCAATCCTGCTTTTCCAGCAAGACAGGAGTGACTCTTTCCTGTGGTCAAGCTGTCACCAACATTTTCACAACTGCATCAGCCTGCTGAGCTTGCGTTGCTGTTTGCAACAACAGGAGCATAATGTATCATCAGATTCATAAGGGCAGAGATGCACATGAATGTCATTTTCCGGACTTCAGCTAGATGCTGCTCCATGGTTGAGTCTCTGCAGGGACAGAGTGAGTCTACGAAGTCAGGCTGAGTGAGACGTGAATCAAATGCCCCCGTTTGGCAACCCTCAGTCCATTTGACGAACTCTCCACACATGCCGCCTTCATGTGAGGCACTGAGAGCTCATGTCAGTTGTATTACACTTACCCTGACAAAATTGTCGGACAGCTTTTCAAAGGGTTTCATCACGCAAAGTGGCTTTTCCCGCAGGGAAAGGCACGCGACTGTGCCAATGAAGTCAGGCTGAGAGGGCATGAAGTGGATGCAGTCCTTGGCAACCCACCCCCACCACTGCAGGTAGATGAAGCTCTGCTGGCAGATGCCAAATGGTTCAACAAGCGCTGGCTGGTTGCATTCAATCAAGGTGAGCATGAGGTGTCTATGTAGCTGTGAGCTTCCATGAGAGCTGCCTCATCTGAGAGTTCCTGCCTGCTAGTGTGAGATGCTGGCTGAGAGCTGATTTCCCTTTCTTGCTTTGCCTGTGGTGACCTACTCAATGCCAGAACTCACAAGTTTGGGACATGATGGCAATACCAGTATCAGCAGATGAACTGGCATCATTTGGACAGGCAGTGGCATGAACGCTGCTGACATCTTGCGTGTTGCCACTCCTGTCTGGGCGTTTGTGCATGCCATTAGTAGCACAAGCTCATGCACAAACTCATGTAGCTGAAGACACCGCCTGCCCAAGCCGATTTTGGCTGCTTTCAGTCTCACTCTGACCCACATTGCTGTCTCAGCTGTTGTGAGATGAAGCCAATGAGCTGAGCTGCCTTCCATCATGCGCCAATTGACTCAGCATTTGTTGCACTGAGCTAATTGAGCGGACTTGCAACTTGGAAACTCAGAGCTCGAATCCATGGCATAATCAGAGTGACTGGCTCAACCTTAGCAAGCTGCACTGAGCTGACTCAGCTACTGAGACAGCAGCTATGGCTGACACTCTCCATCTTTTGTAGCAATCTGCTGTGAGCCATGATGCTCAATGAGCAATGCATGTGTGTCAGTTTGCTGAGTCGCGTATTCCTCCTCGCAGGTACAGCGCCAAAGAGCCCGTTCAGCTTCTTCCCAGGCGAAGGTGGTGAAGCTCGCAGGACAATCACCTCCTGGCTAGACCATGTCAAGTCAGAGTCTCCGCTTGACCTGACTCCAGATGTAGCCATTGAAACTGGTGTATTCAAGGTATGTGACTTGAGTAACATTCAGTTACACACAGTGTGTAGCACTTGTGCAGGTTCAGGACAATGCTTTGCACCTCTGACTTGCACACTGCAAGTATTGTCAGATTTTGTGGGGAAGGTGATAGGCTTTGGATTGAGACTGAACATTAGAGGCGACTGATGGGCCGGCAATTGTACTTGTTGTGTTTGCCTTGCATGCCTGCTGTGCACATCGTCGGCATTGACAGTTATTCTGCATGGTGTGAGATGAATGCAGGTGCTGAGGGTGAGAAACGGTGAAGCTTCATGGGCTGGCCTGACCATGTACATCAAGCATTGCATGTGCATTTGGCACTGGTTGCAGCCATGTCTTGTTCCCTTCCTCATGCGAGTTGCCTCCCCTTTGCTGGCAGATGCTGCATGAACATGCTTTGCGTTTGTCCTGTGACTGACAAGCAGCATTGTCTGTCTGCAGTATGTGGTGACTGACACCCAAGAGGGACGCAGCAAGCTGATAGTCAGGGGAGACAGGCAGTCAGGCTATCATATGGATGTCTTTGAGAAGACAGTCAGAGAGCTGTCCCCTTATAAGCTGCATGTAAGCCAGTGCAGGTTTAACAGGATACATGTACACTGCAGAAGCTCCTGTCATGCGCATGTTACTGCGCACGCTCATAGCAAGACTGCCCCTTACATGCGCGCATGACATGGAAGATATAACAGCATGGCGCAACCTAAGCATATTCTTGTCAAGTTTGCTTTGTGTGCATTGTCAGTACACCACTGTGTTGTGTCTACATCATTCTTCAGGTGAGCTGATTTGTCAGCCACCTGTGAGCTGATTAGTCAGCCACATGTGAGCCGATTAGTCAGCCACCTGTGAGCTGATTAGTCAGGCACCTGCAGGTGGCAGAGCCTCTAGGTGGAGGTAGAATCAGACATGACGATGGGGCAAAAGCCATTAACATATATGGCTATTCCAGTGCATATGGCCAAGCCCCCCATGATCTCTCAGCTGCCATTGTCAGGCAATGGTACCCAATGTATGCACCAGACAAAATTACTGTGTCATATGAAGGGTACTGAGGCAACATGCACAGTCCTGTATATGACTCCAAGTACAGGGAGGACCATATGCACATGAAATGCATCCAGTGATTGCATGGACCCAGGCTGAGGCTACGGTCCCAAAAGGAGCCTTTTTCAGTGTGGACACACTAACGTGTGCAGCATCCATTTGATAATGTCTCAAGGCATACAGTAGCAGACATGCCAGGTCAGGTAGACAACAGTTTGTGTTACATCAGGAGTCAGTGCAGATGCATTGCAATGTCAGACAGTCTTTTAAATAGCACTGCGGCATCTATGCATCTGTCATATTAGGAGTTGAGTCCAGTGTAGTTGAAGTAGTGACTTCAGATTACTGGCAGGCTTCATCATCATGCCCAGGGTGGAAGTGTTGTCACAGCAAGACATCAAGTGTTACTACTGAAGCAAATGCTACCCACTGCAGTGCTGACATGAAGTTGAGCAGAGCAGTTGTATGTTGACTTCATTGATGTCTAGAGATGTCCACAGCATTGTCAACTGCACACAATCTTAAAGTTCTCCATAGAACAAAGGTGTTTCACAAGCATGTTGCAAGGTGAACGCTTCCGGGCTGATTGCTGTTGTCAAGAGCTTCAAGAGATAGCAATACACATGCTGATTTTGTGCATTGGCTGAATCTTGCTACGTATATGGTGATTGCTGGCGTGATACCTGGCCGTGTGCACATTTACACACCACATCACGTCTTCAATGGTTCAACTGACCTAGGTCTGGAGCTTGTCTCGAGAATGCCATCGAGGTGATACTCAATCTTGTTAGTAGAGAATTCTAGTGTTCAATGATGACAGTATTCAATGATTACAGTATTCATGAAATTGATCAATGATTCTAGTAGATGAATGAGTCTAAACACAATAATGTAAGACCATGTGGAGGATGCAGTCATGACAGAGTTTCCCATGCACATGTGTGCCATGTCGATAGCTCGCAACCTTCAGGGCCACAGGCAGCCGTGCACGGCTCAAAATGTGTCTATGCCGAACTTTTCTTGGTACGAGGCGATTTGACTGGACTTTGTTCCCTATTTTGCGGATTATTGCAAGCATTTGCGTAATCGGGCATGTAACCGGGTGACTCTGGACACACGCCCTGTGGGCCGCCTTTTGGGGGTGGCTGTACTTTGTGCTGTACTTGCGGGGGTGATTGCTTGTAGAATTGTTGCTGAATCAGATGAATGCTACAAGCAATTCATCTGCGCGTCACGGCTTGCGACTGGGGACAACAGAAAGCAATTCATCTCAAGCTGATCGCCGATGACCAATTTGTCATTACACTGCAATCAGTGTATGGATGTGAGTCATCAGACATCATCAGGAACCCATCGGAAGCGAAGTTGATAACGAACCTAAATTCTCAGCCGGAACAGTTCGGAACAGTCTGACATCGATGGCCTGCGCATCGGCCTGCAAACGCTGCGCTTTGTAGCCCTGCTCCCCCCTTGTAGCCTTGCCCCAACACAGCGTGATGAAGCGTCGTTCCAACTTATCCTTGGTCGTCTGCGCGTACGCGTGGATCACCACCGTGCTTGTGGTGCGATCGAGCGGTAAGCTACACCGGTGATGGTTTGCGTACTTATCCCAGTTCCATGTATACGGCAAACCACGAACTTTTCCCATGCATGGACGGGTCATATCACGATAAGGTCGTACCTGCCGAACCGGTGCAGCGATATAGCCATGTGGGTGTACACATGCACATGTGCAGTCCTCCCTGCACGCCCAGTTTGATTGACAACTCGCACATACAGCACCCTGTTTGTACTGTTTGTGCAGTTTCTGTCAACACACATATCGTCTCAGCCCACAGCTCATCCCTATTGAAAGCTTTGGTCAACGGGTTGACCGGATGTTGCACTGGTCGCTGGCTATAGCTGGCATCATAGCTATAACTTCACAGTCCGGATTGATGCATGTTGAGCTTTGCAGGAGCCTCTTTGTCGTGCGGCAGCAAAACGAGCGTTCAGTCTGGGGACACTTGCTTTCAACTCTGGAGCTCCAATGACCTGACTGAACAACAGTTTGCAACACTCAACCCCACTGTCTATCCATCCTGTGGATCAAGCCTGCAGACAGGGGTGTCTGTGTGTCTTGGCAACCGTAAGCTCTGTGCATGCATGTTGAGGCATATCTCTATGACAGGAAGAGACACATGCTCCAAAGTCCAGTCTGCATACTCTCGTCATACTTTGTATGCTATTGCACACGTGTTGACAAGTCCTAAGTGAGGCAACTGCAAACTGCTCTGCTCTCCTCTGGCCAGGCTCTGTCATTGCAGACTCGTGTGCAAGCGCAAACCATTGTTGTCAGATTGCCAATCTGTGATGCTGTGTACGCTTGTGCATTGTAGTTCAAGCAATTTGGTGGTTGCAAAGACACCGTTTGGGCACAGCTAGTGCTTTGTGCAGAGCTCCCAACCTCAGCTACGTGTGGCTCCACATATGTGGTGCTGCCAGGAGACCATTGCTATCGTATCTGGACAAGTGCTGGCCTTACACAAGATGCGTTCCTGGCATTGAATCCAAACATCAACTGTACAGACTTACCGATCAACTGGGTTGTATGCACCTCTTCACCTGGCAGTTCAGGTATGCTAAGCCCAAACCTTCACATGTGTCAGCTTCAAACCTAGCTAGTGGACGCCTCTGTAGATGTATGCACCCAACACACAAGACTGGTACGCAGCTGCAGCATGTGTCAGTGTTGAGCGTACATGTACTTAAACTACGTAGGATTATTAATCCTGCGCAGTTTAAGTGGATTGAGGAGCATGCATCACTGGTACATTGCTAACTAAGTCAAGTAGGTAATCACATGTTGTTGCAAGTCCGTAAGACGCCATACTTGACACATGTAGTTTCAGGCAATATCAGGTAAAAGCTGAGCCATTGAGCATCAATCACTGCCCTTCCTCAGTCCCAGTCTTGCCTCAACATCCATGGGTGGTCACGCAACAGTGACTGCTTGGAATACAAAAGACAAGAATTAGCAGAGTGGTGATTTTGGCATCTGGCCAACCTGAGCCAGACTGCTTCATCACTGTGTGACACACAGTGATGAACAGGCCTGGCAGTCGGCAAGGAGGGCCTGGTAGCAAATTGTGCTAAAGGGTACTTGTCATTCACCGCAGGCACTTCCATCGCAACATGGCAGTTCCCACGTTACATAGGGGCCTCTGAAGAATAAGCCTTGGTTGTGCAAAGAACAATGGTGTGAAACACAAGGGTGAAACATATGGGCCTGCCCTATTGACTGTCTACATATACTGACACCAGCAAAGGCTGCCTCTGACACCGCTGCTCTATGTTGCCGCGTATATATTGTATACATGCATGCAAGATGTGAGCAATGTTGTGATCGAAAGCAGCTGCACTCCATGTTGCATGCAGGCACTGCAGCTGGTGTTAGTGACAGCAGCGTGCCAGTGGCAACTGGTGGCAGCACCAGTGTCAGCAGCTTCATATCAGGACCCACTGCCTCAACAGTACTGAGTCAGCTCGGTCAAGTATGCCTCATCATGTCTCTCTTAACAAGGCTGGTCAACACCCATCAGCACGCCTGCTATGCAAAGTCGCACACTCTATGCACACTGCGTATTGTTGCAATACATGTGTACAGTATATTCTTGCAATGACCTCAGAGGGCACATGTGAGACTGTGTCATCGATGTCTTCGTGCACTCATTGCAACATTGCTGCTTGTATCGTGTATGTGAATCAAGTCACAATGGGTGCAGCAGCACTTGCTGACAGCTTCAGCCAGCATGTACCCACTGTGCAACTTGACTGTAGCTTACATTACTATTGCGGTTGCACAGACAGTGTGGGGTTGACATTTGCAGGTGTCAAACACTACTCAGCTGCTTCAGAACTTTGTCCAGAACTATGGTGTGCCTCCTGGCCAATCTTCTCAGGTTGCCAATCTTTTGTCTCAGCTACATAGTGCATGTCTCAGCATGCATGTGTTAGCTACATCACAACTGAGCGTGTTTTGAGCATCTGCTATGTTGTTGCTTCACACCTGTACTGCTTGCTCAGCAATTGTGAGGCATGGCATGATTGTGGCGACTCCTTGCCTGTGAGCATCATCCACAGAAAATCTGTTCCTGGCCTAAGCACCATCAGTAGCAATCAGAGTGATTTCAAAAACACATCAAACTTACAGTCTGCACAGGATCTGGAGCACTAGAGTACATGTTCCGTAGCCAGATTGCAGGATGGGACTACCTAGTAGGATGAGGGCATTTGCGCCACACAAGTGTACTCATGCATGCTGACATGATATGCAATCATGATTGGCTGTTATCCTAATATGTCATGACCAACCAACACTTTTGTTGCTTGTGCTGTAGGTTAGCAGTAATCTGCTGAGCCAATTCACCACAGCCACCAGCACGCTGCACACCTTGCTGACTGGTTTGGGGACCAATACATCCCTGGTGAGCCACCTATTCTTGTGTTGGACCAACACCAAGAACTTGCCAGTCTGATGTGCACAAACCTGCCTGAGAGCTATCCTGGCCTGTGCACTGCGCGGAAGTAAAATTTACCGTGACATGAAGAAAGTTGCTGTCCTGCAATTGCGCCCCTGTGTGTCCACTCTCTCTAATCCCAGCATCATCTGGATGTCGCTGCCGCTGCCATATACATATCATGCAGAGCCATGGATAGATTTCAGTCCTCCATCTTTAGTCAGTGAGATGTCCAGTTATGTTAGCATAATCACTACAAATGACATTGCAAGTGTGCACAAGTATGCTGTCATGGTCTTGTCAGCTGACATCACACAAACATGACGTTGGTGGGTGTGTGAGAGTATTGTTGTGCTGATGCAGTGTGGGTTCACACCACTTGTCAGCTGATATCACACAACTGTGACGTGGTGGCTGTGTGACAGTGTCATTGTGTTGCTGCAGTATGGATTCACACCATACCTGCTGTACAACTCAAGCCAGCTGTCCGATCTGTTGGGGACGACCCCCCCCAGCTCTGCCACTAGTAGACGCATGCGCAGCCTGCTCCAGTCCTCTTCTTCGACCAACCCCTACACCAACTCCAAAGTGCCTCAGAGGATCGACTTCCGTAGCCTGCAGATTGGGACCAAAACTTACAGCTACATGACTGCCGTCAAGAATCAACAGCAATGCGGTAAGACAACACGGTGCAACACTGCTGTTTTCTTCCATAGATCTATTCTAGAATCTGTATATTCTTGACAATCGTAGTATAGTGTCATTGCTACTGTGAGACACAGAGCAACATGTTAGATGGACTGATTGAGCAGATGTAGGCTCAACCATATTGTTGAGGATACTAAATGCTCATATGCAGGTTGTATATTTGCCAAGAGGAGAAGGTTGTCGAGACTGCTTGCACCGTGTAACACCTGTTGCGTCTTATGTATTATCTAAACAGCGCTAGCGTTCAGAATGCACTGTGCCGTTGCATAACAACCACAGCCAGCACAGTTGCACAGATTGGCTGCTGGTCTTTTCAAGTGTGGACATGACTGCAGGAGACTGCTGGGCATTTGCAAGCACAGAAGGCGTAGAGGCCATCAACACTCTAGCAGGCAATGGAGCCCAAACTCTGAGTCCTCAACAGGTGTCTTTCTAATAGCAGATTCTCAGTAGCCTTCATGGGTATGCTTGCAGATGCACGCTTGTCTGGAGTGCAACACATTGCTCGCTGAAACTGATGCAGGGCACTTCAATGCCCACATCCTATGGGTCTGGCTAGACAGGTGCTACATGGCTTTGCAGGTGTACTGTAAGCATTTGATCTTGAGCCATGCAGCATCAACAGCAACTCTGTGACCTTGTGTTGTTTGCTACATGTCATCTAGCATGTTTAGTGGTGTACATGCTACAATCACAGCTGTATTTCGCTCACTACTTAGCATGCAGTTATGCTATGTATACCTGCATGCTAGACTGAGACTCACATCAGGCATGTTGAGTGTGCAGTGCCTGCTTGCTGCCACCAGAGGATCAGGGTTTGCTTCTCTCTATCTCTGCTTTGAAAGGGATGCTAGTCTGAAAATATCACAATTTGGTAGCATATCTGTTCTGGGAATGTGTGACCACTACATTCCTGATGCTCAGAACAAGCCTGTATGGAGGGTGCTGACTTGCATCACACGCACCTAATGCCTGTAGGCTAAGCCAGCGTTATTGATTGATTTCTTGCTGGCTTGATTACAGACATGGCAGCAAAGAAATCATAAGGGGCTGAGGTGTGACTGCAATTGCATTGCAGACATGAAATTGGAACTGGCTTCCATGCACAGCGATGCATCTGCAATGTGGTGTCAGGCTGCACTGAACTGTTGGGGCACACATGTGCTTGGGTGTTTTACATCTCCACAATGAAGAAACGCAGTTTTACTGTCCTCAGGCATTCCTGAGCTTAGACTTCCAGTGTAGGGACAACGATTCTGAATTGGAACAGACAGTTTGATTGGGTTGAAAAGAGCTACAACTGAACTGCTTTGCACATTTGCAGATGCTGGATTGCGTCAGCAGCTCTCCCACTCAAGACTCATGCAATGGTGGGTGGCCGGACCAGGCACTGCAGTGGGCAGTCAAGACCGGTCAAACCAGCGATACCAGCTACCCCTACAAAATGGTTAAGGGCTCCTGCTCAGCACAGAAAGCAGCAGTCAACATTGATGGTTATGTCACGCTTGCAGACAGCGCCAGTGGTATTGCTGGGAACACTGTAACACTGCTTAAGGTGGGCTTGTTACAGCTGTTGACCTACAAGCTGCAGAGCTCTAATGCACTTTCCTTAACCTCTCAAACCTGCTGACGACGCTTGTGACAGTGAATGGACAGTAAGTGACTAAAACTGTATGACACTTAATGGACTGTGAATTGACAGTGACTGACTAAACTTGCATGTGACACCGTACCTGTGTTGCAGGCAGTAAGTAATCAGCCTGTGGTAGCTACCATGCGCGCTGAAACCAGCTTTGAGAGCTATTATCAGGGTGGGAGCGTCTGGAAGCAATCTGGATGTACCAGTAACACTATCAACCATGCCATACTCATTGTGGGGTTTGATGTCGGCAAGTGCTCAAAAACCTTGTCCAACGGGAATCCTGATGTGACCAGTCAATGCACCGGAGGCTATTGGATCTGCCGCAACTCTTGGGGCACAGGCTGGGGCAGTGGGGTATGTCCTTGCTCGCTCGCTCACTCACTCACTCGCTCACTCACTCACTCACTCACTCGCTCACTCACTCACTCACTCACTCACTCGAACCCACCCTTTTGTTCACATACACGCCCACACATGCGCCAACATAGTCCTGCCCTCATACACTTACTCATGCTCCAGGCAAACTTGAGCTAGGGTCCTGCACCCAGAGTGCATGCTGATATGGGAACTTGAAGTTTGACAGTATCTCAAAGTATGCCGACGTGCAGGGCTACTTCTTGATGGACATGTGGGGGGAGGGTCAAGCCAGATTTGACCCCACACAGGGTACGTGTGGGCTAATCAAAAATACTTGGTTCCCTCTCCTCAAAAAGTACTCAGGCTTGAACAACTAGGTGTTTGGGAATGGCTGAGTTGGAGTTGAATTGCACTGCCGTGGCCAGGTGCGAGGCTGACTTGCACGTCAGCCTCTACTGATTCTGTGATGCTGTCAAGGCACTGCAGTAATGAAGGTTTGCTGCAGACGATTTGTGACCAATACGATATTGCACATGCATGTTGTTACATAATGTACCTGATACCCTAATCAGTTATAATTAGATCACATTTGGCCAGAGCAGCACAGTAGAGCAATGCTCATCCAGGTTGCAGTGACCCTACAAATGTGACAAAGCAACAACTGTGATAGTAATTGATTTGCACAGCTTTGAGCATTTGTTGAAGATAGTAGTGACCCATGGGAACTGGTTGGAATCTGTGAATGCTATCAGCCTCCTAGTGTGCGTTGCTACTGCACCACTGCATTGCACTGCCTTGGATTAAGTTTCAATTTGCTTCACAAATTCTCCCTTCCACACTTGGTTGATCTCTACTTTCATTCAACATGATCGCAATTGCTATATGTTACGTTACAATAGTGTGGTGGATTCTCGTTTCTGGTCCTTGGCTTTTGTCCGCCATGCATTGCTGCTGACGTCAGACTAAAACACAGTATCACTCTTGAAGACACTGTAAGTATCACTCACAAACAAGCTTTGTGTGCTATGGATCATGGTGGTCCTTACACACTTTTGTTGACTCCTGTAAGACACTTGCGCATATGTCTTACAATGCAGCTTCAAGCAATGTCAGATAGGTTCGTGCATGAAAAGCAGAAATGCTTCTGCTACCATATATGGTATGCATCTGGATGCATCTGTGGTTTTGAGTTTACCAATGTATGTGTCTGATGTGATGCTGCAAATTTGCCATCATTGCATCTTACATGCAGGTGAACTCCAGATCACTTACAGACAAGTCACAAGCGCAACCACTGCAAGCCCCTGCAACAGCTTTGGCCACAGCTTGTACATGTAGAGAGCACACCATGCTGATTATGTGCACTTGCTGTAAGTCGTAATAATTGCTGGACGGTATCTACCCATATTTACAAAAGCCACAACATCATGTCATAACACCAAAGACACACATCACAAACGAAGCTGACTAGTCCTATGAGTACTCAAAGCAGCTGGATGTCATGCTAGGCCAAAAGCTGGTTTTGCACAATTGCTGCTTTGCTGTCAAGGTTTATGGGCTGGCTGCAGAGTATCAGCTCATCATTTCAGATGTCAAACTGCTGTCATAACTGACAAGGCTGCACAGCTGCATTCTGCTCACCAGGCTGCAGATTATCACTGGCTGACTGATACTACTTTCCGGCAGTGGCAGTTGCGTTGGCAGCTGCTGATGATGAGTCATCATCAGTAGTCATGGTGAGCTTGGAGAGGTCAATGGGGACAATCTCATTGGCGCCGCCTTGAACAGTGTTCTTGCTGAAGCCCACCTCCTTCTGGATCTTGCAGCTCTTGCCAGTGAACTTCACTGCTGATTCTGACTTGTGCTGGCAGCTGCCTGCAGACAGCAAACACCAGTAATTTGAGCAGTCTGCTGATATGACATGGACATGCTCTTTTCTGTGCTGGACTCCTCTTACAAACCCAACAGGCATAAGCTACAGCCTTGCTGCAGTTATGACAGCAGGATTCCTTGTTGTGTGCAGAGGAAAAGCTTGCCGTGTAAGCTTATGCTTGCTTATGCTGAGTGGCATTCATCAGTGTAATGCCATTTGGAGGTACAGTCATCTAGCAGGAAGAGGAAGAGCAACCTCGCATGAGCATCAGCAACAAGCAAGCCAGCACTGGTGGTAGTAAGGTGAATGACAGATAGCCAGAAGTGCATGTACACATTATGTTATTCATGACACCATAATAACCGTGTAACTACTGTGTAAGTACTGTGTAAGTACCGTGTCACTACTGTGATGTTTGATGTCATACCTGCTAGCTTGGTGAGCACAAGTTGTGCAGGCTTGCAGGTAACTTGCTTGGTGGAGTCGTCCAGCAGGCATTCATGAGGCTGCAAAGCCAAGATGATGGTTGGCCCTGAGCAAGAGGCTGGCACCTGCACACACACATGTTTCATTTTGTTGAATGGCTTACAGTCTGGGGTGTGGAGCCACTTGTGACTCATCAAACATCCTGGCTTGAGAGCACAGGTGTAAGGCATCACAAGCCCTTCCTAGTTTGCACTGTGCTGTGAGGCACTCAGTGATGTCAGGTCTTGTACATGTACGTTTCATTCCCTGTTCAACCGGATATGCACTCAGCCAGAAACAGTTTGTGTAAGCGTGTAGGGCAGCAATCAATGAAGACATGGGGGTTGGACCTGATTTCCAGGCACTTGTTGGGATGAGGCAGTGTTGATTTAGAAGCCTGCCAGCAGTAAACTCAAGCAATATAGCAAGCTTGCCATGATTAGATCACAACAGACATGTTTGGCAAAGGCAACATACAAGGTTGCGCATCAATGTACACATGCCATGCATATGTATGAGTTATGTGGTACATGTTTTACATGTCAAACATGTTTGAGCATACACGTATCGTTAGATTAATATTCAGCAGTGGTGATCACCTTTGAGCTGTTCTTGAAGGAGTCAGGTGTGCAGAAGGCATTGATGATGTCATTCACGTCAGCCTTCACCTGCATTTCATTGACATTTGATGATATGCACTGCAAGAGGACAGTTGACAAGCAAGCACATGCATGTGACTGTTTGCACTAAGGTTCTCTAGCAATTGTCATATTCTGCATGGCATGCCTCACAATATTTGCTGCAAACCAGGACGCATGCGGCATGCATGCAATCTGCAGCCCTGGTGTGCATGCAAAATGACATTGACACTTGTCAAAAGGCAGGGCAGGCTTGCTTTGGTCAGAAACAATGTGCTTTTTGGACTAACATATTGCAGGCTAGCCATGCATGGTATGTAAGTTTGGCTTGGACCTGCTAACAATGTTCTAGTGAGGGGCTCAAAGTCTGTCCTGATGTGTGGCAGCATCACATAATATGATATTATGATATGATATGATATGACATTATCTGATATGACATGATACAATATGATATAATATGACATGATATGATATTATCTGTCATGGGGAAAAAAATGAGAAGCATACCTGGTTCTCGGTGGTAGGGACACCTTCAGCTTGGATCTCTTGCAGCAGGTCAGCAATTGGGGTGGTCTGTTCAAAGTCACCTAGCTGAGTCCAGTCTGCACCAATACCAGGCAAGCTGTTGGTTGAGAAACAGAGTGCATGTCGTGTACATTGAACACTCAGGCAATAAGTGTGCTGATGATGCTCATGGGATGCAGGCATGCTTGGGACCATTCAACTGTGTGTAACATGCTTAAATGCTTCGTTGCCCAAAGCACTTGTTAGCAGCAGCAGTGCGACTGCATAGACCTTAACAATGGCTGTGTGGTGCAGAAAGCAGCTGCTTGCTCTGTGCACAAAGTGATAAGGTGGCTTGCTGGTCTAGATGTGCAGTGGAAATGGTGGAAACATCCAGAGCAGGTTCTTACTGAAGTTTTGCAGAGCTGTGGGCTCCAGAGAACTCCAGTTGCTGCTGAGAATAGTGTTGGCGATGTCGTTCCAATCACTTGAGGCTGTTGGAAAGATACTGGAAGCCGCGGAAGCCGCTGCGGAGGAGGACTACGTGACAGAAGCGATTTAGCGATAGTTGAAACAGGCGTTATGATCACTGGTGCCAAGCTGGTGCGAGCTTTGAGGTCATTGTGTGCAACGATATGAGATCTGTCCACTTTCACCAATATAGCATTCTGTATACCTGCAGCAGGTGACGATGCAGTCTCCGGTTTGTACTTGGAGCAGCTCCATCTTGATAGTTGACGATAGTGCCCCAAAAATCCGTCCATTCTGCAGCACACAAGCGGCATCGTTGCTGCACCATACCAGCAGACACTGTCGGAGAGTACCAGATACCTCGGCTTCTATGCGACTGGACATGCGCGTTGCTATCAAGCTACAGGATCACGCTACCCACGACAACATTGCCTCTTGCCAAGCAGTATACGCTTGACAAGCGTTCGAGATGGGCGGCGTGCATTGCATTCGCCTGAAGTTTGAGCTGCAGCATTGCTTACGCTCACAGCAAGGAGCAGCGCTCCGGCAAGAAACCACCTTTGCATGGCGTTCAACCTGACTCACTGCACAAGCGGATTTAAGCGGGGACCAGGGTGCGACGTGCGATCCGCGACAGTTGTTGCCTGCTTCGAGCGTGATGGCAGCCTGTTGCGTCCGCACCGTGTTTCAGCCTGCATGATGTGGGTGCGTCAGCGGCAGAGCCAGTTGAGAAGTTCGGAGCTCCGATGCTTCCATCGTCCCAGACAAGGGCTCCTGTTTGGGACAGTAATTCTTTCTGGGGATGCCGCATCTTCAAAAACAGCTTCAGACAGACGAACACACTCTCGTTGCACGCTTGAACGCCGCTGCAAGCTGTGACAACCTCAATGACATGATGCACAGCGACAAAAGTTGCACCACACTAGGTCGGAAGTCCGATGACGGCGACTCTGCGACGTTGAAGGGCTCTGGCTGGAGCCCTTGAACTGACTCACCCGTATCAGAAGCAAGGCCTTTCAGCGATACAGAGGCCTGAGCATGATGACAGGCTTGCCGTCAAATGCTCCTGTGCGGCGGTTGCCGAGAAACAGAACAAAAAGTACCGACCTAGCAGGCGACAGCTTCAACACAGCTGAAGAGCTGGATCGTGCAGTGCAAAAGTTGCAGCAAGAGGTATCTCCTGTTCTGCTGCACCGTGTTGCAAATGCCACTCACCTCTTGTACCACATATTGGTGTCTTGACAGCGTCTACTTCCCACGCACAGATTACATTCTCTGTTTTGTACAGAAAAAGAAAGGCACCTTTGTCCTCAAGCTATCCTACCAAGCTGTTGGAGTCATATTTGGTGATCTAGGTACAGTCACTCAAGCTCCAGCATTAACAGCTTCCGCCAAAGCTGCTGTGCCAAATCATTTGGTTGCGTTGCTGATTGAGCAGCAGTCTTGCTGGTTAACTTTTCCCAACACAAAATGTGTTTTGTAGGCACTTCACCTTTGTACACCTTCCCAAATGTGTTCTCATCAGAGCCAACTCCATTGGATGTGCTGGGCGCGGTCTCTATTATTTTCTGGACCATCACTCTCATCACCATTGTCAAGTATATCCTCATTGTCATGAATTTCAATGATGAGGGCGAGGGTAATGCCTCTTTCAGCTTTACAGACTCACAGTACATCACAACTATTCCTCTCAGACCCTTCAATACATCAGTAAACGCATGGCTGCTGTGTCAATACTGCATCTTGTGTGGCCTGGTCATAACTTTGCACAACATTTCATAGAATGTATGTTGCCCGGCCCTCCATGTTGGTCAATCTTGCATGAGGTTGAGACTGCACTTTGAGAGTCATTCTCTGCAGTTGTAGACTGTAGCGCTCTGCACTCAAGACATCTGCTGCCCTTAAGACATCTGCTGCACTTAGGACTGAGGCATCAGTGCACCCTTGCTTGAACATGACACAAGAATGACCTCTACCAGTCAGGCTATCTTGCATTGCAGGACAAGCCACATATACCTTCCTGACTGTGCATGATGATGCTTGCAGGTGGCATCTTCGCCATGTACTCTTTGATGTGCAAACGTCTAGGCATTGGACAGTATGCACACAGAATCCCTACAGATGTAGACAAGGCTAGGTGTGTGCTCTGCCTGTGTCTGTTTCTAGCTGGCTCTTACAGTCTTGTATGTCACCTGGTCTCATTTGGACGTACGGGTCTTTCATCTTTGTATCACTTTGCGCAGTGACAGACTGGCCATCTCATGGCTTGATGCTAGGATACATCTGTTCACCTTCTTCTTCTCTTTTACACATTTGACAATCAGTGCACTGTTGAGTGAGGCGTGTCAGCAGTACCCAGCAGCGTATCATCAGCAGGATTGTGACCTTTGAATCTTGCTTGAGCTCCCATGGACCCTGCAAGCGTTCAGCTTGAATTTGATGTTGGTATGAGACCTGAAGCAATTTGTGCAAAGCGCGGTCTCAACACTGCAGAGGAAGAAAGACGAATCCACTGGCTGATAAGGCAGCTGTCGCTGTGAGGAAGAGCAAAAGGGTGCAGCAGGCCCTGCTGCTGCTGGCAGTCTTGGGGACTAGCATGACCATTGGGGATGGAGTCATGACAGCTGCTGCTTCAGGTACCATGCTTGTCCATCATGCAACTGCACTTCATCCTTTGCAACATGCATGTAATTTTGCTGTGTGCATTACATGTGCAATCATGATGATACACTCACCTCAGTAATTAAATTCCTCCATTGTGCAAAGCTTTTTCATCAAGTTGCCACTGCAGTTTTGCATCTGCAATATCCACCTGCAAGCTGCTGAGATTGAATAGGGTGAGACACAGACTGTCAATGACATGCCGGACATGATGTGACATCCACACTGTCCCAGCCTCAAACATTGCTGACTCGCCTGTGTGTTGAACTGCAGTGATGTCCGCCATGTCAGGTCTCCAGATTCCTGATCCAAGCTTGAGCAACGGTAAGGCATCATGCTAAACCTCACCCTGCATCTGACTGCTGGTTCTTCATATCATTAACGGGTTTGTAGGCACATATTTTGTTGGCCGCATGCATGTTGCCTGTATTGTTGATGATTAGCATGTATGTTGCCTATGTTGACGACAGTAAGCATTTATGTTGCCAATGTCAAAATTAGTCAGCATGTTTTTGTACAAGTATGTCTGTCAGTGCACAGTGCAGAAGGCAATGCAGGCGTCCTTGCGTCAATGAACTGCACGATGGGTATGTCAAATCAGTGTCATGTTTTGAAACAAGTTGCAGCTTGGCATTCTAGGAAGACATCTTTGATTTCAAAGCATAGAGCAGATGTCGTTGCAGATGTCAGCAGCATCTGTTGTGCTTCATGGTCTGGGTAGCATTCAGCAGTGCATCTCTGCAGACATAGACTTTATGTATTGACAGCGATCAACAAGCCAATCACCTCATTTGCTGTGCTGCATCACCAAGGTTGCGTTACACAGATTTGCATGAACGCAAAAATGGAACTTTTCTTGCAGATGTCATTGTGGGCATCAGTGTGGCAGTCCTCTTCGTCATCTTCTGCCTCCAGCGTCTGGGCAGCAGCAGAATTGGCTTCCTGTACTCACCCGTCCTCATCACATGGTTCCTAGTCAATGCAACCATAGGTGTCTACAACATCGTGAAGTGGCAGCCAGATATCTTCAAGGCAGTGTCACCCAGCTATGCTGTGAGGTATTTTCAGTCTGGGAGCCGAGGAGCGTGGTTGAGCCTTGGGGGGTGTGTGTTGTGCATCACGGGCAGTGAAGCCATGTTTGCTGACATGGGTCACTTCTCACACAAGTCCATTTTGGTAAGGTCCTTGCTCGTAAGGTTCAATGCCAACATACATGCAGGGACATACGTCACTGCCTTATTATATTGTTGTCATTGTACATGGCACACCCTGATGTGCAACAGGCCTTTATCAAGGGGCGCTGGTGTGTGTTTGCATGAAGTCTGGACGAAGTATGGTATGCGTGCACCAGACATGACTGCCACTGTGAGCATGTTTGCTGACGCTTGTCCTCTTTTACACAGCTCTGTTTGACACAAGTCTGTCTATCTTTGTGTCTCCCCCATCCGCCTATTCCTGCCTGCAACTAGGGCTTGAATCATCCTGCACCTTTGTGTCATGTTCAATAGTACCAAATGTTAAAGTCCAGATCAAGGTCTCACCAGAATGTGTGGCTGCAGATTGTGGCTCTGGGACTGGTGTACCCTTCTGTCCTTCTGATCTACTTTGGGGAGGCAGCTTACCTCATGCACAATACTCAGGACTTTGCGCAGTCTTACTTCAAGGTAAACCGCTGTCAAGATGCAAGGTCTTGGTCTCCTGTTGGCCGCTGCTCATTGTGCGGCCAGCAAACAATGATGCTTTATCTGCAAAAGAAAGGATACAAATAGTTAATTACAATGCTGCAAAGAAATGCAGCAGCCTGTTAGGAAATTGCCTGTAAGCCAAGTCAGACAGCTACATGAACACATATAAAGGAACTTGAAATTGTCTCGTTCAATTGCTGCATACAGATTTTTTCGTGACACACGTCAGAGAGCCATGCTTTTCAACACTCGCAAGCAAGTTCCCGTCCGACTTTTGCATACACCTGTCCTCCTGCAAATGCCCTTTCTGGCTTTGACCTTCAAAAACGTACGGCAGACTTTTATGGCATCCATTGCACAACTGCTGTCATGCAGGCTATCCCAAAGCCCATGTACTGGCCATGCTTTGTGATTGCCACAGCTGGGGCCCTGATTGGCAGCCAGAGTCTGATCACCTCCACCTTCTCCATTGTGCGCCAGGCCATGCGCCTCAACTGCTTCCCCCCTGTCAAAATCCTGCACACAGGTGAAATACCCAATCATCAATGTGCTCCTTCTCAATTTTCTTCTCTCTCTAAACTGTTGTACGATGTAGTGTGTGGTCAGTGGGTCAACTGCTCTCACCCCCGTTCCCCCCTCCTCCCTCCTTGAAAATGTTATATACAGACGACCATTTCAATGTGGTCCTTTCTCTCCACACTGTTACACCATGTAATGTTCAGTCAGTGTCCCAACTTGCCCCCCTCCCGCTCCCCTTTCCTGCTCCCCTCGGCTGTCAACATCTTGCACACAGATGACAGACTCAATCCTTTATATGCTCCTTCATCTCACCACTGGTACACCCTGTAGAGTTCAGCCAATGTCTCAACTGCTTCCCCCAAGCTTTCACACAGATCACAAGCTCAACCGGTGACATGGTTCACAACCTTACTTTACACACAACTGCGACATCCTCCGTCTTGAGGCATGCCTGCTCTTTGTGCATGCACACCACGTAGTACAAACGCAAGAGTTATTGCTGGGTCATGCCCTGCCACATTCTGCGCAATCTGAGCCCTAAACCCTACACAGCTGCATTTTGGATATACATGTGTATATGTGCATGTATACAGGTGATGTTACACGTGCACTGATGTTGACAGCTTGAGTGTGTCTGCAGGAAGCAAGGTTGAAGGGCAGATTTACATCCCAGTGGTGAACTGGCTGTTGGGCTTGCTGACTCTGGCATGTGTGCTCATCTTCCGTAGTAATACAGCCATCGGCAACGGCTTTGGTGAGCTTTCTCCCAACTTCCCTTCTATTGTGCCAGCATGCCTCTGCAGCTTGCACGCACATTTTTAGAGCTGTAGCCATATTTTGAGCTGTAGCAGGTATCATGCTTACAAGGAGACGCAGTTAGGCTAGGAAGCATCAGGCTTATGTGCATCATGTGCGAAATACCATACAGGAACGATGGTAATGACAACAACAATAACAATCATGATAGTAACAGTAATAATAATAACAATAACTATTTCTCTGTGCAGGTGTGGCGGTTGTGGCAGTGATGTGCATTACCACCCTGATGGCCAGCATCTGCATGCTGCTGGTGTGGCGCCTGCACCCAATCATCCCATTGGTGTTCTGGCTGGTGCTCACCTTCGTTGAAGGAATCTTCCTTACCTCTGTCCTCTACAAGGTACATCTTTTTGTGCTTATGAGCGTCAGAATGCAAGGGACGTTGCATTCTCAGCCAGGCAAACAGCAAAGCCACCCTCAAATGCATAGGGTTTCCCCTTGCTTAACTCTCAAGAAGAAGAAGAAGATTACAAGCTTTGGCCAGCCTTCAAGTCTAATCGCTCGTGGCAGAGCCTCAGCAACCCTGCCAAACGTCATTCATTTATGTCAAACTAAGTGTCGGTGACCTCCAGATACTGATGCCATGTCAACACCATATGCCTAAGCTAGTTAGGCTAAACAAAGGCCTGAACAAAAGCAACTTCATGTCATCTTGAGATTTTTCGCTATGTGGGCTCTGAAGAAACTATAAAGTTGACAGGTTCAGTGCTTGGCCCTACTTTTCTGGCCTTGATCTCTGTCTTTACCTGGGAACTCCTGGCTTCCTTCATGCTGTGGCTTTGGTTTGCTACATGGCACACCTTGTCTTTGCCTTGCTTTAGTATCTGTTCCTTACATGGTGTGCTATCTTGACTGTCCAGGGCTACACCTTTGCTGATCCCTGTACAAAGTGTGTCTCAACTCTAACCAAATCAAATGAGGTGACTGAGCAAGAACAAGATGCCTCCCCAGCAGCATGCTGTAGGCCCTGACAGAAAGCTGGTCTGCGTGCAGATTCCATATGGGGGCTGGTTCCCTTTGGCTCTGGCAGCAGGCTTCTTCTTCCTGGCTTGCCTGTGGTTCTGGGGCATGACTAAGCTGCTGCGCCATGTGAACCACATGGCGTCTCAGCAGGCTGTTGATCAGATGAGCAGCAGTCAGAAACCAGTCGATGGAGAGCTTCTTAGAGCATCAGGTCTGTCACAGGCTGCCTCCTGGCAATGCTGTCTGATAATGGCATGATTTGTGCCTGTCTGTCAGTCATACGGTCTGTCTGTCATACGGTCTGTCTGTAATATTGTCTACCCTGTGGGGTGTATCTTGCATTGTCAAAACAGACTTGCAAGTGGCAATCTTTTGCTGACATCACCTACAGCAGCTGGCCCATTTTTTCAGGTGCACTGCACTAAACCCATATTGCCTGTTAGCTGGCACCTGAATGCAGGCCTAATGCTGTGAAGCAAATCATACATGAATTACTATGCGGACTGCCAAAGCAGGACGTCATGCACGCATTTTGCAAAGCTATATGTACCTGACCCTAGGGAAGAGATGTGAATGAATGAGTAGTACTCATGCATGAATGAATGAGCAAAGTGAGGTCATGAGTGTAATGAATTGAGTTCATGCAGGTGCTGTAGCAGCTCGTGCAAGAGGCCTGGCCATATACCCCACCCACCCAGCTTCTGGGGTTCCTGTTGCCTTTCTGCACCTCATGCGCACCATGCCTGTGCTGCATGACGCCACCATCTTCCTCACAATGCGCAAGGTGAGCTCACACACCTGCTGACCCACCGCTTTGCTTGAGGGGAGGGGGGGGGCACCTAACGCAAGTGGCTGTTTCTGCAGTCTTCAACTGGGTTTTGAGTATTCACACTGTTACTGTGGTGTCTAGCTCCAGCACCACGCATGTGCTGCATGAACAACCATTGAGCTGAACTCACATGATCAACTTCTTGTTTTGGTGATGATTGGCCTATAATACATGGCATACTCCAGTGGTCGCCGGCATATTTTTTTACCTGCCAAGGCCAAGGCCCTACCCCATGAGGGGCCATCGGCTCTTGTGATCCAAACATGATCCATGCTCTGCCTCATCTGTGAACTGTGAGTCCAGGTAGCCCTGCCCCACATGGGTGAGACAGAGTTGGGCTGAACTTACATGATCCGTGCACTGCCCCATCTTTAATGACTGTCAGGTGACCTATGACCACAGGTAGCCCTGCCCCATATGGGTGAGACAGAGAGGTTTGAGGTGCGCCAGCTGAAAGGCCGCTGTGTGTATGAGGTCACCTGCCTGTACGGCTTCAGAGACACAGTCACACAGGACAGAGCATTCCTAGAAGCCATGCTGCGCAAGATCTGTGAAGATGCTCGCTATCGGGCCATGGCCGCCAGGTGAGGCAGCAAGGATTCTCGTGCGTAGATAATCTTACCAGGCACTATGTGAGTATCAGAACAAGGCGCTGCTGTTTGTGGTAAAGCGCAACTGCATGTCACAGCCACTTTGTTGACGTTAAACCCTAAGCAAATAAGGCAACTTTGCTGCTGCTGCTGCTATGTTGCATGCAGTCATGTTGCAGTTGGCTTGTCATGTCAGCATACATGCTGCCAAAAAACAGCCTGCAGCTGTGCTTTGTGTGACTTGCCATGCCTCAACAACACATTTGCTGATTGCACCTAACGCTTAGACCTTTTTGACCCAACATGTGGCGTTCAGGTCATCTGCGGTGGACATCTATGATCAGAAAGAAAAGACAGACTGGAGGACGCTCTGCATCACCCCTGATGCAGCTGTGCAAAAGGAGGAAACACAAAACTCAGAGGTAGTGCTTGATGTTGAACTAGGGCCAGTAGATAGCAAGGCAAGGGGCATAAAGGCAGCTGCAGTCCAGCTGCCTCCAGTTTCAGGCCAAGATACGACTGCCTCACCAGCTGCTACATCAGCTGCAGCCACAACTGCAGCACCGGTACAAAAGCAGATCCAGGCAGATTGCACCAGCTGGCATGCTCATGCTGAGCAGATGATTGCATCATTGCAGCATGATCAAGAGCTTTCAAGTTCAGGATCCCAGGACTCTGCTGCTGATCAGCAGCAGCCTTCTTCCTCTCAAGGTTTTGTAGAAGAAGAATTGAAGGCTCTGCAGAAAGCTGCAGCTGTGAATGTCATCTGTGTTGAGTCGCAAATGACAGCTAGAGCTGCAGAAGGGACTTCTTGGCTCAAACGAATCTTTCTTGAATACCTGTTTGGGGGAATGTGTGTTATAGCTGGATCAATGCCACGTCAAAGTGTACAGACGGCGCAAATGCTTCAAATAGAGATCCCTGTTTATCTCCAAGTGTAGAAGTCCACAACTGGTTTGTTGGTAGCTTGTGGCGTGCTAACATGTCCGTGTGTTAGATGCAAAATGATGTGCCAGCATAGTCATGATGCAACATCAAGCAGATGTTTGTGATGATAGCAGTCCCAAAACCTTGCCAAGCAAAGATTTAGTCACCGTCTGGCCTGAAGTCTTGGGCAAAGTCTTGATCATAAAGGGTGGGATACGAGTACAGCTGTGAGGTCTGCTGCCTTCAAGTTTGCTTGCGTGCTTACAACTTGATAGGAGCTGCCATCTAGAAGCCATCTTGTCAGGCAGATCTGTGAGCAACAGTTGTCTCAATAGACAACTTCGTGTGCTGTCTTAGAAATTCCTGACTGCAGAATCAGTATTGATATCTGTAGATTCTACCTTCTGAAGACTATCGAACCAGCCTGTAAACCAACGCATCAAGTAGCTCAAGGCTCACCTTAATGGCTCAGGCAGTATGTTACCCTCCTTCAGGGGCGTATGCCATACTCTGTACAGCACCGCACAACACAACGGTTTGTCAACTCACTCCAACACTTTGATTCCATGCAGCAACTGATATTTGCATGCTGCTAGCACTGCCCACAATCAATTCAATTCATCTCAATTTAATCAATTGCCTGTCTATATTGCAAAAATCCAAGCTGATTTCATGGTTCATGTACATTACGACTGCCTTTTGACTCGCATGAATGTATGATGTTGATACGTAGTCTGTTTTCTTGCACAGAAGTACAAAGTGCAAAAAACAACAGCCATATAGCCCTGTTCAACTGCCATGTTCCAACTCACCGTCTGCCCTAAAGGCTTGAGCAAAGTCTTGATCAGACAGAGTGGCCAGGGCTGTGAGGTGGTCCTCTGCCTTAAAGTCTGCTTGCTCTTTCGCGATGCTTGACAGGAGCTGCCATCTGGGAGCCAGCCTGTCATGCAGAGATGTGAGCAGCAGATCCTGGTGGGCAGCAATGGTCTCAACAGACAGCTTCATGTGCTGCCTCAAAAACTCCCAACGTTGTTTCCAATGGTCAATGAAAGCTGAGTCAAACACCATGCTAGGGAAAGCAGACGGAGCACTGAATCTCTTACTGAAGACAACTTCTGAATGAAGCATACAGGTAAAGATGCCTGATGTCACGATGTCATTAGGTGCATCAATGGCACCAATCTGAAACAAAAACCACACTTGCGGGCCAAAATAGCGGTCTACAGAGTAGGTCAACAGGATGGGATTAGTAGCTATGTCATCCAAGGTCAAACCTAGCAAACATGTGAGGAATTTTAGCTTCTCGACATTCGTGTCAGAGGTCCATTTGCGGCCCAGCAGGGACAGTTGCTTGGTGCACATTGCCCATACTTGGGTTGGAGAAAAGCCTGCACCTTGCATGTCATGAACATTGCGTGCAAGCGTGGAAGGCTCAGAATTCAGGATGTTTGGTTGTGCACTGAGCTTCTGTTTCAGCTGTTCGCTGTTCCATCCCAGCTTTTCCTGAAGCTTTGCTGCTCTACTTTGCATCACAGGCTCTGGAGTCACAAACACACCTGCTGTGAATGCTGTCCTGGCTACATCGGGCCCAGTGGCATACATCTGGCAGAAGAAAGTCACACGCTGATGAAGGGTGGCTGGACTTTGAAGGAACAGCCTATCTTGAGCAGCCATGATGACCTCTTTGAAGCTGTCTGAAGTCAATGGCATGCCCAACATCAGACTGACAGCCTGAAGCGTCCCGAGAACTCGTTCTGGTCCTAATGAAAGAGCTATAGAGTGCTTGTGGAGAAGGGCAGACATCAGTGCATCTGAGAAGGAGGCTGCTTGCTTAAGCGCCTCAAAGGTGCTCTGCACTGCCCCAAGATCCCTAATCATGACACGGGGTGCCTTCTGTTGTACCCTTGCAGCATTCACTCCCTGTGAAATCAGCCACAAGTACACCTCGTTGCACTCCTCTGGCTTGCACATTAGCAAGCGTGGTAATTTCTGAAGCTGCTGAGACAGCTGCTCAGTGCCCAGCTCTTGCAGCCACGACTGCAGAGTAGGTCGCAGCTTGGTCTCAATGTCCCAGTTCAGATAATACTTGTATTGCTTCAGGATCTTCTCGGTGAGTTCAGCAGATATGCCTGCCTTGGCAAACTCTGCCTGAACAGCAGCAGCTTTGCCAGCAGAAGCTGACTTGTCATCTGACGTGCTGAGCCAGTGGCCTACTGTGTTCCTTGGCTGCTGCTTTGGCGAGCGGCTGTTGCCATTCCAGAAATGAAGACTGCGCAAATGCAGCCTGGCGCACATGGGCAGCATTGGTGGAGCATGCACCCTGCTCGGCTCTTGAGGGCTACCCTGATAGGCACACAAAACAATTTGAGCATATCAAGTCAATGCATTGCAAAAGGCGATTGTCTCAGCTACAGTGGCATCAAGTGTTGCAACCTGTGGTGGCACTGCCTGCAAGCTGTGTAATGATAGGGATGACATGCAAGCCAAATAGTGATGGTCTAGAGTGGCTAGCAGAGAAGATGTCTGCATGGGTTTTACCGTGCAGGAATCAAAGCATGGGGCGCCCTGGCTGCTGGTGATGCTGTTGGTTCCAACAGGAACTATACCCAATTGGGAGGCTCCAATGACTTCCTGCAACAAGAAATCATTCTGACAACTTTGACAAAGTGTCCACAAGACGTGGCAATGCAGAGATCTCATGCTGTGACCAATGCTGAACCTGTTAATGTAGTGAATCTGCAACAGCGGCAATGTACCTTGAGAGATGCTTGTAAAGCAGAAGCAATGTTATGCCTTCTCTGCTAAGCTATCAGAGCATCATTTTGGCAAGGTTGCGGGATGCGACCCTTCTTGCAAACATCATCCTAATTCTGGCCCTTACTGCAGGGCAGAGGTTCAATAAGCTGAAGGCATATCATGCAGTTATGACGATGTGCTGTTGCACACCTTCGAGGGGCCTGTCTTGTGATATGTACTGCTGGCGAACCTTTGGTGACGCAGGCTGGTGGCCACAAAGCTTTTCCTACTGTGCTGCAATCTTCATGATGCGAATGTAAGTGCAGTCGTCTGAAAGGGTGTACACGTGCCACCACTCGCAGTGGTGTGCCTTCTTGATCAGATCCGGACTCAAGCTTCGTTGACTGGCAAACAACGCCACAATATTCCTGGAGTCACGTATTACTTGCCCCACGGTCCTGCTGTAAGCTAATGCGCGCGCGGTTGGTATCGATAACTATAGCCACTCAGGCTTTTGGAGCCCGAGACATGACTCATTCTGATCCGATATGACTAACGCATGACCACTGAGTTCTTCGATGTTGCTATGACAGAAGCAGACAATAACACAGATTTCTGCTGCGAAACGCGACTTTTGCACATCTGAGCTGCAGTTGTTCCTTGATGATTGGATCTCAGCCGCAGTTGTTACCTGGACCTATCATAATATCAACACCAGTGTACATGCATATGCATGTGTGCAGCTTACCTTTGCAGCACCTTACATTTCTAGAGAGGAGGGTGGCGCTAACAAACTACTGGCAGCAGAATTCCCTTTTAACCATGCTACAAGACGTGCAAGAGGTTGCAAGCCACACTTGTTCTCCGTCCTGCACCACGCATGCTATTGCAACCACAAAGCTGAAATTTCAGAAAGTAGTATCAGCGGCTCCACTACTTGCACCTCATGATGTACCACAAGCATCAAGGGCACACTATGTCATGCTGATCGCTTCACATTTAGCCTGCAAGGCACATGGAAAAACGTGTTTAGCAGAGCGGCACAGTCACATGGCCAAAAGTTGAATGGCGAGCAGGCACAGTCCAGGAGAGGATCCCACATATCATTTGGCATTGGCACATCACATCAGCTTTCACCTGGCTGGCTCCTATGTCATGCAGGGGAGCAGCCACTTGCAGATCAAAAGTACCAACATTTACTGTCATCAAGCACTATGACACAAGGCAGTCCAATGTGGTGTCTAACCTGAACAGACTCCGGAGGGAATGACCTGTCAAGGCTGTTCAGGTGGTTGCCAATCCAGTACAGAGTAGCTGGCTTAAGTATCCTGCAAGAAAGCCCTGTGTATTGTCTGAAGGTATGATTGCAGACGTCATGGCATGACTCCCCATAGACAGTCCAAGCAATGTTGGCTAATTAATGCACTAGACAGCACTGAGTCAGAGACTTTCAACATCAAACCTGCATCAATGCATTGCATTACAATGGTTGATGTACGCAATGGTGGATGTACATCGGTTGATGTACGCAATGGTGGATGTACATCATGCCTAACATACACATCCCTGAACACAAGCTGCTTACCAACAAACAGTTGTAGTGGGGGGTGTCAGAAGAAGAGGGTGGCATGGCTCCATGAACCGTTACCCCCTCCCACTGTAACCTGGGCACACAGACAGCCTGATCAGCAAGTCTAGAAGGGCTATACTAAGTGCCCTGCAGGAAACTGCCGTCTTGCCACAGAACTGTGTTGTGTGCACTCTGACAGCTGTTGTGGCAGTTGATGCAGGCTTGAAGACAGTTAGTGCATTCACCATGTTGTCATGCTGCTTCAAGGGCGCACACCTGACGTTGACCTTGAGCATTGAATTAACATCGCTGCTGCATCACTAAGCTTGCCTTGTTCCAACATGAGTATCAGTACACCATTAGCAGATGTTCATGTGGTGCAAAACTGTGCAACACAGACAGCACTCAATAGATGTCTGCATGAGGCATGCTTACTAACATTTCCGGCACAGTATGGCAATGGAGCCAGCAATGGAGGGTGAGCTGGCCATCAGGACCAGGCCTCACCCAGACATCAAGCTGCCCTGTTGTCCACTGCAGGCATGCCCATGCTGCCCTCACCAGTCAACACCACTGTCACCTGCATCAAGCGAGATATCGAAAGATCTGCAAGAGTGCCCATGGGCAGGTCTGCCACCCTGTTCTCTGCAAAAGCAGGGCCAGGAGTAAGGTGCAACTGCCTTTACTCATGTGACAGGTCACTGGAAAGCACCAACGAGCCAAGTCTGCAAGAGCATCATGCTGTGCTGCAGCAAATGGTATGCAAAGTTGCAGCTGCAGCTTTCTTGCCAGGACTTTTGAGGAGCTGCAACAAAAGGCCACAGAGTTGCCTGACACTACAAATTATGTTACAGATGCACACCGCACTAGAAGTAGTATCTGCAAGGCTGAAGCCTTACCAGCACAGTCCACTGTAACAAGGCATAGAACATTCTTCAGCCAGCCTGTGAACCAGTTGCCCATGGCATGCTAATGGCCCTGGAGGCATGCTCTTCTCCCTCAGACAGGAAAACCACACTATGAGGCCTCTGCATGACACAACACACTGCGCTGTCAGTTCACACTGACATCTTTGTACCATTTGGCAATTCGCTCTTGCACATTGCGCTGATAATGCCGGCACTGCACCACTTGCAGCAGGTCAAGCAGATTGCACTGGAGCGCGTGTCGCAAGGTTCAATTGGTTTTGACTTGTGTCATGCAGATACTATCTTGCATGAGAACAGAAAGTGCAGAAGACAGCAGCCTTTTTCAATTGCCACATTCCACTTAGCTCACCGTCTGCCCTGAAGGCTTGAGCAAAGTCTTGATCAGACAGAGTGGCCAGGGCTGTGAGGCAGTCCTCTGCCTTGAAGTCTGCTTGCTCACTTGCTATCCTGGACAGGAGCTGCCATCTGGCGGCCAGCCTGTCAGGCAGAGATGCGAGCAGCAGACTTTGGTGGGCAGCAATGGTCTCGACTGATAACTTCATGTGCTTTCTCAGAAACTCCCAGCGTTGTTTCCAATGGTCAGTGAAAGCTGAGTCAAACATCACGCTAAGGAAAGCGGATGGAGCACTGAACTGTCTACTGAAAGCAGCTTGTGGACGAGTGATGTGACTAAACAGGCTGGATTTCATCACAGTGTTGGGTGCCTCAGCGGCACCAGTCTGATACAAGAACCATACTCAAGGGCCAAGGAAGCCGCTGACCGAGTAAGTCAGCAGGTGGGGTCTGGCAGCTATGTCATCCAAGGTCAGACCCAGCAAGCAAGTGAGGAATTGCAGCTTTTCAACACATGTGTCAGAGGTCCATTTGCAACCCAGTAGGGCTGGATGCTTGGTGCACATTGCCCATACTTGGGTCAGACAAAAGCCTGCACCTTGCATGTCATGAACATTGCGTGCAAGTGTGGAAGGCTCATAGTTCAGAATTTTTGGTTCAGAACTGAGCTTCTGGTTGAGATGTTCACTGTCCCAGCCCAGCAGTTCTTGAAGCTTTGTTGCTCTACTCTGCACGACAGACTCCGGAGTCACAAATACACCACTTGTGAGCGCTGTCCTGGCAACATGGGTCCCGGTGGCATACATTTGGCAGAAGAAAACCACACGCTGATGCAGGGTGTCTGGATTCTGAAGGAACAGCCTGTTGTTGGCAGCTAAGAGATCCTCTCTGAAGCTGTCTGACGTCAGCGGCGTGTCCAACATCGTACTAACAACCTGAAGAGTGCCGACCACACGTTCTGATTGATGTTCAAGAGCTACAGAATGCTTGTGGAGAAGCGTGCACATTTGTGCATCTGAAAAGGCAGCTGCTTGCTGGAGAGCCTCAAAGGTGCTCTGCACTGCCCTGAGCTCCCTTGTCATGGCACGTGGTGCCTTCTGTTGTACCCTTGCAGCGTTCACTCCCTTTGAAACCAGCCATGAGTACACCTCGGTGCGCTCCTCGGGCGTGCACATTAGCAAGCATGGTAATTTCTGAAGCTGCTGAGACAGCTGCTCAGTGCCCAGCTCGTGCAGCCACAATTGCAGAACAGGCTGCAGCTTGGTCTCCACGTCCCAATTCAGGTAGTGCTTGTATTGCTTCAGAACCTTCTGGGTGACCTCAGCAGATATGCCTGCCTTGGCAAACTCTGCCTGAACAGCAGCAGCTTTGCCAGCAGGAGCTGACTTGGCATCTGATGTGCTGAGCCAGCGGCGCACTGTGTTCCACAGCTGATGCTCTGACACGTGGCTGTGATCATGGCAGAGGTGATGATTGGACAAATCAGGCCTGGCACACATGGGTAGCATTGGGATGGCGTGCACTTTGCTTGGCTCATGAGAGCTGTTCTGAGAAGGACACAAAACAATTTGAGTGTTCTACGCCAATGTACAGCAGAAGATAGTAATTCTGCTATGGTAGCACCAAGTGTTGCAACCTATATCGGCATTGCCTGCAAGCTGTGGTACGACGGGATGACATGCAAGCTAAGTAGTGAAATGAGTAGAGTAGCTGGCAGGGAACATGTCTGCATGAGTTTCACCTTGCAACTGAAGCACGGAGTGCCCTGGTTGCTGTTTATGCTATTTTTCCCAACTTGCGCTGCAGCCAATGCTCTGACGACTTCCTTCAGCAAGAAGATCCCATCAAGTCTGACAGAGGGTCCACAAGATGTGGTAGTACTGATGTTTGGATGCTGCGATCGCTGCTGAACACGTTGATGTAGGGAGTTTGCAGACGCTGAAATGCTGGAATGAGAGATGCATTGTACAGCACAAGCCTTGTTACACCTTCTCTGTGCAGTGCTGCTAAGCCATCAGAGCATCACCTTAGCAAGGTTGCGAGGTTCGAGCCCTCTTACCAAGATCACCCCGGTTCTGGTCCTTGCTGCAGGTCACACGTAGAGTAGACTGCAGGCATCACACATGCAGTGTTGACCTCGTGCTATTGCACAACCTTTGAGGGCCCTGTCTTGTGATGTGTACTGCTTGCGAAGCTCTAACACGCAGGCTGACTTTCACATAGCCTTTTCTACTACGCTGCGATATTAGTCATGCAAATTCAAGTGCAATCGTCTGAAAGATGGGTCAATTGGCAGCTATGTGCCTTGTGCAGTCTCCTGGATCAGAGTTTCGCTGACTCGCCAATAACGCCACAAGCTTCCGGAGCCGGGTGCTGCTTGCTCCACGGTCCTGCTGCAACTCGTGCGCGTATAGCTACTCTGAGTGGCCCACTCAGGCTTCCTGGGCATGGCCTGCTATCCAAGCATATGCATGACTCATTCTGATCCGATATGACTAACGCATGACCCCGGAGATGTTGCCCCAGAAGTCGTTGCTGTGACAACAAGCAGACAATCATGCAGGCTTCAGCTGCCAACCGCGAGTCCTTACAAATCTGAACCGCAGTTCTGACCGTGACCTGGGGCTTGGCATGTGATAATGCCAACTCACGTTTGTGCGTATGCATGCACATCACCATCGCAGCACCTTACATGTCTAGAGAAGAGGGTGACACTCACAAGGAACACGCAACACTATTTCCTTTGTCTCAAGCTACATGATGTGCATGACGTTGCAAGCCACACTTGTTTCCATCCTGCATCATGCATGCTACTTTAACAACAATGCTAGAACATCAAAGTAGTACAAGTGGCTCCACCACTTGCACCTCGTGCTGCACCACAGGCATCCAGGGCACACTATATGATGCTGATTAATTCACATACAACCTGCAAGGCACATGGAAAGCATGCTTAGCAGACTGAGCAGCACAGTCACATGGCCAAAAGCTGAGTGGCGAGCGGGCACATTCGAATTCCCAGGAGAGGATCTCACATGCCATCTGGCATTGGCACACCACATCAGCGTTCACCTGTCTGGATCCTATGTCATGCAGGAGAGCAGTCACTTGCAGACCAAAAATACCATTATCTATTGGCATCAGGCACTATGACACAATGGCCTACAAGGCAATCTAAAGTGGTGTCTGACCTCAGGGGATGCCTGGGGGAATGACCTGGCAAGGCACTGCTCATGTGATTGCCAATCCAGTACAGAGTGGCTGGCTCTGCAAGAAAATGTTACGTGAAAGTATAGTCGCAGACATCATGATTTGGCTCCCCACAGGCAGTCCATGCAATGTTGGCCACTGGATGTGCAGACAGCATTGAGTTTGAGACTCCAGTCGGCATCAAACCTGCATCCATGCATTGCAACAAATGATTGATATACACCATGCCTGACATACACGGTTCTGAACACAAGCTGCTTACCAACAATCAGCAGCAATGAAGGTGTCAGAAGAAGAGGGTGGCATGTATCACGAACTTCACCCCCTTCCACTGTAGCCTGGGCACATAAACAGCCTCATCAGCAAGTCTTGGGGGAAGCAGACTAGAAGGGCTGGATCAAGTGCCCTGCAGGAAACTGCCTTCTTGCCACAGAACTGTGTCATGTGTATGCTATCAGCTGTTGTGGCACTCGAAGCAAGCTTGAAGACATGCAGTGCATGATGTAGTCGTGCGGCTTCAAGGGCGCACACCTGACATTGAACTTGAGCATTCAGTCAACAGCAGTGTTGTATTACTATGCAGCTCGCCTTATTCCAACATGTTTGCACACCAACAACAAGTGTTCATGTGGTGCAAACATGTGAAACACAGACAGCACTCAACAGCTGTCTGCACATGGCCTGCTTACCAACAAAGCATAGGAACAGGAAAAGCCAAAAGTGGAGGGTGAGCTGGCCATCAGCACCATGCCTTACCCAGGCATCACGCTGCCCAGTTGTCAGCTGCAGGCATGCCAATGCTGACCTCACCCCTCAACACCACTGTCACCTGCATCATGCATGACCATCAACAAAACCTGCATGAGTGCCCATGGGCAGGTCTGCCACCCTGCTCTCTGCAAATGGAGGGTCAGGAGCAAAGTGTGGCTGTCTTTCAGCCATGCGATAGGCCACTAATAAAGCACCAACGAGACATGGACTTGTTGCAGCAGCAAATGCTATGCAAGGTGGCAGCTGCAGCTTTCTTGCCAAACGGTTTCAGCAGCTGCAACAGAGACACAAGGTTGCCTGACCTTACAAACTTGTCACAGGTGCACACTATACTGAAAGTAGTATGTTCAAGACTGAAGCCTTATCAGCAGAGTCTTCTGTAACAAAGGCATGCAAGACTTTCCACTCAGCCTCTGGATCAGTGCATCAGGTTGCTCAAGACACACCTTGATGGCCCAGGGGGCCATGCTACCCTCCCTCAGGCACGTAAGCCACCCACTGAAGTCTCTGCACAGCACAACACAATAAGCTGTCAACTCACCAGCATCTTTGTCACATGCAGCGAATGGTCCTTGCATGTTGATAGCACAAAGCAAAACATCACGCTGACTGCTCTGTTTCATGTATCTCGTTATAACTGCTTTTGACACATGTGAACGTGTCATGTTAATACATAGATCTATTCATAGGTCTAGACTGCTTCCTAACACAAGAACCAAACATGCACAAAACATCAGCCTTAAATGAGCTGCCATTTCCATTTAGCTCACCACCTGCCCTGAACGCTTGAGCAAAATCTTGATCAGACAGAGTGGCGAGGGCTGTGAGGTGGTCCTCTGCCTTGAAGGCTGCTTGCTCATCTGCCATGGTTGACAGGAGATGCCATCTGGGAGCCAGCCTGTCAGGCAGAGATGCGAGCAGCAGATCTTGGTGGACAGCAATGGTCTCAACGGACAGCTTCATGTCCTGTCTCAAAAACACCCATCGCTGTTTCCAATGGGCAATGAAAGCTGAGTCAAACCTCATGCTAGGGAAAGGAAGTTGAGCACTGAATCTTTTGCTGAACAATGCGTTTGAAACACTCAAGTAGCTGGAAACGCCGGATGTCATCACAGTGTTAGGTGCCACAATGGCACCAAGCTGATGCAAGAACCCCATTCGTGGACCAAGGAAGCCGCTGACTGAGTAAGTCAGCAGGTCGGGTTTGGCAGCTATGTCATCCAAGGTCAGACCTAGCAAACATGTGAGGAACTGCAGCTTCTCAATACTCGTGTCAGAGGTCCATTTGCGACCCAATAGACTTGGCTGCTGAGTGCACATTGCCCATACTTGAGTCTGAGAAAAGCCTGCGCCTTGTATCTCGTGAGCATTGCGTGCAACAGTGAAAGGCTCCAAGTTCAGAATGCTTGGTTCAGCACTGAGCTTCTGCTTGAGCTGCTCAGTATCCCAGCCCAGCAGTTCTTGAAGCTTTGCTGCTCTACTTTGCATCACAGGCTCTGGGGTCACAAACACACCCCTTGTGATTGCTGTCCTGGCTACATGGGTGCCAGTGGCATACGTCTGGCAGAAGAAAGCCACACGCTGATGGAGGGTGTCTGGACTCGTGCGAAACAGTCTGACATTGGCAGCCAAGATCGTCTCTCTCAAGCTGTATGATGCCATTGGCGTGCCCAACATTGAACTCACAACCTGAAGCGTGTCAATGACACGTTCTGGTCCACATTCAAGAGCTGTAGAGTGCTTATGGAGAAAGGTGCACATCTGTGTATCTGAGAAGGCAGCTGCTTGCTGAAGAACCTCAAAGGTGCTCTGCACTGCCCCAATCTCCCTTGTCATGACACGTGGTGCCTTCTGTTGTATCTTTGCAGCGTTGACACCCTTTAAAACCAGCCAAGAGTACACCTCAGCGCGCTCCACGGGCGTGCACAATAGCAGGCATGGCAGTCTCTGAAGCTGCTGAGACAGCTGCTCAGTGCCCAGCTCTTGCAACCACGACTGCACCGCAGGTCGTAGCTTGGTCTCTACGTCCCAGGTTAGGTAGGGCTTATATTGCTTTAAAACCTTCTGGGTGACCTCAGCGGATATGCCTGCCTTGGCAAACTCTGCCTGAGCAGCATCAGCTCTGCTGGCAGAAGCTGACTTGGTAGCTGGAGTGATAAGCCTACAGCGCACCCTTTTGCACGATCGTCTATGTGATGACAGGCTGTTGCCACAGCAGAGGTGATGACTGGACAAGGGCAGCCTGGTGTACATGGGCATCACTGGCAAGTCATGCGCTCTGGAAGGCTTGTTAGGAGCGGCCTGAAACGTCTATGACTACTATGACAAAGGATCCTCACAGCTTGCTAGCAAAAATTGCACACCATGACCTCAGCACAAGCCGAAGCGCGTTCATCGATCGTGATGGCACTCATTTCCGCTATATTTTGATTTTTTTGCGTGATGGCAGTTGCGTATTGCCGTCAAAAGAGCAGCATCAGCATGAGCTGCGGAGAGAAGCGGAATACTTTCAGGTCAAACTGTCTAGCAACGGGGGCGCCTGATGACGTCATTGACATTGGCATGACTGTTTTTACACTTCGACAGCAGTGAGCATATGCATGCACGGTGCCTTTGAGGCTTCATTCAGTATTGACTAGTCCTTCTGCGGATTTGTAGGTGCAAGGGCTGTTGGAGGTCATGTCTGTAAGCGGAGAATCTGATTCAGTCACCAGCAGGCCCATAAGCGCCAGTCTCATCCCCTTCAGACGTGAAGCACAGGAAGCTAATCACATTGACAGGCTCAGACAAACGGCTGGACCAGCTGCCATTGACAGTGTTGTGCGCCATTTGATTCAAGCTGCCTATGCCCCTACACTCTCCTGTGGCAAGTACAGACAAGTCGATGTTTGCAATCTTCTGCCTCCAGTAGACTACTTCTCCACCAAGAGTTTGAGCATGTTTGTGGAGCTGTACATTGATGTCATCAAGCATGACTTGGGGAAGCTGGGTTACAGATTGTTCCCTGCTCACAGGATGTTTTGTGAGTCAATTGTTGCAACAGATTGCTACGAGTCGGTTGTACTCGAGGCCTGCAGCTCTGAAAGCACACAGACATTCCTGGAAAGCAACATGTCATGTGCAACATCCCTTGGCAAATTTGCGCAGCAAGCACATATGTGACAAAATGCAACACGTTGCTAGTGATGGCCAATGAGCAGAGTAGCGTGCTAGCAGTCTGTCAGCTGACACAAGGAATGATGCAGTTGGGTCGCCCAAACTGTGCGATGTGCGAATTGCACTGAGGCTGTGCCATGTCAGCGTCTGGCTGTATGTTTGTCAAGTCTTGAGTTGCTTGCTGGCAATGCATTGACACAAATTGCTGTGTTCAAATGCCAATATGCCAAAGATGGCACCACAAGAGTGTATTGCAGGCTATATGCTGCAAAACACATCAGTCTTCATTCGTGCTGTGTAACAACCTGAGTTGACTGAGGTAGTCTTCATGCTCTCTTATCTAGGACAAGCTAAACAAAGCAGCAAAGGCAATGCCCAGTTGCTTGCCCATCTCACAGTATCCTTCTGGTGTGTTGCAAAACTCTATGGCAGAATCTGAATCCTCTCTGCTACCAACTGATCCTGAGCAAGGGCTTGCAAGCTTGCCTGCATGATAAAAGTTGTCAACCCACCAAGAAGTCAATACATTCAATTTTGCGGTCAGCCATCACAGATACCTGAGTGCACACATCACATGCACACTTCAACAAGCGAAAGCTTGGCATGCTCTGTCTTATGCATGAGCAACCGCAACCTACAAGTCTGAGTGATCTACAATAGCAACATGCTGAACACCCTTGCCATTGATGGCTGTGGCACAATTGCTCATGCAAGAAACTGCCATGAAACATTGCTGCTGTTCAGCTGACATTGCAACAAAGGGCTGCACAGGCCATGACAGAACACCTGAAGGGGAGGCAGCTTTGCCTGCAGGGGCAGAGATATTGAACATGGAAATCTCCAAGGTGTAGCTCAGAGTGTCCTTGAATGTGGAACCTGCAGCAGATTTGAGCACACATAAGCACCTTATGCACAACTGGGCGCAGGCAGGAAAGGAGTGCACCAACATGCAACATTGTTCTGAGCGCCTATTACCAAGTGATGGCAACCTAGGCATTGCTGTGGCTGCCTGCACTATAGGTTAACTCAGCAGTATGCCTTGCGGCAGGCTACCTTGCTGCATCAAGATGCACTTGGTAAGCCTGTCGAGACAGTCAATCCGGTGTCTAAGACAAGCATGGCATACTGCAGGACTAGTGCTCAATAGTCCTTTAAACACTAAGAGGTAAGCACAGACTATTGACTGCATGTTCACTGAGCATATTTGCCAACTCTGAGAGAGTCGTGGCAGCACCCTTGACGCTTGCCCCTTAACAAAGTTGCTCCCAATTGACTTCTGTGATTTGCTGGATAGACATTAGTGCAGCCTGACTCATCCAGCTGCTAGCTGGTTCAAAACACAACCATGACTCATTGCAATGCTTACCTACAACCCGTCTAGCGCATCCAACTTTGCGAGCATCTTCATCGTAGCGGGTGGCAGCCAGAGAGTACCCAGGCATGTTGCCCTCCAACAGTTGTGGCAGCCTGCATGTCTCAGACCACATAGTGCTGCATTGCATCTCCAAAACACCTTGACGTGAATGGATACTGACTGGGAGAACAGATGCCAAGAGAAGACTCCAAAAGGCGAAGGCTAAATAGTTTTAATCCTTGTCTGTCCTTTGGCATAGCCATACCTCTGGCCTGAACATTTTGTCTAGAGTTAAAACGCTGAATCCTGAACCATACAACAAACAAATGAGATACAGGGTCAGGTGTATCTGACAGCTGTTGAGGTCGGTATCTGCAGCCACACCAATGACTTGTGTGTGGTTGGGACATGTCTGGGTGTATATTTGTGTCACAGCGTGCCTATGTACAGACTACAATGATGTACAAGGCAGCAGCTTGCAAACTAGCATGTTGGTCAAGTGCTGCGCGCTATTAACTGTATTGCTTTTGACAGCAAATGGTATATGCGGTGTCTATGCATGTGTTGAGAGGTGGACTGCTTCATCACCTGTTGACACGGTCCAAGGCAGAGGGGGAGGGGTCTGAGGGGGGGTTGCAAAACAAGAAACCACAGCGGCTGGCTGAGTGGCCGTGTATGTCTAAGAACATGTCCAGGCTATATGCTGGGTCTTCATCATACCTGTACCAGCACTGAAATCAACAGTACTTCCAGTAAGAAATAATACAATAATAATAATAATAATAATAACAACAACAATGATATTAACAATACTCATGATACAAACACGTGCGACTACTTGACCATATCTGTATCATCCAGGCATCAATTAGACTGAGTGCACCACTGGAAAGACAACGCAAAGGCAATGCTTGGCGTGACAGGAACTTTGTTGTGGTGCGCTGGGTGAAATTGGCAAGCCAAGCACAAGTTGTTTGCAGCAAGCAGTGACAGTGGGGGCGAGCTAAGCTGAGCTAGAACAAATTTCACATAATGGCATGCTAAGCAGCACGCACAGACTCTATTGTGAATAACCAGTCCTACGAAACCACTAGAAAGATGGTATAAGCATTAAATCAAAAAACACTTGGCTTCTCATCGCACTGACGCCGAAAGGTGTAGTCTTTTCTTTTCCAATAATCAATGACAAACCTGTCACCTGTGTAGCAGCTGCAGCACATGATACAGGGCAGGTTCTAGGTCCTGTGAGGCACAGCCCCACAGCCTGTTCATGTCCAGCCCTCCAGCATCAGTCCTGCATGGTTGTGGCACCAGTACGGCTTTGGTAAGACAGGAGATACAACGACACAAAGATATAGATTGTCTGTTTGTTATGGGAGGGTGGTGTCAGATGAGCTTGCATCTGATCCTCCTCCTACAGACATGATTCAGGATCTGAGTTTCAGGTTTAATCTCAAGATGAATAGGGTTAACCAAAAGGCGGGTGACTGCAATGCGCGTATAGCAAGCAGGGAGGATAGGCAGCCAGAGACAAAGAGACAGTTGTGAATGACACTACGTGCCTAGTCATGGTGCGTTGCCGTAGCTGCACAGTCTGCTTGCTCCCGCACAACCTGCCATCTTGTTTGCCAGCAAGTGCATGCCATGCAAGAGCACATCAAGCTTTACGACTGGCTCTGTTCCACAGCTTGGCTCATCAGGCTGCCACTTGGCATGCCCATGAGCCAAGCCGAGTCATGAGTAACTAATGGAGTGAGTGGCTTGAAGACCAATGAACACATCCTCAGACCCCCCCACAGCCTCAAACAACCCGCCCATACGCCCCCCCCCTCATGCCCAAAACCCCCTCCGTGCATAACCTTCAGTGCAGTGTATTCACGCCCACTAGCCAAGCTGACTCGATAGCAGGCAAAGGAGTGAGTGGCATAATGGCCAATCAACACATCCTCAGACTCATCACAACCCCAGAGCCCCAGAAAACCCCCACCCCCCATCCCTCAGCACATGAGCTTCAGTGTGGTGTGCTGTAACTATAGTTGCCTAGGAAGACACCATCAGGACCCCCGACAGCCTCAGAACCCCCCCCTTCCTCCCCCTCCCAAGCCCAA
>JAABUP010000158.1_pt1 | contig 149841 bp, 148 predicted proteins | sample 5559201 | NCBI WGS metagenome assembly JAABUP01 (sample SAMN10711887, study PRJNA513373) | rock metagenome | isolation source: Antarctica rocks | place: Antarctica
CCAAGGGTTCCGGCAGTTCTCCCGCCGGGGGCACGCCGCCTGCCAATCCGAATGGCTGCTGGTCTGCACCGCCCACAACCTGCGCAAGCTCCACAAAAAGCTCCACCCGGGCAGCTGAAAGACCACCGGGGCGGGCCCAGCCCCGGCAGCACCCACTGGCAGCGGCAGCGAACACTCCCCCCCGGCCACCGAACACGTGAAACACCCACCCCAGCACACCCAGCCACCCACCCTCCAACCTTTCGGCGACAGGCTCGATCAAGGTTGGACTACCTCGCGTGAGCGCGGCGCTCACCGCGGTTGGCGTTGCCGCTCTGGGCCTGGCGGGGCTGGCAGCCACCGCCGTGCCTGCAGCCGCCTCGCCGGGGAACGAAGCCAGGTTCGTGGCCCTGATCAACGCCGAGCGGGCTCAGGTGGGAGTGGGTCCGCTGTCCGTTTCGGGGGACCTGACCGGCGTCGCCCGCGGGTGGTCAGCTCACATGGCAGCTGTTGCGGTGCTCTCGCACAACCCGTCGTGGACCTCGCAGATCACCAACTGGCAGCTGCTCGGCGAAAACGTGGGAGTGGGCTCGTCGGTCCCCTTACTCGATCAGGCGTTCTACGCGAGCCAGCACCACCGGGAAAATGAACTCAACCCGGCGTTCACCCAAGTGGGGGTCGGCACCGTCGAATCCGGCGGCCAGATCTGGGTCACCGTCGATTTCCGTAAGCCCACGTTCGCGACGGCCCCGCCGCCGCCCCGCCCCGTGCCGGCACCACCGGTGTCGCGCGGTGCCGCCGTCAAGGCTCCCACCGCCCTACGGCCCGGCAACTACCTGCAGTCGACCGACCGCAGCCATGTGGCGGTGCAGCAGGGTGACGGCAACTTCGTGGTGTATTCCGGGGGGCGGCCGGTCTGGGCATCGTCCCGGGCAACCGGCCAGCCGCTGCCGGGCGCCTTCCTGGCGGTGCAGGGCGACGGCAACCTCGTGCTTTACGGGCCGTATGGCGCCCAGTGGGTCACCGGCACCGCCGGCAGCGGCTCCGGGCATCAACTGGTGATGCAAAACGATGGAAACCTGGTGCTCTACGGCTCATCCGGGCCGCTGTGGGCAACCGGCACCGCCGGCAGGTAGCGCCCCCCCTCAGGTGCGTTCCGGCGGTCCGATCAGCCGCCCAGAGGGGTGAAGTAGCCGGCGACGTCCAAGACGAGGTCGCTTTGGCCCCTGCTGACGCTGAGGTCGATCGCCCCTCCGGCGCCGACCGGCATCCGAGCGGGCTCACGTGGGAGTGGGTCCACACCGGCCGCGTTGGCCGGCACATTGTTAAGCCCGGCGGCCGTCACGGTCGGATCGCTGCCAGCCTGAACGGGCGCCCTGGTCAGGCGGGTGACAGGCGTCCGATCCCACTGAACCGCCAAATCACGGCGGTGAAGGATGGCTTCGGCCGCCTACCGCCTTCAGGCGATGCCTCCATGATACGAGGCAAAACCCAGTCGGGCAGATCCCGTGGCCATCAGCGGGAAGATTTCACCGACGATCTGAACCTGCTCCGGGTCGAACTCGCGGGTGCCGGGAGCCGTTTGCTGGACGGTCACAGTGACCAAGAGGTCGATCACTGCTCTGCGTCGGGCAGGGGTAAACCGGCCCACACGTCGGCTGCTTTGTCGTTCCTCACCAAACCTTCCAGCAGCGGGTAGTCATCCACGACCCGCGCCCGGTTCTCGGCGGCGTCCAGCGCGGGCCTGATGCGAGCAGTGATGCGCTCAAGCTGCCGGGCATCGATCTTGCCATCGGCGTAGTCGTCGGCGGCCGTGTCCAGCCGTGCCCTGAGTGCGGCTGCCTCGCCGGTGGCCCTCGCCAACCATTGGGTTGACAACTGTGGCCAGCACGGCCAACCTTGTGTCAACCAGTTGGTTGTGTACAAGGAGGCAGGCGATGACGACCGACCCTCTCTCCCGGGTGTTCTCGGCTCTGGCCGATCCCACTCGGCGCGACCTGGTGGCGCGCCTGGCGATCCAGGACGCCACCGTCAACGCCCTCGCTGAGCCCTACGACGTGAGCGTCCAGGCTGTCTCCAAGCACCTCAGGGTGCTCGCGGATGCGGGCCTGGTGAGCCGTGCGAAGGACAACCGGCGCAGCCCCGTACACCTCGAAGCGGAGGTCTTCGACCTGATGACCAAGTGGGTCGAGCGCCACCGCCGGCGGGCCGAGGAGCGCTACCGCCGGCTCGACGAGGTCCTCCGGTCCACGCCGGACGACCTTGGAGCCACCCCACCGCCACCCGAGACAGGAGCATCGACATGACTGCCACCACCCGCGAGACCGAGATCACCACCGACCCCACGGTCCCACTCGTCCGGATCACCCGGGAGTTCGACGCCCCGCCCGAGAAGGTGTTTCGGGCGCATACCGACCCCGATCTGTTTATCCAATGGAACGGGCCACGCCGCCATGAGATGCGGATCGAGTATTACGACTGCCGCACGGGCGGTTCATTTCGCTATCTGCACGTCAGCGACGGGATGGAGTTCGCCTTCCGCGGCTGCTTCCACGAGGTGCGTCCGGCAAGGTTGATCATCCAAACCTTTACTTTTGAGGGCTTCCCCGACAGCGTCGCCCTTGAACGGCTCATGTTTGAGGGCAAAAATGGCGGCCACACCCGGTTGACAGCAACCTCACTGGTCGACTCGTTCGAGGGGCGAGACGCCTTCGTCGCAAGCGGTATGGAGGTTGGTGTCCGCGAGGGCTACGAACGCCTGGACGAACTCCTCGCCAGCTGAACCCTGAGAAGAACGCTCGCGAGGCCCGGCCAGCTATCTCGGTCGGCGGCCGGCAGCCGCGTCGCTAGCATCGCCGCCATGCCGCAGCCCGAACAGATCCGCGTAACTGTCGACCACGCACCGCAGGTGGCGCCAGCCGGCACGACCGCGGCAGCGGTGTTCGCGGCGGCGGGCGTCAAGGATGCCGTCGCGGTACGCGTCAACGCAGCGCCGCAGTCGGTCGACCTGGCACACGTCGCGGCCGACGGTGAGGACCTGGAGCCGATTTCCGTGGCCTCCGACGAGGGGCGTGCGGTGCTACGCCATTCCTGCGCCCACGTCCTGGCGCAGGCTGTGCAGGATCTGTTCCCTGGCACGGCCCTGGGCATCGGCCCGCCGATCAAGGACGGCTTCTACTACGACTTCGCCCCGGAGCGGCCCTTCGTTCCCGAGGACCTTACGGCCCTAGAAAAACGCATGAACGACATCATCCGGCAGCGCCAGCACTTTGCCCGCCGGGTGGTCAGCGAGCAGGAGGCCCGGATCGAGTTGGCGCGGGAACGGTTCAAACTCGAACTGTTGGATCTGGAGGGCGGTCCGGGCAGCGGCAGCGTTGAGGGCGCCAGCACAGAAATCGGCGGACCCGAAATCACGATGTACGACAATCTGGTGGCCGGCCAGCGGGTCTGGAGCGACCTGTGCCGTGGTCCGCATCTGCCCACAACCCGAGACATCCCTGCCTTCAAGCTGATGCGCAGTGCCGCGGCCTACTGGCGGGGCGATGAGAAAAACGTCCAGCTGCAGCGGATCTACGGCACAGCCTGGGAAAACCGCGATGCGCTAAAGGCGCATCTTGCCCTTCTCGCCGAAGCCGAACGTCGTGATCACCGGCGGCTGGGCGCTGACCTGGACCTGTTCTCGTTTCCGGACGAGATCGGTTCTGGCCTTGCGGTTTTCCATCCCAAAGGCGGTGTTATCCGGCGGGTCATGGAGGACTACTCCAGGCGCCAGCACGAGCGCGCCGGGTACAGCTTCGTCAACTCACCGCACATCGCGAAGGCCGCCCTGTTCGAAACGTCGGGACATCTGCAGTGGTACGCCGACGGCATGTACCCCCCTATGCAGATGGAGGGCGCGGACTACTACCTCAAGCCGATGAATTGCCCTTTCCACAACCTGATTTTCCGGTCCCGGGGCCGTTCCTACCGGGAACTTCCGCTGCGGCTGTTCGAGTTCGGCAGCGTGTATCGCAACGAAAAGTCCGGGGTCATTCACGGCCTGACGCGGGTACGTGGCATGACCCAGGACGACTCTCACATCTACTGCACCCGTCAGCAAATGCCCGCGGAACTGTCCAGCCTGCTGGCGTTCGTGCTGGATCTGCTGCGCGATTTTGGCCTCACCGACTTCTACCTGGAGCTGTCCACGAGGGACGAAACGAATGAAAAGTTTGTCGGTGCCGCACAGGACTGGGCCGAGGCCACCGCCGCCTTGGAGCAGGCTGCCGCCAGCTCCGCACTTGAGCTGGTTCCCGATCCGGGAGGGGCTGCTTTTTACGGGCCGAAGATCTCGGTGCAGGCGCGCGACGCGATCGGGCGTACCTGGCAGATGTCCACCATCCAGGTGGATCTGCAGACGCCAACTCTGTTCGACCTGGAGTATGCCGCGGACGACGGCACCCGCCAGCGACCGGTGATGATCCACCGGGCGCTGTTCGGCTCGATCGAACGCTTCTTCGCCGTGCTGCTCGAGCACTATGCAGGTGCCTTCCCCGCCTGGCTCGCGCCGGTGCAGGTGTCCTGTATCCCCATCGCGGACGCGCACGCGCCCTACCTGGAAGATGTCGCGGCCCGGTTGCGCGCCGAGGGCATTCGGGTGGAGGTCGACGTCGCGGACGACCGGATGCAAAAGAAGATCCGTACGGCGCAGCAACAGAAGGTGCCCTACATGCTGTTAGCAGGGGACACCGACATCGCGGCGGGGGCGGTCAGCTTCCGGTTGCGTGATGGCACGCAGGACAATGCGGTGCCGGTGCAGCAGGCCATCGACCGGATCGTGTCAGCCGTGCGAACCCGTGCCTGACGTTTTCCCGGCAGGAGACGCGGGGCAGGTACAGCAGGGGGTGGGTGACCCCGACGGGTTCGCCCGGTTGTGGACACCGCACCGCATGGCCTACATCGAGAAAGGCAGCGGAGGGCAGCGGGAACCCGACAGTTGCCCGTTCTGCCGGCTGCCGGCCCTGCCGGACGCGGCAGGGTTGATCGTCGCGCGCGGCGAGGTGTGCTTCGCCGTGCTGAACCTCTACCCCTACAACCCTGGGCACCTGCTGATCGTGCCCTACCGGCACATCGCCGATTACACCGAACTGACCGGCGCCGAATCCTCGGAACTGGCCGAGCTGACCCGGCAGGCCCTCGGCGCGCTGCGGACCGCGAGCGCCCCCAAGGGCTTCAACGTGGGGATGAACCTCGGTGGCGTTGCCGGCGCCGGGATCGCCGAACACCTGCACCAGCATGTGGTTCCCCGCTGGGGCGGGGACATGAACTTCATGCCGGTGGTGGGTCACACCCGGGTGCTGTCGCAATTGCTAGCCGAGACCCGCCAGCGGGTTGCCGCAGCGTGGCCAGCGGATAACGGACAGTAAGAAGTTCGCCACTCACTAGTCCGAATGCCCACAAAGATGGCCCCATTGGGGCATGGCAGAACCCCCGCGGGCCCGGCATTCTGTTCCTTGCGCGACTCGCCGTGGGGGAGGGTCGCTCGTGGTCCACGGGGCCCGGTGTCACGCTGCAGACACCGGGTCCCGTGCCCGTCTCCGCTACCGGGTGGGTAGTTTCGCCGCGAGCGCAGGCGGCATCGGCTCGTAGCCGACGTGCTCTCGCCGGAAGCTGCCGGTGCCATGTGACAGCGAGCGCAGGTCGATGGCGTAGCGGAGAAGTTCGGTGTCGGGGACCTCGGCGGCTATCTCGGTCCAACCGGTCGGCGAACCCGGGGTCGTGCCCTGCACCCGTCCGCGGCGTGCAGCGAGATCGCCGAGAACGGCACCGACGTATTCATCTGGAACAAATGCGGCCACCGCCGAGAAGGGCTCGAGCAACCCCATCCGTCCGTCGGAGGCGTCCTGCACTGCCAGCGCCCCGGCGATTTGAAAAGCCTGGTCGGAGGAATCGACGGAATGTGTCTTCCCGTCGACGAGCGAAACCTGCACATCGACAACGGGATAGCCGGCCAGAAGCCCTTTTTCTAGCTGTGCCCGAACACCCTTCTCCACGCTCGCGATGAACGCATGCGGGACGGCGCCCCCCACAATCTGGTCAAGGAAGCGAAATCCGGATCCAGGCGCGAGCGGGGTCACCTGGATGTCGCAGACGGCGTACTGACCGTGGCCGCCGGATTGCTTCACATGCCTGCCGCGGCCAGCGCCGGCGGCCGTGAAAGTTTCCCGCATCGGCAGGCGCATCGGGACCGTCCGCACCGCGACGTGATGGCGCTCTGCCAGCCGGTGCAGCAGCACCTCGACGTGAGCCTCGCCCAGGGTCCACAGGACGGTCTGGTGGGTTTCGGTCCCTCGTTCCAGACGAATGGTGGGGTCCTCGGCGACGATTCTGGCCAGCGCCTGACCGAGCTTGTCCTCGTCCGCCCGGCTGGCCGCCTCGACGGCGACCGGCAGCAGCGGCGGTGGCAGCGACCAGGGTTCGATCAGCAGGGGGCTCGTCGGGTCGCTGAGGGTGTCGCCCGTCTCGGCCCTGGCCAGCCTGGCTACCGCGCAGATATCCCCGGCCTGACACGATTCACGCGGCCGCAAGGTGGCCCCGAGCGGCGCGGAGAGGTGCCCGGCTCGCTCGTCGATGTCGTGCGCGTGCTCGGGGGTATCCGGCCGGTCGGCCGGCCCGTGCCCGCACACGTGCAGCAGCGTGTCCGGCCGAAGAGTCCCGGAGAACACCCGCACCAGCGAGATGCGACCGACGTAGGGATCGGTGGTGGTCTTGACGACCTCTGCGACGAGCGGGCCGGCCGGGTCGGCGGTCAGCGGAGCAGCCGGATCCCCGTTCGGTGTCGTCACGGCGGGTAGGTGGTGCTCGGCCGGTCGCGGGAACGCGCTGACCAGCACCTCGAGCAACTCACCGGCGCCGAGCCCGGTCAACCCGCTCACGCCGAGCACCGGGAACAACGTGGCCCGCGCCACTGCCGTTTCCAGGTCGTCCACGAGCACCTTCAGCTCGATCTGTTCACCGGCGAGGTACCTGTCAAGCAAGGTCTCGTCCTCGCTTTCGGCGATGACCTGCTCGATCAACGCGGCGCGTGCATCGGCGATCAGCGGCACAAGCTCGAGGGGCGCGGCGCCCTGCACCCGGGCACCACCGGAGTAGTCGGCGACCTGCTCGGAAAGCAGGCCGATCAGGCCGCCGATCTCATCATCATCGGGCCGGCCAGCCACCGTGTCGGCGGCCTCGAATGGGCGGATCGCAAGAACATCGGTATCGACCGGGTCGCGGTGCAGGGGCAGGTAGAGCGCCACGACGCCCTCGCCGAAGGCCTGCTGGCACAGGGAAAGGGTCTGGTCGAAATCGGCGCGGGCCTGATCCAGCCGGGTCACGACCACCGCTCGCGGCATCCCGACCGCAGCGCACTCCTCCCATAAAAGCCGGGTCACGGCGTCCACTCCGGCGATCGCGCTGACCACGAACAACGCCGCGTCGGCCGCCCGCAGCCCGGCCCGCAGATCCCCCACGAAGTCGGCATAGCCCGGGGTGTCGAGCAGGTTGACCTTTACCCCGTCATGCACCAGCGAGGCGACCGCAAGGCCTACCGAGCGTTGCTGGCGGTGCTCGATCTCCTCGTGATCGGTGACGGTCGTCCCCTCCTCGACCCGCCCGGCGCGGTTGATGGCTCCCGCATAGGCCAGCAGCGCCTCGACCAGCGTTGTCTTCCCAGCTCCCGAATGGCCGACCAGAACGACGTTGCGAACCTCGAGCGGTTCGTCCATGCGGCCTCCGACGGTCGTGATCATGCAAAGTCAGTCGCTAAAAACGGCGAAAACACGACCATCTTTGCATGATCACCGAAGAGGGAGGGCCGCACGAACGCAGGGGTAGCGGCTGGTGGACGCCGGGCGTGCTGGGGAACGCCGGGCATGCTGGGGAACGCCGAGTCGGCCGGTAGCCGCGTGGCCGGCCGGTAGCATCGTGGGGTGCTGAACCTGCACGTGCGCGCGCCGATTGGCCGCCTGCTCGCCCCGCTGGTCACGCGGTTGGCGCGGGCTGGGGTCTCACCCGACGTCGTGACGGTGGTCGGAACCGTCGGGGTCAGCAGCGGTGCGCTGGTTTTTTACACCCGAGGCAAATTTTTCATCGGCACCTTGGTGATCGCGCTGTTCGTTTTCTCCGACCTCCTCGACGGACAGATCGCCAGGGCTCGCGGGACCAGCAGCGTGTGGGGGGCCTTTTTGGACTCGGCCCTCGACCGGGTCGCTGACTGCGCGATCTTCGGCTCGTTCGTGCTCTGGTATGCCGGCAATGGGCACTCCCTGCCGCTCACCGGGGCGGCCCTCGGCGCGTTGGTGGGCGGGACCGTGACCTCCTATGTCAAGGCGCGGGCCGAGTCCCTCGGCCTGTCCGCGAACGTTGGATTCGCCGAGCGCGCCGAGCGCCTGATCATCGTGTTGGCCAGCGCCGGCCTCTACGGTTTGGGAGTGCCATACCTGTTGCCGGCGGCGTTGTGGTTCCTGGCCGCGGCGACGGCGGTGACCGCCGGGCAGCGCCTGATCGAGGTTCGCCGGCAGGTGGCGGCGCACCGGGGCGGCCCGCAGGTCCTCCCGGCCGGCCGGTGACCCTGCGCAGCTGGGCCACCGGCGCCGCATACGCCACCGGCTGGGCCGCGGTGCAAAGGCTGCCCGAGCGGGGAGCCCAGCGCCTGTTTAATACCGGCGCTGACCTGGCCGCACGCCGGCCGGGCAAGGGCATCATCCGGCTCCGGGCCAACCTGGCTCGGGTGCTGGCCGCCACCCCCGCCCTGGCCGGTGCCGACCTGGACGATCTGACCCGCGTGGCGCTGCGCTCCTACGCCCGGTACTGGCAGGAGGTCTTCCGCCTCCCGGTCACCGCCACCGATCGGATCGTGCGTGAGATGCATATGGCCGACGACGCGCGGCTTCGGGATGCCTATACCGCCGGCCGTGGGGTGATCCTCGCGCTGCCACACACCGGGAACTGGGACCATGCCGGCGCCTGGCTGGTCGCCACCGGCATTCCGTTTACGACCGTTGCCGAGCGGCTGGAACCGGCGAGCCTGTTCGACCGCTTCGTCGCGTTCCGCGAAGGGCTCGGCATGGAAGTCCTCGCCTTGACCGGGGGCACCCAGCCCCCCTTCGAGATCCTCGCCGACCGGCTCCGCGCCGGCGGCATGCTGTGCCTGCTTGCCGACCGTGACCTGACCGCCGCCGGCGTGCCGGTACGGTTCTTCGGCGCAACCGCGACGATGCCAGCCGGGCCAGCGTCCTTGGCGCTTCGCACCGGGGCAGCGCTGCTGCCGGTGACGCTGCACTTCGATGACCCGGCGCCGTGGAGCGGCCAGGTCCACCCGCAGGTACGCGACCCGGGGACCGGCACCCACGCCGAACGAGTCGCGGCCATGACCCAAGCGATGGCGGACTCGTTCGCCGCCGGCATCGCCGCCCATCCGGCCGACTGGCACATGCTGGCCCGGCTGTGGCAAGAGGATCTCGACCCGTCCCGCCGCGCGAGGTACGAGCAGCCCGCGGCCACCCGATGAGGGTCGGCAACCCATGAGGATCGGCCTGGTCTGCCCCTACGTCTGGGACGTCCCCGGCGGGGTGCAGGCGCATGTGCGCGACCTGGCCGAGACCCTGATCGGGCTCGGCCACGAGGTCAGCGTCCTGACCCCAGTCGGGGACGACGCCGAATTGCCCGACTACTGCGTGGATGCCGGCCGACCCGTTCCAGTGCCCTACAACGGCTCGGTCGCCCGCCTCCTGCTCGGCCCGGTGAGCGCCGGGCGCACCCGCAGGTGGTTGCGCCAGGGCGGCTTCGACCTGATCCATGTCCACGAACCGGTGGCGCCGAGCGTGGCCCTGTTGGCCTGCTATTTCGCCGACGGCCCAGTGGTGGCCACGTTCCACACTGCCAACCCGCGGTCGCGGGCCATGACCACCTTCGAGCCGTTCTTCGTCCCCGCCCTGGAAAAGGTGCGCGGCCGAATCGCGGTCAGCGAGGCTGCGCGCCGGACCACCGTTGAGCACCTCGGCGGCGACGCGGTGCTGATCCCCAATGGGGTGGCGCTCGCCCGGTTCGCCGGCGCCCCGTTGTTCCCGGGGTCCCCCGACGGCCGGACGCTGGCCTTCCTGGGCCGGGCCGACGAGCCTCGTAAGGGTCTGCACGTGTTGCTGGACGCGATGAGCCGGCTGCCGCGCGAGGTGCGGTTGATCGTGGCCGGCCCCGGTGAGGTGACGTTGCCGACCGCGCTGGCCGGCCGCGTGCAACTGCTTGGTCGGGTCAGCGAGAAGGACAAGGCCTCGTTGCTTCGATCCACCGACGTGTACGTCGCGCCGAACACGGGCGGGGAGTCATTTGGGATCGTGCTGCTCGAGGCGATGGCGGCGGGTGCGCCAGTGATCGCGAGCGATCTCGATGCCTTCCGACGGGTGCTCGCCGGCGGTGATGCCGGCGTGCTGTTCCCTGCGGGGGACCCCCAGGCCCTCGCACTGGTCGCGGCGAATCTGCTTGGCGATCCGGCACGGCGCGAGGCGCTGCGAGCGCGTGGCCGCCAGGAAGTCGGGCGGTACGACTGGGCGACCATAGGCGCCGCCATCGTCCAGGTCTACGAGACGGTGCTCGAAGGTGCTGCCCTGACCGCCCCGGGCCGGCAGTGACAGCGCTCGCTCGTCAATGTCAGGCTGACCCTGATGTCCACCCTGATCGTGCTGCTTGCCGCCGCCGCGGTTGCGGTGCTCGCGGCCTACCTGGCGTGGCTTGCTGGTCGCCATGAGCGGCTGGCCGCCCGCGCCGATGCAGGCTGGGCAGCGCTGGATGCGCAGCTGGTCCGCCGAGCGGCCCCCGCCCGGCTGCTGGCCGCCGAGCGCGGCGACGCGCTGGTAGCCGCCTGCGCCGAACGTGCGCTCAGCGCCCACATCGACCGAGAGGAAGCGGAAAATGCCCTGGGCCGAGCCCTTCGTCGCGCGGCCTTCGACCGGTTGCTGCCCGAGCACCGCGCCCCGCTGAACGCATCGGCCACCAACCCGCTGGCGCGGTCGGCCAACCCCCCGCTGAGCGCAGCAGCCACCGGCTCTCTGGGCGCGGCGGTCACGGACCTGCGGGCGGCCGCGATCCGCGTCCAGCTGGCCCGGCAATTCTTCAACGATGCGGTGCGGGACCTGCGCGCGCTGCGCCGGCGCCCGGCCGCCCGGCTGCTGCGCCTCGGGAACGGCGACGACGGCGGCCCCACCCGTACCTACTTTGAGATCGACGACACCGTCTTTCTCGATCAGCCGAGCCGGGCCAATCCCACGGGCGCGTCGGTAGGATCGGGGGACCAGCCGCACCACCGCTCGACCGAACCGAGGACACCATCGTGAGCAGCTCCCAAACCCCCCACGTCCCCGCCGGAACCGGCCAGGGAAACGGCACGGGTCCCGGCAACGGCGCCGGCCAGGGAACCGGCACCGCCCGGGTCAAGCGCGGCATGGCGCAGCAGCTCAAGGGCGGTGTGATCATGGACGTGGTCACGCCTGCCCAGGCCCGGATCGCCGAGGATGCCGGGGCCGTCGCGGTGATGGCGTTGGAGCGGGTCCCGGCCGACATCCGCGCCGAGGGCGGCGTGTCCCGGATGTCCGATCCGGACATGATCGACGCGATCATCGCCGAGGTCTCCATCCCGGTGATGGCCAAGGCGCGGATCGGCCACTTCGTCGAGGCCCGCGTTCTGCAGAGCCTCGGTGTCGACTACATCGACGAATCGGAGGTGCTCACGCCCGCGGACTACACCAACCACATCGACAAGTGGCAATTCACGGTCCCCTTCGTCTGCGGCGCGACCAACCTCGGAGAGGCCTTGCGCCGGCTCACCGAGGGGGCGGCGATGATCCGTTCCAAAGGGGAGGCCGGGACCGGTGATGTCTCCAACGCGACCACGCACATGCGGGCCATTCAGGGCGAGATTCGCCGGCTGTCCTCGATGAGCGCTGACGAGCTTTACGTCGCGGCCAAGGAACTGCAAGCCCCATTCGACCTGGTACGTGAAGTGGCCGAGGCTGGCCGGCTCCCAGTGGTGCTGTTCACCGCCGGGGGCATTGCCACTCCGGCGGACGCAGCGATGATGATGCAGCTCGGGGCGGACGGCGTGTTCGTCGGCTCGGGGATCTTCAAGTCCGGGGAGCCAGCCAGGCGCGCGGAGGCAATCGTGAAGGCCACCACCTTCCACGACGACCCTGACGTGATCGCCAAGGTCTCCCGGGGTCTTGGTGAGGCGATGGTCGGCATCAACGTCGAGGGCCTACCGGTCGATCACCGCCTCTCGACCCGCGGCTGGTAATCGCCGTCCGTTGGCTGTTTTGCGGATCGGCGTCCTGGCGCTGCAGGGGGACGTCCGGGAGCACCTGTCCGCCCTGGCGTTCCTGGGGGTTGCCGCGCGCGGGGTGCGCCGGCCGCGGGAGCTGGCCGAAGTCGACGCCTTGGTTCTTCCCGGCGGTGAGTCGACCACGATCATCCGGCTTGCGCGCAGCTTCGAACTGATCGAGCCGCTGTGCGCCCGGATCGCGGCCGGGCTGCCCGTCTACGGTTCCTGCGCGGGCATGATCTTGCTTGCCGGTGCCGTGCTGGACGGCGAATCGCGCCAGCTGACCCTCGGCGGGATAGATATGACGGTGCGGCGCAATGCGTTTGGCCGCCAGGTCGCCAGCTTCGAGGGACCCATCGACCTCGCCCATGTTGGCGAGGTGCACGGGGTGTTCATCCGGGCCCCGTGGGTGGAACGGGTGGGGGAGGGGGTCGAGGTGCTCGCGACGGTACGCCCCGACGAGCCTGGCGCCGGTAGGATCGTCGCCGTCCGCCAGGGCCCGCTGCTGGCCACCTCGTTCCACCCGGAGCTGACAGGTGACGCCCGGGTGCACCGCCTGTTCGTCGAAATGGTGAAGGAGCGCACGTGAGCGGCCACTCCAAGTGGGCCACGACCAAGCACAAGAAGGCGGTCGTCGACGCCAAGCGGGGCAAGTTGTTCGCCAAGCTCATCAAGAACATCGAGGTTGCCGCCCGCACCGGGGGCGCCGACCTCGCCGGTAACCCGACGCTCACCGATGCGATCGCCAAGGCCAAGGGCCAGTCGGTCCCCAACGACAATATCGACCGCGCGGTAAAGCGCGGTTCCGGCGCCGAGGCCGGCGGCGCGAGCTGGGAGGCCATCACCTACGAGGGCTACGGCCCGAACGGCGTTGCCCTGCTGATCGAGTGCCTGACCGACAATCGCAACCGAGCAGCGATGGAGGTCCGGACCGCGATGAGCCGCAACGGCGGGACGATGGCCGATCCGGGTAGCGTCGCCTACCTGTTCAACCGCAAGGGTGTCGTGCTGGTCGCCTCGGCCGGGCTGGAGGAGGACGACGTCCTCGCCGCCGTCCTGGACGCGGGCGCCGATGAGGTCAACTCCCTGGGTGAGAGCTTCGAGGTCCTCAGCGAGGCCACCGATCTGCAGGCGGTTCGCGACTCGGTCGCGACGGCGGGCATGCAGGTCGAGTCCGCCGATGTCGTGTGGCTCTCCAGCGTGCAGGTGCCGCTGGAGGAGGAGCCGGCCCGCAAGGTGCTGCGCCTGGTGGATGCCCTGGATGACTGCGACGACGTGCAGAACGTCTGGGCCAATTTCGACATCAGTGACGCGGTACTCGAGGCGGTCGAGGCCGGCGTCTAGGTCGCAGGAGGACACGCGGCGCGGGTGCTTCGCCCATCCCGGCCGCCCCGCTAGGGTCGAACACGTGTTCGCCGATGGTCCGGTTCCCCTCCGGGTGCTTGGGGTGGATCCGGGACTGACCCGCTGCGGCGTCGGCGTGATCGACGCCGAGTCAGGTGGCCGGCTGCGGCTGGTCGCGGTTGACGTCATTCGAACCCCGGCAAACGAGTCGGTCGACGTGCGGCTGCTCACCCTCGAGCGGGAAATCACGGCGATGGTGGCCCGTTGGTCCCCGTCCGCCGTAGCGGTGGAGCGGGTATTCAGCCAGCACAACGTGCGCACCGTCATGGGGACCGCGCAGGCCGGGGCCGTCGCCGTCCTGGTCGCCGCGCGGCACGGCTTGCCGGTCGCCTGGCATACCCCGAGTGAGGTCAAGGCGGCGGTGACCGGCTCGGGCCGGGCCGACAAGGTGCAGATCGGGCTGATGGTGACCCGGCTGCTGGGCCTCGCCGCGCCCCCCAGGCCGGCCGACGCGGCCGACGCGCTGGCCCTGGCCATCTGCTACGCCTGGCGCGCGCCCGCCCAGGCCCGCCGCGCGCAGGCCAACTCGGCCCAAAAGCGCCCGGCCGAGGCGCGCGCTACCCGGGGCCCGCCCGCCCAGTTCCCCGGACGGGCGGCGCGGTGATCGCCGAGCTGACCGGCACGGTGCGGGCGCTGGCGCCCGACGGCGCGGTCGTTACGGTGGGCGGCGTGGGACTGCGGGTGCAGTGCACTCCGAGGACGCTGGCCCAGCTGAGGATCGGGGTCGAAGCCAGCCTGGCGACCGCCCTTGTTGTCCGCGAGGACAGCCTGACCCTCTATGGCTTCCTCGACGCCGACGAGAAGGCCGTGTTCGAGGTGCTGCAAACCGCGACCGGCGTGGGCCCACGGCTGGCGCAGGCGATCCTGGGGGCCCTCGACCCGGACGCCATCCGCCTCGCTGTCGCCCACGACGACCTCGCGGTGCTCACGACCGTGCCCGGGGTGGGGCGCAAGCTCGCGGGGCGGTTGGCGTTGGAGCTCAAAGATCGGCTGGGCACGCCACTGGCTGGTACCCGGTCGGCGCCCGCCGCCGGACCACCGGACGTGCGCGAGGGACTACTGGCGTTGGGCTACTCGCTGCGCGAGGCCGACGAGGCCCTAGCCAGCGTCATGGCCGCCGGTGCGCACGGGCGCGGACCCGATGACCCGGCCGGACCCCATGACCCCGCCGGACCCGGTGAGCGCACCGGCGCCGATGACCCGGCGGCACTGCTCAAGGCCGCCCTAGGGGTGCTGAGGCGGAGGTGACCACCCCCAATGAGGAGGAGGTTGTCGTCGGTTACGCGCTGGCCGGCGAGCGGGAGCTAGACGCCGGCCTGCGGCCCAAGGCTCTCGACGAGTTCATCGGTCAGCCCCGGGTCCGTGAGCAGCTGGGCCTGGTGCTCGAGAGCGCCAAGGCCAGAGGAAGGGCGCCGGATCACATCCTGCTTTCCGGCTCCCCAGGGCTAGGCAAGACGACACTGGCGATGATCGTCGCAACCGAGCTGGGGGCCAGCCTGCGGCTTTCCAGCGGGCCGGCCATCGAACGAGCCGGTGACCTCGCCGCGATGCTGGTCGACCTCGCCGAGGGCGACGTGCTGTTCATCGACGAGATCCACCGGATGGCGCGGCCCGCCGAGGAGCTGCTCTACCTGGCGATGGAGGACTTCCGGGTCGACGTGATGCTCGGCAAGGGACCGGGGGCGCGTTCGGTGAGCATGGAGGTCGCCCCGTTCACGCTGGTCGGGGCGACGACGCGGGCCGGGCTGCTCACCGGCCCGCTGCGCGACCGGTTCGGTTTCACCGCCCACCTCGATTTCTACGATCCCGCCGACCTGGAGCGGGTGCTGCAGCGAGCAGCCCGCTTGCTCTCGGTGCCCCTCGACCCGGACGCCGGAACCGAGATCGCTGGTCGTTCCCGGGGCACGCCGCGGATCGCGAACCGATTGCTGCGCCGGGTCCGGGATTACGCCGAGGTACGCGCCGGTGGCCGGGTCGACCTTCCCGCGGCGCGCGCCGCTCTCGCCCTTTATGACGTCGACGCCATCGGCCTCGACCGGCTCGACCGGGCCGTCCTTGAGGCCCTGGTCCGCCGCTTCGGCGGGGGGCCGGTGGGCCTGTCGACCTTGGCGGTGGCGGTGGGGGAGGAACCGACCACCGTCGAGGAGGTATGCGAACCGTTCCTGGTCAGGGCCGGACTGCTGGCCCGCACCCCTCGCGGGCGGGTCGCGACCCCCGCGGCTTACACGCACCTGGGCCTGTTGACCCCACGTGGTCAGTCCGGCCTGTTCGATAGCTGAACGCCGCCCGGGCCCCGGCTGCGTACGATCAGTGCGCAGCCCGACGGCGGCAGCATCCGCGCCCCCCGCTCGCCCAAGGAGTTCCCGAACCGTGAACGGCCCCACCGCATGAACGGCCCCACCGCATGACCCTGTCCGCGCCAGCCATGGCCAGCCTCGTGGCTGCCAACAATGGCAGCAAGGGCGGCAGCAGCCTGCTCAGCCTGCTGTTCCCGTTGCTGCTTGTCGTCGGCGTCGTGGCGCTGTTTCGTCAACAGCGCCGCTCCCGGAGCAGGGTGACCCAGCAGTCCCAAGCCGCGATGGTCCCTGGAACGGAGGTAGTCACCCGCGGCGGGGTAATCGGGACCCTGATCAGCGCCTCGGACGACGAGATCGTGCTCGAGGTCGCCCCCGGTGTCCGGTTGCGCATGCTGCCCGGCGCCCTGGCCAGGGCCAGGGACACCACCCCACCGGCGCCGGCGGACAGCGCCGACCCCGCCACCCCCCCATTGGGGGACGGCTCGGGACGCCCCGAGCTGCCGCCAGACGACCAGCCTCCCCCGGACCGGCCCCCGTCCCGCTGATCGGCTCGGGTCCCCCCGGTCGGGGCGGCGGGGATACTAGGGCCGTACGAGCGTTACCCCTACCAGGGGCGACATCAGCGTCGTCCCGCGGCGCCGGCACCGGCCGGCACCGGCACTCGCGAAGGAGCAGCACACGTGGCACGCCGGCCCCAATCTCGCCCTGGCGTTCGCCTGGGGGTGGTCGCCGTCATCGTGGTGGCGCTGTATGCCTCGATGGTCGGCACTGGGCAAACCACCCCGAAGCTGGGGCTGGACCTGCAGGGCGGCACCACGGTGATCCTTACCCCCCGCGCGGTCGCCGGGCAGTCGGTAAACAAGGGGCAGCTGCAGACCGCCGTCGACATCATTCGCCAGCGCGTCAACGGCCTGGGGGTCTCCGAGGCCCAGGTCGTCACCCAGGGCACCAACGTGGTGGTGTCGGTGCCCGGCAAGGGTCGCGGTGACGTGCTGAACGTGGTCGGCCAGACCGCATCGCTGACCTTCCGTGAGCTCGCGAACGAGGCGAACACCAATCCGCCGCCGGGCAGCACGTTCAAGCCCACCCCTAGTGGCAGCCCGCCGGCGCCCGCGCCGTCCGGGTCGGTGTCGCCGACCGCACCGGCCAGCCCCACGGCTTCGGTCAAGCCCTCGGTCCCGGTGAAAAGCTCCGCCCGGCCGGCTCCCAAGATCACCCCCTCGCCGTCGAGCACGGCCCATGGTCGGGCGTTGGCCGGCGCCCTCGCCGCGGCCTCGCCGAGCCCCGCTGCCCCCACCAACGGCACCGTGTCACCCCACCCCGCCACCTCGCCCAACCCGGCCACCTCGCCCAACCCGGCCACCTCGCCGAACCCGGCCACCTCGCCGAGCGCCGCCGGGACCGGCAGCGCCGCGCCCCCAAACGTCGTGCAGTCCGCCGCCCCCGGCCCCGCGAAGAGTTCGCCGAGCACCGAGAAGGACCAGACCGTGCCGACCGCGGCCGAGCTCGCCTCGTTCCGGGCGCTGGACTGCGCCAAGAACGGCGGCCGGCCGACCACGATCGACGACAACGCGCACCACTTCGTGGTGGCCTGCGACCGCAACCAGCCGATCAAATATCTGCTCAAACCGGCCCAGATCCTGGGCACCGACGTGAGCACGGCTCAGGGCACGCTGGACCAGAACGGGCCGCAGGGAGTCAGCACCGGCGCGTGGGTGGTGAACCTGACTTTCAAAGACAGCGCGATCAATAAGGTCGAGAACATCACCGGCCGGCTGAACAACGCCAACCATGCGCCGCTCGCGATCACCCTCGACGGGGTAGTGGTGTCCGCGCCATCGACAAACGGCCAGCTGGGCAAGAACGTGCAGATCTCCGGCGGCCAGCCGGCATTCACCCAGAAGGAGTCGACCAACCTCGCCAACGTGCTGAAATACGGCTCGTTGCCGGTGCCGTTCGACCGCTCCTCGGTCGAGTCGATCTCACCGACGCTGGGCAAGGACTCGTTGAACGCTGGCCTGCTCGCCGGCGGCATCGGCCTCATTCTCGTGCTGCTCTACGTGTTCCTCTATTACCGGGCGCTCGGCATCGTCACGGTGCTGTCGCTAGCGATCTCCGGCCTGATGGTGTACGCGCTGGTGACGCTGCTCGGCCAGCTGATCGGTTTCACCCTCAGCCTGGCCGGCATCGCCGGACTGATCGTGTCGGTGGGTATCACCGCCGACTCGTTCGTGGTGTTCTTCGAACGGCTCAAGGACGAGATCCGGGAGGGCCGCTCCCCCCGGCAGGCGGTCCAGTACGGCTGGATCCGCGCGCGGCGCACCATCTACTCCGCCGATACCGTGTCCTTCCTGGCGGCGGTCATCTTGTACGAGGTGTCCGTCGGTGCGGTGGCTGGTTTTGCCTTCACCCTGGGTCTTTCCACGCTACTGGACCTGTTCACGGTGCTGCTGTTCACCAAGCCGCTGATGACCCTGCTCATTCGCTACCGGGCGTTTTCCAGTACCCGGCTAAGCGGGCTGGCGCCCAGCAGTTCCGGGCCCAGCCGGCGCGTCACTCCCCGGGAGGCCTGAGAATGTCGCTCGCCCACCGCCTCTACGCCGGCGAGGTTTCCTACGACTTCATCGGCCGGCGCAAATTCTGGGCGACCGGCTCCGGCATCGTCATCCTCGTCGGGCTGCTCAGCCTTTTCCTGCGCGGTTTCAACCTGGGCATCGACTTCAAGGGCGGCGACGCCTTCCAGTTCAGCGCAGGCACGCACAGCGTCGCCGACGCGCAGCGGGTCCTCGCGAACAACGGGGTGAACAACTCGGTCGTCCAGGCGATTGGGCAAAATCAGATCCGGGTGCAGACCCCACCGCTGCCGCAGAACCCGGGCAATGATCAGGTCACGAAGGTGGCGACCGCGCTGGCGAAGGAATTCAACCTGCCGGTCGACCGGCTCAACCCGCAAAGCGTGGGCGCCTCCTGGGGTTCACAGATCACCAACAAGGCCATCGAGGGCCTAGTCATCTTCCTGATCGCGGTGATGGGTTACATCTCGATCCGGTTCACCGGCAAGATGGCCGTCGCGGCCATGGTCGCGCTCATCCACGATGTGGTGATCACCGCGGGGATCTACTCCCTGGTCGGCTTCGAGGTCACCCCCTCCACCGTCATCGCGTTGCTGACCATTCTCGGTTTCTCGCTGTACGACACGGTCGTGGTTTTCGACAAGGTGCGGGAGAACACCGACTCCATCGGGCCGCGCAGCACGCGGACCTACACCCAGGCGGCGAACCTCGCGGTCAACCAGACGTTGATGCGTTCGATCAACACCTCGCTGATCGCCCTGCTGCCGGTCGCGGCGCTGCTGTTCGTCGGGGCCGGCCTGCTAGGTGCCGGAACGCTGAAAGACCTTGCGCTGGCGCAGTTCGTGGGCCTCGCAGCCGGGGCATACTCGTCGATTTTCATTGCCACCCCCTTGCTGGCGCTGCTCAAGGAACGTGAGCCGGAGATGGGTGACCTGCGCAAACGGGTCGCGTTCCTGCGGGCCAAGGAGCTCAAGGACTCCGGCGCGGCCACCCGTTCTCGGGGCGGCGGCCGGACCGCCACCGCCACCGCCGTGCTGGACCGCCCGCAAGCCGAGCGGCCAGCAGGTAGCAACAGGACGGCCTACCCGGCGGTAGCCGATCAAGACATGGGCGACCCGGACCAGATCGACGCCGACCGGATCGACGCCGACCCAATCGACCCCGCGCCGCCCCGGGTCCCCGGCGCGCCGATGGTGCGGCACGACCCGCGCGGCCGGCGGCCGAAACCGGGCGCCAGGAACCAGCGAAGCAGCCGCCGCAGGTGAACCCGGCCCGCAGCACCGCGGTCGGCCCGAGCCCGGGCCAGAGCCAGAGCCAGAGCCAGAGCCAGGGCCCGAGCCAGGGCCGGCACACGGCGCTGATCGCGGACGTCGCCGGGCTCATCGTGGATGTCCCCGACTTCCCCCAGCCCGGGATCCTCTTCAAGGACCTCACCCCGGTCCTGGCCGACCCGCGGGCATTCGCCGGCGTCATCGACTGGTTCGCTGACCTCGCGCTGAACGACCCGGCTGGTGCGATCAGCGCCGTCGTCGGAATCGAATCGCGCGGATTCCTGCTCGGCGCTCCACTGGCGCTGCGCCTCGGCGTCCCGCTCCTGCCGGTACGCAAGGCCGGTAAGCTGCCGCGCGCGGTCCTGACCGAGTCCTACGAGCTGGAGTACGGCAGCGCCACCCTTGCGCTGCACGCGGACGCCCTCCCCACCGGAGGCCCGGTCCTGATCGTCGATGATGTCCTCGCCACCGGCGGAACCGCCGCTGCGGCTGCGGCGCTGGTGAGCAGGGCCGGCGGCACCGTCACCTGCGTCGCCGTGCTGCTCGAGCTCGCTGCCCTCGGCGGCCGCAGGCGGCTGGCCCCGTGCCATGTACACGCCCTGCTCGCCGCCTGACACGGCAGTCCGCCTGACAGCACTGCCCGCCGGTCGGCGCTGTTACCGTTAGGGGGTGGCTCCTCCCACCGTCGACGTCCAAAGAGGAGGTCCATGACCGCTGATATCACTCCCACAGCGCAGCGCGAGACGCAGCAACAGGGAGGTACGGAGGGGCCGCAGACGCCTACGGGGTCCGGCGCGGGGGGCGCCGGGGGCAGTGCCCGGGGAAGCGCCGGCGCACCGGCGGAGATTGCCGAACCGACCGGGCCCGCCACCGGACGAGCCGTACTCGAACCGTCTCGACGGGTGCGCGCACGCCTGGCGCGGATAGGCGCGGCGAAGGGGGGCACCCCGCCGGTTCTCGAACCGGTGTTCAGCGCCATCCGGCTGCATCATCCGAAAGCCGATACCAGGCTGCTGCAGCGGGCCTACCACGTCGCCGAGGAGGCGCACCGGGGGCAGCTGCGACGCAGCGGCGACCCATACATCACCCACCCGCTCGCCGTCGCTCAGATCCTCGCCGACCTCGGGATGGACGTCCCCACGCTGTGCGCGGCGCTACTGCACGACACGGTCGAGGACACCGCTGTCGAGCTGGAGGCGGTGCGCCGCGAATTCGGGGATCTGGTGGCCCTGGTCGTCGACGGCGTCACCAAGCTGGACAAAGTCCGCTATGGCGAATCCGCGCAGGCCGAAACCGTCCGCAAGATGGTCGTCGCGATGGCCCGCGACCCCCGGGTTCTGGTCGTCAAGCTGGCCGACCGGCTGCACAACATGCGCACCCTTCGCTGGCTCCCCGCCGACAAGCAGGAACGGATCGCCCGCGAAACCCTAGAGATCCTCGCCCCGCTGGCCCACCGACTGGGCATGAACACCATCAAGTGGGAGCTGGAGGACCTGTCGTTCGCGACCCTCTACCCCAAGCGGTACGAGGAGATTGTGCGGCTGGTCGCCGACCGGGCGCCGGCCCGCGACACGTTGCTGACCGACCTGGTGGGGGAGGTCAACCGCACCCTCGGCGAGGCGAAAATCAAGGCGACGGTCACCGGGCGGCCCAAGCACTACTACTCGATCTACCAGAAGATGATCGTGCGCGGACGGGACTTCACCGACATCTACGACCTGCTCGGCATCCGGATCGTGGTCGACTCCCTACGCGACTGCTACGCGGCGCTCGGCACGCTGCACGCCGTCTGGAACCCGGTACCGGGCCGGTTCAAGGACTACATTGCGATGCCGAAGTTCAACATGTACCAGTCGCTGCATACGACGGTGATCGGGCCGGGCGGCAAGCCGGTCGAGCTGCAGATCAGGTCAACCCCAATGCACAAACTCGCCGAATACGGGATTGCGGCCCACTGGCGCTACAAGGAGAGCCGCGGGTCAGCGGCGGTCCCGAGCTCGGACGGGCAGGACATGGCCTGGCTGCGCCAGATCGTGGACTGGCAGCGGGAAACCTCCGACCCGGGGGAGTTCCTGGACGCCCTGCGCTTCGACCTGCACCTGGCCGAGGTGTTCGTGTTCACCCCGAAGGGGGAGGTCATCTCGCTGCCGCGGGGCGCCACGCCGATCGACTTCGCCTACGCGGTGCACACCGAGGTCGGCCACCACTGCATCGGGTCGCGGGTCAACGGCCGGCTCGTCTCGCTGGACACCGTGCTGCAAAACGGCGACAACGTCGAAATCTTCACCTCCAAGGCGGCCGGCGCCGGCCCGAGCCGCGACTGGCTGGCGATGGTCGCCAGCGCCCGCGCCAAGACCAAGATCCGCCAGTGGTTCGCCAAGGAACGCCGCGAGGACGCGATCGAGGGCGGGAAGACGGCCCTGACCAGGTCGCTGCGCAAGGCCGGCCTGCCGCTGCAGCGGATCATGGCAGCCGATGTCCTCGGTGCGGTGGCTCAAGAAACCGCAGGTGGCGACGTGAGCGCCCTCTACGCCGCGATCGGGGAGAACCACGTCTCCGCCCAGACGGTGGTCGAGCGGCTGCTCAAGCTCCTCGGCGGCCCAGAGGGTGCCGTCGAGGACCTGGCCGAGGCCGCCGTCGCCACCCGGCCGCGGCCCTCCCGGCTGGTCGGCACCGACCCCGGCGTCGTCGTCAAGGGCGCCTCGGACGTGTGGGTGAAGCTGGCCCGCTGCTGCACCCCGGTCCCCGGCGACCCGATCCTCGGGTTCGTCACCCGCGGGCACGGGGTCTCGGTGCACCGCACCGACTGCCTCAACGTGCGCGGCCAGACGATCGGCGACGAGCGGGTAGTGGAGGTCGAGTGGGCGCCGTCGCCTACCTCGGTGTTCCTGGTGAACATCCAGGTGGAGGCGCTGGACCGGCCACGGCTGCTCTCGGATGTGACTCGGGCGCTGTCCGATCATCACGTCAACATCCTGTCGGCGGCGGTTGCCACCGGCCACGACCGCACAGCGGTAAGCCGCTTCACCTTCGAAATGGGCGGCCCGGAGCACCTGGAGACGTTGCTCGGCGCGGTCCGCGGCCTGGAGGGCGTCTACGACGTCTACCGCCTGACCACCGCCAAGAACTGACCGGCCCGGTCTGTTTCGGGTGCACTGGCCCCCGCGGTGAGGCTGGTCCCACCCGTGACCGCCGGGGTCAGCTGACCCTAAACGTGGTGATCTTCACCGGCGTCTTCGGGGGCCCATCGCCTCCGGTGCTGGCAGTTCCCTTCGCGGCGATCATCTTGAGCACATCCAGGCCCTTGGTGATCGTGCCGAACGGGGTGTACTGCGGCGGTAGCTGCGTTGCCTTGTAGACCAGGAAGAACTGACTGCCGCCGGTGTGCGGCTTGCCGGTGTTGGCCATCGCGACCGTCCCAGCCGGATACGTCGCCCCGGTCAGGTTCTCATCCGGAATCGTGTAGCCCGGACCTCCCGTACCGTCGCCCTTCGGATCGCCGCATTGCAGGACGTAGATCCCCTGGGTGGTCAGCCGGTGGCAGGTGGTGCCATCGAAGAATTTCTTGCCGGCCAGGAAGGTGAAGGACGTAACGGTGCAGGGGGCCTTCGCGTCGAGAGCCACGGTCAGATTCCCGCGCAACGCACCCTGGGTCAGGCCGATCGTGGCGGTGTGGCTGCCGGTGGCCTTGACGTCCGGGGGGAGGCCAGCGCCGGCGCGCCCGGTGGGATCGGCCGCGAACGAGCACACCTTTGATCCCACCGGAGCCGCACTCGAGGAAGCCACCGACGGGGCCGGGCTCGAGGCTGGGAGGTTCGAAGCGGCCGGGCTGGCCGGTGCGCTGGGGCTGGGTGTGCTGCCGAACTGGCTGGCAGCGGACTTTGACGAACCCGTGACGAACAAACCGATGACGGTGCCGAGCACCAGCAGCGTGACGACGCCGCCGGCGATGAGCGCTATCCGGCGTTGCCTGGCGGCCGCGGCGGCTCGCCGCTGCGCCTGCCTGCGCAACCGGTCGCGCTCAAGCTGGCGTGCCCGCTCGTTCGTCGCCACCCGCAGATCCTCCTAAGCTCGACTCGGTGCCGATGCGCCTCCAGTCTCGCAGACCGACCCGCGCGACCCGCGCGACCGACCCACCGGCCCCACCGGCCCGACCGGCCCCGTAACGCGGTCGCAGGGCTCGCCGCCGCGCCGGTAATCTCTGGGGCGTCCCCCTCACCGCTTAGCAGGAAGGACGTCCGTGTTCCTCGACGGGTTCCCCGCCGGCCCGTTCGGCACCAACACATACGTCCTGGCCGCGCCCGGCGAGCGGGCCCTGATCGTCGATCCCGGCTTCGACTCGACCGCGCCCCTACGCGAGATGCTGGCCAGCCACGGGCTCACCCCGGGCGCGGTGCTGCTCACCCACGGTCACCTGGACCACACCTTCAGCGTTGTCCCGGTCTGCGCAGCCACCGACATCCCGGCCTACATCCACCCCCGGGATCGGGAACTGCTCCTCGATCCGATGCGGGCGATGAGCGCCCAGTTCGCGCCGATGATCGCCGGGATGGCATTCACCGAACCGGCCGAGGTGATCGAGCTGCCTGACGCGGACAGCGCCTCCCTCGAGCTGGCCGGCCTGCGAATCACGGTCTCCCTGGCACCTGGGCACACTCAGGGAAGCGTGACCTTCGGCCTCGCCGACGGCGGTCCGGCGGGCGAGCCGGTCCTGCTCTCCGGTGATGTGCTGTTCGCCGGGAGCATCGGGCGCACCGACCTGCCGGGGGGCTCCTACGAGCAGATGATCGCCAGCCTGGCCCGGGTGATCCTGCCGTTGCCGGACCAGACGCTGGTGCTGTCCGGGCACGGGCCCGGTACCACGATCGGGCGGGAACGAGCGAGCAACCCCTACCTGCGGGAGCTGGCGCCGGGGGCGGCGAAGGGCCGTTCGCTGTGAGCCTGCAGGTACCGAAGGGGACCTACGACCTGCTGCCCCCGACCAGTGCGGTTCATCTCAAGGTAAGGGAGGCGCTGGCAGGTCCGGCCCGCCTGGCCGGTTACGGCTACGTCGAGACGCCGGTGTTCGAGGACACCGCCGTGTTCGCCCGCGGGGTGGGGGAGTCCACCGACATCGTCGCCAAGGAGATGTACACCTTCGACGATAAGGGCGGCCGGTCGATCACGCTGCGGCCCGAGGGCACCGCGCCGGTAGTCCGCGCAGTGCTGCAGGGCGGCCTGCAGAACGGGCAGCTACCGGTGAAGCTCTGGTACGCCGGCAGTTTCTACCGCTACGAACGCGCCCAGAAGGGTCGCTACCGCAGCTTCGCCCAGGTGGGGGCGGAGGCGCTGGGCAGTGACGACCCGGCGTTGGACGCGGAGCTGGTGTGGCTCGCCGCTCGGGGCTTCGCGGACCTGGGGCTGCAAACGACCCGGCTGCTGCTGAATTCGCTGGGGGACAGCGAGTGCCGGCCGGCCTACCGGAGCGCGCTGAGCGAGTCCCTGGGCGGCTTGGACCTCGATGAGGACACCCGCAGGCGGGCGGCGATGAACCCGCTGCGGGTACTGGACGACAAGCGGCCGCAGGTGCAGGAGCAGCTGGCCGGGGTGCCGCTGATCTCGGAGCACCTGTGCGCCGGCTGCCGGGAGCACCACGACGCGGTCCGTGGCTACCTAAGCGATCTGGGTGTTGCGTTCACCGACGAGCCCAGGCTGGTGCGCGGCTTGGACTACTACACGCGGACCACGTTCGAGTTTGTGCACGACGGGCTCGGGGCGCAGTCGGCGATCGGCGGCGGCGGCCGCTACGACGGGTTGTCGCAGGCGCTGGACGGGCCGCCGCTGCCCAGCATCGGCTGGGCACTGGGGGTGGATCGGACGGTGCTGGCGCTGGCCGCCGAAGGCATCGAGTTGACGCAGCGGGAGCGTTGCGAGGTGTACGTCGTTCCCCTCGGTGCGGCCGCCCGTCGAAGGACGGTGAGCCTGCTCGCGGCCCTGCGGCTCGCCGGCATCGCCACTGATTGCGCCTACGGCGGCCGGGGATTGAAGGGCGCGATGAAGGGCGCGGACCGTTCAGGCGCGCGGTTGACGCTGGTGCTGGGCGACCGTGATCTGGCCGGCGACGTGGCGCAGTGCAAGGACATGGCCAGCGGGGAGCAGACCCCGGTGGCGCTGGCGGACGTCGTCGAACAGACCAGGGAGAGGCTCGCGCAGTGATTCGCACGCACCAGGCCGGCACGTTGCGCCCAGAGCACGACGGGCAGACGGTGACGCTGGCCGGCTGGGTGGCGCGGCGCCGCGATCACGGCGGGGTGGCGTTCGTGGACCTGCGGGACTCCTCGGGCCTGGTGCAGGTGGTGATCCGGGATGCGGAGGTCGCCGGCGACCTGCGCGCGGAGTTCTGCGTCCGGGTCAGCGGCGTGGTGCACAGCCGCCCGGAGGGGAACGACAACCCTGATCTGCCGACCGGTCAGGTGGAGGTCACGGTCGATGAGTTGACGGTGCTGTCCCCGGCCGGCGCGCTTCCGTTTCCGGTGGACGCGGCCGCGGAGGTGGGGGAGGAGGCGCGGCTCAAGTGGCGCTACCTCGACCTACGGCGGGACGGCGCGCGGGCGCTGCGGATCCGGGCGAAGGCGGTCCGCGCGATCCGCCGGGTGATGGACGAGGCCGACTTCGTGGAGGTCGAGACGCCGTACCTGACCCGTTCGACGCCGGAGGGGGCCCGGGATTTTCTGGTGCCGGTGCGGCTGCAGCCCGGCCATTGGTACGCCCTGCCCCAGTCCCCGCAGCTGTTCAAGCAGCTGCTGATGGTGGCCGGGCTGGAGCGGTACTACCAGATCGCCCGCTGCTTTCGGGACGAGGACTCCCGGGCGGACCGGCAGCCAGATTTCACCCAGCTCGACGTGGAGCTGAGCTTCTGCGAGCAGGAAGATGTGCTGGCGCTGACCGAACAGGTGCTGGGTGCGGTGTGGCGGGAGGTACTGGGCGTGGAGCTGACGGCCCCGTTCGCCCGCATGACGTGGGCTGAGGCGATGGACCGGTACGGCAGCGACAAACCCGATCTGCGCTTCGCCCTCGAGCTGGCTGACCTCAGCTCCTTCTTCGATGATACCCAGGTCCGGATCTTCGCCGGCCAGCCGTATGTTGGGGCCGTCGTTGTACCCGGTGGTGCCTCGTATGCCCGGCGCGAGCTGGACGGGTGGAACGAGTGGGCCCGCGGCCGGGGGGCGAAGGGGCTGGCCTACGTGCTGGTCGATCCCGATGGTTCCCTGCGGGGCGGGGTGCTCGGCGCCCTATCCGAGGCTGAGCGCTCCGGCCTGCCCGGCTCGGCTGGCGCCTCGCCGGGCGACGCCATCTTTTTCGCCGCCGGATCGAAGCGCGCCGCCCAGGAGCTGCTCGGCGCCTTCCGCGCCTCGGTGGCGGCCGAGCGCGGCCTGGTCCCCGCCGACCGGTGGGAGTTCCTGTGGGTCACCGACTTCCCGATGTTCGAACCGGTGGACGGAGGGTGGACCCCGGTGCATCACCCGTTCACCCGGCCGGCCGACCCCGCGGCCCTGCGCGCCGACCCGGGAAGCGCGCTGGCGGTGGCCTACGACGTGGTGCTCAACGGCTCGGAGCTCGGTGGCGGGTCGCTGCGTATCCACGAGGGGGAGTTGCAGCAGCAGGTATTCGAGCTGATCGGCCTGTCCCGGGCAGAGGCGCAGAGCAAGTTCGGTTTCCTGCTGGAGGCGTTCACCTACGGGCCGCCGCCGCACGGCGGCATCGCGCTGGGCATCGACCGGCTGGCCGCGCTCCTCACCGGCGCCGACTCGATCCGGGATGTGATCGCCTTCCCGAAGACCGCCTCAGGTGGTGACCCGCTGACCGGCGCGCCGACGCCGATCACCGGCGCGCAGCGGCGTGAGGCCGGCATCGACGCCACCCCACGCCGGGCAGCGGACTGAGCCGCGTGTCCCGGTGAGCGAGCCGCGCCCGTGAGCGAACCCAGCCTGTTCGACGAGGCCAGCCGGGCCGCGGAGGCCGCGGTCGCCCCGCTGGCGGTCCGGCTTCGCCCGCGGAACCTGGACGAGGTCGTCGGGCAGCCGCACCTGCTCGGCGCCGGCTCGCCGCTGCGCCGGCTGGTCGAAGGGGAGGGCACGTCCAGCCTGCTGCTGTGGGGACCGCCGGGGACCGGCAAGACGACCCTCGCGACGCTGGTGGCCAGCGCCACCGGGCGGCGCTTCCGCGAGCTGTCAGCGGTGACCGCCGGGGTCAAGGACGTCCGCGCGATCATCGACGAGGCCCGGCAGGCGCTGGGGATGCGCGGCGCGCAGACGGTGCTGTTCGTCGATGAGGTGCACCGGTTCTCCAAAACCCAGCAGGACGCGCTGCTGCCGGCGGTGGAGAACCGCTGGGTCACGCTGGTCGCCGCGACGACCGAGAACCCATTCTTTTCGATTATCGCGCCGCTGCTGTCCCGCTCGCTGCTGCTCACCCTTGAGCCGCTGACCGACAACGACATTGAAGTCCTGCTGGATCGGGCGCTCGCCGACGATCGGGGACTGGGGGGCGCCCTCACTTTGTCGGTCGAGACCCGGGCCCACTTGCTCCGGATCGCCGGCGGCGACGCCCGCCGGGCGCTGACCGCGTTGGAGGCGGGTGCGGGTGCGGCGCTCGCGGTGGGGGCGGATGAGTTGGCGCTTTCCCTACTCGAGCAGGCAGTTGATCGGGCGGCGGTGCGGTATGACCGGGACGGGGATCAGCACTACGACGTGATCAGCGCGTTCATCAAGTCGATTCGCGGCTCGGATGTGGACGCGTCGCTGCATTATTTGGCCCGGATGCTCGCCGCGGGGGAGGACCCGCGCTTCGTGGCCCGGCGGCTGATGATCAGCGCCAGTGAGGACATCGGCCTGGCCGACCCCAGCGCCCTGGGCGTGGCAGTGGCCGCCGCGCAGACCCTCGAGCTGGTCGGCCTGCCCGAGGCCCGGCTGGCGTTGGCGCAGGCCACGATCCACCTTTCGCTGGCGCCGAAGTCGAATTCGGTGATCTCCGCGCTGGGCGCCGCCGAGGGGGACGTGCGGGCTGGGCTGCTGGGCGGCGTACCAGCGCATTTGCGGGACTCGCACTACCCGGGGGCCGCGAAACGCAAGCACGGGGGCGGGTATCGGTACGCCCATGACTACCCGGGGCATGTGGTGAGCCAGCAGTACGCACCCGATGGCGTGGCTGGCAAGGACTACTACCAGCCGAGCGATCGGGGGGCTGAGGCGGCGCTGGTCGAGCGCACCGCCCGGCTTCGGGCGCTGCTGCGGGCTGATCGCACCCCACCGGCCGACCAGGGCGACGGTTGATCGGTAGGGTGCGCGAAGCCACCCGCCGGATGAGAGGTGCGTCTATGAGCGTCGGAGAAGTCGCTGGGCTGATCGCGGCCATCGCGTTCGCCGTCCTTGTCCTCGCGATCGCCGTGCCGCTGATCAAGTTGGGCTCGCTGCTGGGCTCGGTGCAGACCGAGGTGCTGATCAAGCAGATCGTGCCGCTGCTCGGCCGGACCCAGACGACTGTCGAGCATGTCAACAGCAACCTGGAGCACGCCGAGACGCTGACGACGAACGCGGCGGACATCTCCACCAACGCCCGTGCGCTCACGACCGCGTTCTCCGCGACGCTCGGCGCCCCTCTGGTGAAGGTCGCCGCCTTCTCCTACGGCGTGCGCCGCGCCGCCGGGATCAAGGACCGGGAGGCGCTGGAAAAGCAGGTGAAGGTTAACCGCAAGGCGGCCAGGAAGGCCCGGCGATGAGGCGCCTGTTCTGGGTGGCGCTGGGCGCGACCGCCGGCATCTTGGTAGTCCGGCAGGTAAAGGCGACCGCCGCGCAGCTGACCCCGCAGAACGTCGCAGGAAACATGCTCGAATCGGCACGTGCCTTCTGGGCCGAGATCATGGAAGGCATGTCCGAGCGGGAACTCGAGCTCCGCGAAGGTTTCGGATTCACCGACGCCGCGAACAAATAAGCCGGCCCAGCCCGACTTGGCAGTTGCGAAATTCAAAGGTTGCCCTTCGTTTGGTGCCCCTTCGCGGTTGCGCGGGACGCAACGACACCAATCGGGTTCGGTGCGCTCGACCACGTTCGGGCGCGGCGGAGGGGTTAGGCACCTGACACGTCTGGGACACTGTTGGTCGTGAGGACCGACGAGATCCGCCGACGCTTCTTGGATCATTTCCGGGCCAGCGGGCACACGGTGGTGCCGTCGGCCAGCCTGATCGCCGACGACGCGACCCTGTTGCTGGTCAACGCGGGCATGGTCCCGTTCAAGCCGTATTTTCTCGGCGAGCAGCGGGCGCCGTACAAGAGGGCGGCCAGCGTCCAAAAGTGCGTCCGTACCCTCGACATCGATGAGGTCGGCAAGACCGACCGGCACGCCTCGTTCTTCCAGATGAACGGCAACTTCTCCTTCGGGGACTACTTCAAGGCCGGCGCGATTCCGATGGCGTGGGAACTGCTCACCAAGAGCCAGTCAGACGGCGGTTTCGGGTTCGACGAGGCGAAGCTGTGGGTGACGGTCTACCTCGACGACGACGAGGCCGCCGACATCTGGCGCAACGACGTGGGCGTGAAGCCGGAGCGGATCCAGCGGCTGGGGAAGGCCGAGAACTACTGGTCAATGATGGTGCCGGGACCGTGCGGTCCGTGCAGCGAGATCTTCTACGACCGCGGGCCCAGGTTCGGTCGGGAGGGCGGCCCGGCGGTCGACGACGAGCGGTTCATGGAAGTCTGGAACCTGGTGTTCATGCAGAACATCCGCGGGGAGGGCAGCGACAAGGAGGACTACCCGATCCTGGGGGACCTGCCGGCGAAGAACATCGACACCGGCATGGGCATGGAGCGGATGGCCAGTGTGCTGCAGGGAGTCGACAATCTCTACGAGATCGACCAGGTACGCCCCATCCTGGACAAGGCAGCCGACATCACGGCAACGACCTACGGCCGGAACCCGCAAGACGACGTGCGGCTGCGGGTGATCGCCGACCACGTCCGCTCGGCCCTAATGATCATCAGTGATGGGGTGACACCGGCGAATGAGGGACGCGGGTATGTCCTGCGCCGGATGCTGCGCCGCTCGGTCCGCTCGCTAAGGCTGCTCGGTCTCGGTGAGCCGGGACTGCCGGCGCTGCTACCGGTTGCGCGCGACTGCATGAGCGCGTCGTACCCGGAGGTGGAAAGTGATTTCGAACGCATCAGCGGCTACGCCTACGCCGAGGAACGGGTCTTCCTCGACACCCTTAAGACTGGTACGTCGATCCTGGACCTCGCCGTGGCAGAGGCCAAAGCGGGCGGGTCCGCCCGGCTGCCCGGCGACCGGGCCTTCGCGCTGCACGACACCTACGGCTTTCCGATCGACCTGACCCTAGAAATGGCCGCCGAGCAGGGTTTGGCCGTTGACGAGGACGGGTTCCGGGCGCTGATGGCCGAGCAGAAACGCCGCGCCAAGGCGGACAACGTGGCCAAGAAGACCGGCCGCACCGACCTGTCGGTCTTCCGCGAACTGGCCCAGCGGGCAGGGGAGAGCCGGTTCACCGGCTACGACGAGACCGAGCGCACGGCCCGGCTCACCGGCCTGCTGGTAGCCGACGCGCCGGCCGAGGCGGCGCAGGAGGGCGATGAGGTCGCGCTGGTGCTGGACGCGACCCCGTTCTACGCGGAAGGCGGCGGCCAGGAGCCCGACCATGGCCGGATCGTGTTCGACGGCGGCGCCGTCGAAATCGATGACGTGCAGTCGGTGCTGCCTGGGTTGATGGTGCACCGCGGCCGGGTCGTGACCGGCGAGCTGCGGGCCGGAGGGGAGGTCCGGGCGCAGGTCGACGTCAGCCGGCGGCAGGCCGTATCCCGATCGCACACCGCCACGCACCTGGTCCACCGGGCGATCCGCGTTGCGCTGGGGGACAGCGCAACCCAGGCTGGGTCGCTGAACGCGCCCGGCCGGCTGCGCTTCGACTTCGCGAATCCCTCCGCGGTGCCGGGCAGCCTGCTCGCGGATGTGGAGGAGGAGGTCAACGAGGTGCTGCTGCGCGACCTGCCGGTGACCGCGCTGGTCACCACGCAGGATGAGGCGCGCCGGATGGGCGCGATGGCGCTGTTCGGGGAGAAGTACGGCGAGCGGGTGCGGGTGGTTGACGTCGGCGACTATTCGCGCGAGCTGTGCGGCGGCACCCACGTAGGCCGGTCCACCCAGCTTGGAATGGTCAAGTTGCTGGGGGAGTCGTCGATCGGCGCCGGCGTGCGCCGGGTCGAGGCGCTGGTCGGGCTCGACGCGTTCCGGTTCCTGGCCCGCGAGCACGTGCTGATCTCCCAGCTGGCCGGTGCCCTGAAGGTACCGGCCGACCAGATCCCCGAGCGGGTCGCGGAAACGCTGGTCAAGCTGCGCGAGGCGGAGAAGGCTCTGGAAAAACTCCGTGCCGACGCAGTCCTCGGTGCGGCGGCCGAGCTGGCGGCTGGCGCCGACGACGTTGACGGCACTGCGCTTGTCACGTTCCGGGCGCCGGACGGTACCGGCGCTGATGACCTACGCGCGTTGGCGCTCGACGTACGTGGCCGGCTCGGTGAGGGCCGCCCGGCGGTGGTGGTGGTCGGCGCAGAGAACGCCGGCCGCGCGATGCTGGTTGCGGCCACGAACGGGGCGGCGCGGACGGCTGGCGCCCGGGCCGGTGGGTTGATCAAGGCGCTGGCGCCGCTTGTCGGCGGCGGCGGCGGCGGGAAGGACGACGTCGCCCAAGGGGGGGGCACCGACCCGGCTGGGTTGCCGGCCGCCCTGGCCCAGGTCGGCGCGCTGGTGCGCGAATGAACGGTGCGCGGGCCACCGGCGTGCCGATGACGGTGGGTGCGTGAACGGTGCAGGGTGAGCGGGTGAACGATGCGCGGATGAACGGATCCAGGCCTGGGGTGGTCGTGGCCGTGGACGTCGGCACCGTCCGGGTCGGCATCGCCGCGAGCGACCCGCACCGGGTGCTGGCCTCCCCGGTGGCGACCCTGCGGGCCGATGACCTGGCCGGCGCCGCGGCGATCGTCGCCGGGCGGGAGGCCGTGCTGGTGGTGGTCGGGCTACCGAAGACACTCGCCGGCCGGGAGGGGCCGAGCGTGACGATGGCCCGGGCCTACACCGACCGGCTGATCCCGCTGGTCGCCCCCGTGCCGGTGCGGCTGGTCGACGAAAGGCTGACCACGGTGGTGGGGGAGCGGGTGCTGGCCGGCGCCGGGGTACGCGGCCGGGCCCGCCGGGCGGTCGTCGACCAGGCCGCCGCCGTCGCCCTATTGCAGGGGGTGCTCGATGTTCGTCACTGAAGAGGCTCCGCCGCCGGTCAAACTGAACCGTCGTGGCCGCACCGCGGTGCTGTTGCTGACGCTGCTGCTGCTCGCCGGGATCCTGCTGGGCGGCGGCGTGCTCGTCGCGCGGGTGGTAGCCCGCAGCGCCGCGCCGGCTGACTTCGTCGGCCCGGGCACCGGTCAGGTAGTGGTCCAGGTGAAGGACGGCGACACCGCAACCGCGATCGGCCGGACGCTGGCCGCGAAGGGGGTGATCGAGACCGTCGGGGCATTCCAGGATGCGGCGACCGCTAACCCGCGCGCCGCCGAGGTCCAGCCCGGCTTCTACACGCTGATGTCGCACATGTCGGCGCGGGGTGCGCTGGCCCTGCTACTCGACCCGGCGACCCGACTACACACCCGGGTGACGATCCCGGAGGGCACCTCGCTCAAGGAGCTGCTGCCGCGGGTGGCGCAGGAAACCCAGGTGCCAGTGGCCGACCTTGTTGCCGCCGCCAAGGTGCCAGCCAGCCTCGGCTTGCCGGCGTACGCGCAGGGGCACGTAGAGGGCTTCCTTTTCCCAGCGACCTACGACGTGCCGCCGAACGCGACCGCGGCGCAGCTGCTCAGGCTGCTGACCGCGCGGTTCACCGAGACCGCGCAGAAACTTGATCTGGTCGGTGGGGCGAAGGCGCTTGGCTACACCCCGCTGCAGGTGGTGACCATCGCCTCAATCATCGAACGGGAGTCGGCGGCGGGGCCCGACGCCCCGCAGGTGGCCGAGGTGTTCTACAACCGGATCAAGGCTGGCCTGCCGCTAGGCAGCGAGTTCACGGTCCGCTACGCGGGCAACGACAAGAACAGTCCGTACAACACGTATACCCATAAGGGGTTCCCACCGGGGCCGTATGACTCACCGGGGCAAACCACCTTGCGGGCGGCGCTGCACCCCGCGACCGGCGATGCGCTGTTCTTCGTGACGCTGCCCAAGGAGGGCACGAAGTTCGTGCACACCGAGGCGGAGTTCTACAAGCTGGCCGCTCAGTGCAAGGCGGAGGGCGGCTGCTAGTGCGGCATGCGGCGGTGCTCGACTAGTGCCGCATGCGGCGGTGCTCGGCCGACCGGTCGCGCACTCGCTCTCGCCGGTCCTGCACACGGCCGCCTATCGAGCTCTTGGGCTGCCCGACTGGCGCTATCACGCGCTGACCTGCGGGAAGGGTGATCTTGCCTCGGTGCTGGGTCGTTTGCGCGGCAGCAGCCGGTGGGCCGGTCTGTCGCTGACAATGCCCCTCAAGCAGGTCGCGGTGCCGCTGGTGGATCGGGTGGCGCCCGGCTCATGGGGCGACGGTGACCTGGGGGCGATCAACACCGTGATGGTAGACGGTGACCGGCTGGTTGGCCACAACACCGACGTCGACGGGATCGCCGCCGGGCTGGCCGAGCTCGGCGCTCCCCTGGGGCGGGTCGCGGTGCTGGGCGCCGGCGGAACCGCCTTCGCGGTACTGGCTGCCTTGGCCGCCGCTGGGACATTCGAGGTGACGCTTCACGCGCGGGAGACGAGCCGCGCCTCGTCCTCGGTTAATCTCGCTGTCCGCCTCGGGTTGCACCCGGTGCTCGCCGGGCTAAACCAACCCATCCTCGGCACGACGGTAAGCACCCTGCCGGCCGGCGACGAGGACCTGGTCGTTGATGGCCCGCTGCTGGACGTCCGGTACACGCCATGGCCCACGGCGCTGGGAGCGTCCGTGGCCGCGCGCGGACACCGCGTGGTAGGCGGTTTGCCGGTGCTCGTTGGTCAGGCGGCGGAGCAGGTGCGGCTATTCACCGGACAGCGAGCACCGGTCGCCGTCATGCGGACGGCGGGGGAGACGGCGCTCGCGGCCAGGATCACCCACATGGGTCAAGCAGGGTCCGCCCGATGCCGACAGGATGGAAGTGAAGCAGCTCGGGGAGATCCTGGTCGATGACGGGCTGTTGACCCCAGACCAGCTGGTCAAGGCTAGCGAGGAACGCGATCGGCTGGGCCGCAGCCTCGGCCGGGTGCTGGTCGACCTCGGGATGGTCACCGAAGCACAGCTCGTGGGGGCGCTGGCCGCACAGATCGGGATGACGTTCGTCGACCTCGGCGACTTCCCGGTGGACGGCTCGGCCGTCGCCGCCTTCCCCGATGCGGTAGCGCGCCGTTATACGGCGCTCGGCATCGCCTTTGAGAACGACCGGATCGTCGTCGCGATGGCCGACCCGGCCAACGTGGTGGCCCTGGACGACATCCGCTCCATCACCGGGCGTGACGTCAAGCCCGTGGTGGGTACCCGCGCCGACATCCTCGCCGCGATCAACCGCTACCACCGGGCCGACTCCGACCTGGATGACCTGTCCAGCACGCTGGACGCCGCCAGCGAAGGCGACGACCTGTCCAAGGTCCGGGAAATCGTCGACGACGCACCAATCGTCAAGTTCGTGAACCTGCCGATCACCCAGGCGGTCCAGGACCGCGCCTCGGACATTCACATCGAACCGGCCGAGCGCGACCTCCGGGTGCGCTTTCGGATCGACGGCGTGCTGCATGAGGTCATGCGTTCACCAAAAAGCATCACCTCCGGTGTCACCAGCCGCCTGAAGATCATGGCGGACATCAACATCGCCGAGCGGCGGGTGCCGCAGGACGGCCGGCTGTCGGTGACCGTCGGCGGCAAGAAGATCGACCTGCGCGTCGCGACGCTGCCCACCGTGTGGGGCGAGAAAGTAGTCATGCGGATCCTGGACAACTCCACAGCGATGCTGACCCTTGCCGATCTGGGCTTCTCCAACGCCGCCTACGAGCGCTACGCCCGCAGCTTCACCAAGCCCTACGGGATGATTCTGGTCACCGGCCCCACCGGATCGGGCAAGTCGACCACCCTTTACGCCACGCTGAACATCGTCTCCACGCCGGACAAGAACGTGATCACCGTGGAGGACCCGGTCGAATACCGGCTGGCGGGAACCAATCAGGTGCAGACCAATGCGAAAGCCGGGCTGACCTTCGCCAGCGCGCTGCGCTCGAGCCTGCGTTCGGACCCGGACGTGGTGCTGATCGGGGAGATCCGGGATCACGAGACCGCGCAGATCGCGATCGAGGCCTCCTCACCGGCCACCTTGTCCTGTCGACGCTGCACACCAATAACGCGCCGTCGGCGGTTTCCCGGCTCATCGAGATGGGCATCGAGCCGTTCCTCGTAGGCTCCTCGATGGACTGCGTCCTGGCCCAGCGCCTCGCCCGCCGGCTGTGCAGCAAGTGCCGCGAGGCCTACACGCCGCAGCCAGAAATTTTGCGTGCCGCTCGCTTTCCCTGGGTGGACGGCGATCCTCTGCCGCAGCTGTACCGGGCGATCGGCTGCCAGAACTGCCCCAAGACCGGTTACAAGGGCCGGCTGGCGCTGCAGGAGGTGATGGTTGTCTCCGAGGCCATCGAGCGTCTCGCCGTGGAGCGGGCCTCCGGGGAAACCATCGCCCGCGCAGCGATTGAGGAGGGCATGACCACTCTTCGCGACGACGGCCTGTCCAAGGTGGCCGCCGGGATCACCTCCCTCGAGGAGATCCTGCGCGTCGTGGTCTGAGCTAGCTGCGGACCTCAAGACCGGGGTCGTCGGGCGCCGACATCTGCGGTGGGGGTCGGCCGTGGTGGCGCGGCTGCAACGAGCAGGGAGTCGCCGGTGGAAGCCAACGCGTTCATGCCGCTGGACCGGTACGTCCCGGCCCGCCGCAGCAGCGCCCCGCCCAACCCCCCGCCGCGACACCCCCGGCTCCGCCGCAGGTGCCCCCAGTTCCGCCGCAGGCGCCGGCCGGCACCCATTCCGCCCAGAGTGCCCCGCCGGCGCGGACGGCTCCGCCATCGCTGCCGTCCCGATCGCCCCACCCCGGCGCGCCTGCTGCATTCGCCCCGACAGCCCACCCCGGTGCGCCTGCTGCGTTCACCCCCGCAGCCCCGACCCCCCCACCGGGGCCAGCGGCGCGTCCTTCCGCAGCGCCAACCACCCCAGCCTCGCTGCCCGCGACTCCAGCACCGGCCACCATGGGCAGCTTCGCGCCCCCCTCTGGGGGAATGGTGAGCGCCGCGGGTACTACGACCGCACGGGCATCCCTGGGCGATGACCTGGACGCCAGCGGTTCAGGACTCCTCACCGACCTGCTTACCGAGGTACTTAATCAGGGCGCCTCCGACCTGCACGTCACCAGCGGCGCGAAGCCGACGCTTCGAATTCACGGATCGCTGACCCCGATGGAGGAGTACGGCGAGTTCAGTCCGCCGCTACTGCAGAAGATGCTCTACGCGATCATCCCCCAAAAACAGCGGGAAAAGTTCGAAGAGAACCTCGAACTTGACTTCGCCTACTCACTGCCCGGAAGGGCGCGATTCCGGGTCAACATCTACCGGCAGCGCGACTCCGTCGGTGGCGCGTTCCGCCTGATCCCGTATGAGATCAAGACGCTGGAAGAGTTAGGGGTGGCGCCCTCCATCGCGAACTTCTCCATGCTGCCAAGAGGTTTCGGGCTGGTGACTGGCCCGACTGGCTCCGGCAAGTCGACCACCCTGGCCTCGCTGGTGGACCTCGCCAACCGGCAGAGGCGTGATCACATCATGACGGTGGAGGACCCGATCGAGTTCCTGCACAAGCACCAATCATGCCTGGTCAACCAGCGAGAGGTCGGCGAGGACACCCACTCGTTCCAGAATGCGCTCAAGCACGTCCTGCGGCAGGACCCAGACATCATCATGGTCGGCGAGATGCGCGACCTGGAAACAATCTCGGTCGCGCTGACCGCGGCCGAGACCGGTCACCTGGTGTTCGCCACCTTGCACACCCAGGATGCGGCCCAGACCATCGACCGGGTCATCGACGTCTTTCCGCCCTCTCAGCAGCAGCAGATCCGGGTCCAGCTCGCCGGCGCCCTGCAGGGAATCGTCTGCCAGACCCTGTGCAAGAGCGCCGACGGACAAAGCCGAATCGTGGCGACAGAGGTGCTGGTGGCGACGCCCGCCATCCGGAACCTGATCCGCGAAGGCAAGACCCACCAGATCTACTCGGCCCTCCAGGCCGGCGCCAAGTTCGGCATGTCGACGATGGACCAGGACCTCGCCAATTTGGTCAAGAAAGGCCGGGTCACCTATGACGTCGGCCTGGAAAAGTGTCACCACGTCGAGGACTTCAATCGGCTCTGCGGCCGGGCATAAGGGGATCTAATGTCTGCTGTCGCCACGTTCAACTACTCGGTCCGCGACCGGACCGGGCGTCTGGTTTCCGGCAGCTTTGATGCCGAGTCGCCGGCGCTCGTCGCCCTCAAGCTCAAGCAGATGGGCTATGCCCCCGTCACCATCAGCGCCGCCGGGGGGGCCTCAAGAAGGAGCTGACCATTCCCGGCTTCGGGGGGAGGAAGGTCAAGCTCAAGGACCTCGCGGTCATGTCACGGCAGTTCGCGACGATGATCAGCTCAGGCTTGTTCCTGCTTAGAGCGCTGGTGATCCTGTCCGAGCAGACCGAGAACAAGACACTGGCCGAAGTTCTCTCTCAGGTCCGGGCCGACGTCGAAACCGGGAACGCCCTGTCGTCGTCGCTGGGCAAACACCCGAAGGTGTTTCCGCCATTGATGATCAACATGGCAAAGGCAGGGGAGGTGGGCGGCTTCCTGGACATGGCGATCCTTCAGGTCGCCGCGAACTTCGAGGCCGAGGTGAAGCTACGCGGCAAGATCAAATCCGCGATGACCTACCCGGTTGTCGTGTTCATCTTTGCCATCCTCGCGGTGATCGGCATGCTGCTGTTCATCGTGCCGGCCTTTGCCAAGCTCTTCAAGACACTGGGTGGTTCACTGCCAGCACCGACGCAGGTGCTGGTGACCCTGTCACCCTGCTCAAGACCGGCTTCCCCGCCATCATCGTGCTGTTCATCATCTCCAGCATCATGTGGAAGAAGTACAAGCACACCGACCAGGTCCGCGACGTGATGGACCCCCTGAAACTAAAGCTGCCGGTATTCGGCCAGCTGTTCGCCAAGGTGGCCTTAGCCCGCTTCGCGAGAAACCTCGGAACCATGCTGCACTCCGGTGTCCCCATCCTGCAGGCCCTGGACATCGTTGGCCAGACGACGGGCAACGTGGTTCTGGGGCGAGCGGTAATTGACGTCCAGGAAAGCGTGCGCACCGGTGAATCGATCTCCGGACCGCTCGTGAACCACAGCGTGTTCCCTCCGATGGTCGTGCAAATGATGTCAGTGGGGGAGGAGACAGGTGCCCTCGACACCATGCTCGCCAAAATCTCCGAGTTCTACGACCAGGAGGTGGAGGCCACGACGGAGGCGTTGACCGCCCTCATCGAGCCTCTCATGATTGCCTTCCTGGGCGCGATCATTGGGTCGATGATCATCGCCCTCTACATGCCCATCTTCAAAATCTTCGACCTGATCAAGTAGGTTATTTGCCTGGCTCAACCGTCGCCTCACCGACCGGTCGGGTTCCGCGTTGGGGTCGGATGCGCATATGGTTGGCGGCGCGGGTGCCTTGCAGGAGAAAGGCGGGGAGGAGGCGTCGCCGTTACGACGGCCCCCGGCGGGAGCGACCACCCGATACCACTGGACCGTGCCCGGAGGACGCGACGGCGGACGCAGCATTGTGCCTCTAGCCATCAGGGGAAGTAGGCGCAAGTGCCAGCCGCGCGGCGGTGCTGCCGCCGGAGCGCTGCGTACCCCACATCGACGCGGAGATAGCCGTGGGGCCCGGGACAAGCTCCCGGGCCCCACGGCCATTCAGATTCCGATCAGGGGGTCGTCGAGCTGGAACTGTAGATGTCGCTGTTGCCGAACGTGGGCGGACAGCTCGTTGCGGGTGCCGGCTTGGGTGTCGCGGGGCCGGTTACCAGCGACTGCCGGTAGGTGTCGATCGCCGTGCAGTCCGCGGCGTTGCGGACATCGTTGAACACTGCTACGCCGCTGCTGCGACTGGCGACGGCGTAGTTGTAGTCGCCGAGGAATTCATCGCGGAGACTGTTCGAGCTGGATCCGCGGGCATCGCCGGGTGTACCGGTGTGGACCGTGGCGAACGGGCCCGGCGCCCCCCGGCTGACCGGTGCTTTGCGCAGCACGCCGTTCATCAGCCGCGGCTTGGTGGTGGTCGACTGCCAGTCCTGGCGGTAGGCGTTGTAGGTGAGGTAGAGCTCGCTGCCATTCGGGGCGATCGCGATGGCCGGCTGGTTCGCCCGGCCCTCGGCCAGATCGGAGACCGCGGCCGGGGCGCTGTAGCTGGCCCCGCCGTTGGTGGAGTACTGCAGGTACGCCTTCTCCTGGTTCTGCCCGGCCCGGTCATCGGCCCAGGACAGCACGATCTCATTGGTGGCGTCGGTGCCCGAAGGTGCGCCGTTGGCGATGTCCAGGCTGGGGAACACATCGGTTCGGCTGCCGGCGACCCCGTCGATGGTGAACCGGCCCTGCACCGGGTCGAACTGGCCGATCCCGGCGGTCTTGGCCACGACCACAGGCCGGCTGAAGGTGCTGCCGCCGTCGCGCGAGATCTCCTGGTAGAACACGCCGCTGTTCAGCTGCTTGCTGAACCCGGAGAACACCAGCACGACGTTGCCGTGGCTGTCGGTGCGTAGCGCGCAGCCCTGCCGGCCACCGGTCTGGTTGTTGTCGGTGGCCGCGGTGGCCTGCCTGATCGTGAACGACGCGCCGCCGTCGGTGGACCGGCCGATGAGCACCGGCTCCGGCACCGCGGAGGATTTCCCCTTCCCGCGGAACGCGACGTTGCACACATACACGTTCCCGAAGTGCGGGCTCGTCTTGGCGCTGTCCGCGGTGATGGATTCCTTGTCGCTGAACAGCGCCGCGTTCTGCTTGCTCTCAATCACCGGGGCCGACCAGGCCGAGTTGTCCCCGGCAGCGGCTTTCGCAAGGTCATCGGCGTGCGAGACGGTCACCGCCTCAAACCCTGCGGTGGTGCTGGTGCCGGGAAAGTTGGAGGCCAGGTTCGCGTAGTACAACCGCGAGCCGCCCGTGTAGGTGAACCCGCCGTGGCCATCCGGCCGGGGGCCGAACGCCAGCTCGGGGTCACCCCCGCTTACCAGGCCGGCTTCGAAGTAGTTGGGCAACGTCCCGATCGGCCCGTTCCGGACCGGCGGGCCGGTGCGGTCGCTGTAACCGTGGTAGGTGGGCTGAGACCAGCTACCCCACCATCAAAGCTGAAGTACACCCCGGAGACACCGACGCCTGGGGTGAACGGGCAGGAGCTGCCCCGGCAGGGACCCAGATCGATCTCGTCGTTCGACCCGGCAACCAGAGTTTTCGGGGAGCTCGGGTCCAAAGCGAGGCCTGGCTCGTTCTGCTTGTTCTGCGGGAACGGGGTGCCCGGGTTCCCATTGGTCACGCGTTGGTCACCGGGCGTCGCTGCACTAGTTGCGCCGGACATCCCCGCCAGCCCAGTGGCCACGAACAACGAGATCACCGCACCACCCGACATCAGCCGTCGTCTCATCAACCCTCCTTCGGAACGCTGCCCGGCGACGCCACGTCGGCATCACTGCGGCCAACTCACCATGACCCTGAACCATGAACCGGCAATCTGACAAGACCTCAAATGGTCGAGCCTCGCCACGCCAAAAGGCCACTCAGGAAGCTACACTGCCGCTTCCCTCAGGCCGAGTGAGATGGGGCAGCCGTGGACGGTACGGCCGCTGCGCTCCGAGGGCTATATCATACGCAGGGCCCTTGCGAATCGTTCCAGCAGCGATCTCACGTCCGCCAAACCGTCGACACCACGATCAGATCCAGGTCAACCCTGGCGGCGCCGTCCGGTAGGCGCGGGGCGCCCGAACTCGGGTTTCCCTGCGGATTATTGAATGTTGGTGGTGTCCACGACCCGAAAGTTCGTCGTCGTTATGTCCAACACGCCACCGGGAGGGTTCGCCACAAAGCATGGATCAAGCTGGGTGTAGCCATTGCCGTTGAATTGAATGTTGTCGGCGAAGAGCGTGCCAAGCAGGGAGGCCTGTCTGGTACTGCTGTACGTCGCTCCCGAGTCCGGCATGAACACCGAAGCAACGAAGTTGCTACCCCCCGTCTGGGTCCAGTGCACTGTCGTTGCTCCCCTGATGACGATAGTGGCTGAATCCGGTGGACAGTTCGTGGCGGTCGGGTTGCGGAAGAAGCCGGCAGGGAAGACGGAGGGGTCGGGAGTGCTCATCGTCGGCATAGACGACAGGGTTGGCGACGCCGTTGGCCACCAACTGAGCAAGGACCGTCGCGAGGTTCGCCGTGTTGTTGTAAGTATTTTCGGCCTTCGCCTCAGCCTTTAGCTGGTCATACTCTGTGGGGCTGAGGCCGCCGGGTCGGTAGCCGTAGGCCGCGAGACCTTTGGTGTCGAAGTAGCTGCTGACGCTGTAGGCGGTTACGCCTGATCCGGCGAAGTTCGGGTCGGACAGGTCGTAGTTGAGGCACGGAGTACCAGTGAACGAAATGCCGTGGCTGTCCTAATCATAGGCGAAGCCGGTGTCGCACGCGGCAGTCGGGTTGCTCGGTGGGTGGCAGCTCCCGTTGTTGTAACTAAGGGTTCCGGCCGCGTGTACCGCGGCCGGAATGTTGTTCTCGTAGTCAATGCCGCTGAGTGGACATTTGAGCTGGACATTGCCTGTCGTGAAGATGCTCTCGCTGGCCGCTGGGCTGTGCGAGGCGGGCATGGTGAACGTGTTTCCGAACACTCCAAAGGGAAAGCGGGTGGGCAACGCCTTGACGTCAACCTCTACCCTTCGCGCTCCGGGGCCGATTCCCGACACCCCGAGTGAATGGATCCTGAACAGAGCCGGCTGCGGGGGGTGTAGGTCGCGCCACCGACAGCGGCTCCCTTGGCCGAGGCGTAGGGGCGCAGGGTGCAAATCCACACCTTGTAACAGTCCTTAGTCTGTGGGCAGGTCGCGCCCGGCGTCAGGACCGAACCCCCACCGACGGTGATGGGCTCGTCGGGTTGGCCCAGCTGCTCGAGGCGCAACCGGCGGCTGATTGCCACGAATTGTCTGCAGGGTTGAGGGGCTCGGCGCAGGTCAACGCCAAAGGCCGTTTTCGCGGATATAGTTGATGGCCTCGGCGACGCCCGCGTCAGTTGTGCTTTGGGCGCCGGTCCCTGCTGCGTCCTGCGTAGCATTGCGCAGCGAGTGAACCGCTCCCACCGCCACGAGTGCGGCGATTGCCGACGCGACGAGCATGAACTGCATCACGACGATCAGAGCAACACCGGCCTCGTCTCTGCACGGCAGACGCTTCAGGAGGCGGCTTCTAGGCATCTGGATGCACGTTCCTCAGGTCGGATCCGGTGGTGAAGGTTTGGGTATGGCCGCTTTCGGACAGCGTCATGTCGATGACGACCGAGTCGATTTCCAGCAGTTCCGTGCTGTTCAGGATGCCGTCCTTATCGCCAACTGGCGGGTTAGCCGCGTCCAGGTCGTACCAGGTCGTTATACCGGCGCTCGGGTCGCTGCCCGAAAGGTTCTGATAGCGGTAGAGGCTCGAGCGGTAAGACAACCTGAAGGCGGAAACCCGACCCGCAAGCAGCGGCACGCCGCCTCCGCAGTTCGTCGTCGGGATCGCCTCGTTGGTGGCAGTGGGATCGACGGCGAGCAGGTAAACCTGCTGACTGGTCGGATCCCAGCAGATGCTCTCGGTTTCCGGCTGGTTGAGGTTGACCGACGGCGAGGTCTTGCTACACGCGGTTGTGGCGGCTGGGCTGATGTTGAGCGAGCCAATGCCGTTGACGCAGCCATCTCCGGATACGTCCAGGTTGAACGTGATCGATGTTACGGCCGCAGGGTTATAGCCCGGCCCATCCGGATTTGCAACGGCAGTTATCGCAGGCGTGATCAGCCCCGTCGTGCCATTCGTCAAGGGAACAGCCTCGTGCAGGTCACCGGCGATGCGGTTCAAGGCGGTGCGTGCCTCAGCAGTCAGGTCCAATTGCGCAGTGGTCGCGCCAGCGCTGCTCCGAGAGGCGGTCAGAATCGTCATGATCACGCCCCCGAGGATGGTCATCAGCACCATAGCGACCATAAGTTCGATGAGAGTGAAACCCTCATCGCGCGCGGTGCGCCCGGTGACGAGCCTCATTCGGCTGCGCAGGTGACTCATCGGTTATCCTCCGAGACGCATGACACGGCACCAACGCTGAGCAGTAGGTCAGTGCTGGGGTCGGCGAGGCCGGTCACCGCAGATGGCAAAGCCGGCTGGGTGTCGATGGTCAGCACGCCGGGCACAGTGTGGTTGCCCACGCTGGCGCCGGCGGGTGCTTGCTGGACAAGGTTGTTGGTCTGCCAGCTCTGAATCCATGTCGACAGCGGTTTGGGGACACCAGCGGCGTACATGACCGTGGTGTTCAGCGCCGGAAGCAGCGGGTTGGGCGTTCCGGAGGTCCAGTTGAGGCTCGTCGCTACGTAGGCCCCGGGTGAACCCGGGTTGGGCTGCTCCCACAAGAGCAGAGTCCCCGAATAACTTGCGGTTGCAGTACCGACGTTCGAGGCACAGGAGATGGAAACGCTCGAAAGCTGGATGACCGCCAGGGCGTGATCATGTGTGGCGTCCGGGAAGGACAGGCCTGGAAACAGCTCAATGGAGGTTCCGGTCGCGTAGGTGAGACTCGCCTTGCCGGTGACCGGATTGCCGGTGGCGAGGGATGGGGTATCCACCGCGGCAGAACCGACGACCATGTTGGCGTTGCCCGATACATCGGGAATCAACACCTCGGGTTGGGTGCCGACAAGACCTAAGGCCGGGACGAGGCTCGACCCGGGCAGCGCGTTGGTCATCCGAAACGCCCCGCAGGACCCGCCTCCGTTGGCCTGCATGGCGGCCGTCACCGCGTTGGTGGGGGTCGCAGCGGCCTCCACGTCGCTGGGAACTCGTGGCGGCGCCGAGCCGACGGTTGCCGACACGTCGGAGGTGGTGGTGGGGTTGGCCGAACCCCACCCGCACGCCGTTACACCGTTGGGGGTGTTTACGGTTGCGGCCGAGACGTTGGCCGTGCTCGCCGGGTCGGGCGGGGAGGCGGCGGCCGCCGTCGCGCCCTGGACGTCTGGGAAGTTGATCATCGAGCCCGGGTCGAGGCGTCGGAAGCGGGCGGCAGTCGCGCTGGCGCTGGCATCGCTGCTGTTGGAGAGTGTCCCGTCGAGCCCGACCTGGGTCAGCACTCCTGACAGCTCGCTTCCGTCATAGGCGTGCGTGTCTACGGACAGCCCGGTGGCCCCGGCCTGCGCAAGCACAAGCGCCTTGTCATGCCCTGTGTCGGTGATCTCGGTGAAGATGCGATAACTGCTTACGCCGCCTGCATAGCTCGTAACGACCGTCACGCCGAGCAGGAGCGCCGGGGGCGCGTCGAAGCCGGTGCTCTGGCTGGTGTAGGTGCTCGGCGGGTTGACGATGGCGTCACCGCTTCCGCCGCTGGCCGTGTTCGGGCTGAGGAATTGGCTGTACACGGTCTGCGTGAAACCTTTCGGGAGGACGGGACTCGCGAATGTAACTTGGTAGTTGGGGCCGCTCACGGTTTGCCCGGGCTCCAGCCCAATGGAAGCACCAACTGCCCGGTGACTGCATCTGGCGGCACGGCCGGTGACAGCCAAACTGGGTAATGTGGTCGTCGCCCCCGGTGCCTACCTTGTCAGCTCCTGCAGTTCGAGCGTTGGTCGCGCCAGAAGTTTCACCCGCACCTCGAGTCCCCTCAACGAGCCGGCGGCCCAGAGTAATTCTCGTGGCATCTGCCCCTCCCGGATCCGTCCCTATGGCATACATCCGAGGATGAGACCATTATGAGCAATGTAGGGATGGAGTCGGCCGTGCTTTTGATCGTCCTGTTGATCGGGGTGCTTGGCTGCGCCATCGGGTCCTTCCTCAACGTAGTAATTTGGCGAGTCCCGCGCGGCGAATCGATCATCCGACCGCCCAGTCACTGCCCCGATTGCGACCGAGCGATTCGCCCCCGCGACAACGTCCCGGTTCTGGGTTGGCTGCTCCTTCGCGGCCGGTGTCGAGACTGTGACAGCCGCATCAGTTCCCGCTACCCCCTGGTGGAGCTCGGCACCGGACTGCTCTTCGCAGCCATTGCCATCAAAGTCGGGCTGCAGCCCGTGCTTCCGGCCTACCTCTACCTGGCCGCCATCAGCGTGGCGTTGGCACTCATCGACCTCGACGTCAAACGCCTGCCGGACAAGATCATGCTGCCCTCGTACCTGGTTGCCCTGGTCCTGTTGGGTGCAGCAGCGATAGCCGGGCACGACTACCACGCCTACCTGCGGGCGATCGAAGGAATGGTCGCGTACTACGGCGCCTTCTTCGCACTCGCGTTCATCTATCCGGCCGGCATGGGGTTCGGCGACGTCAAGCTTGCCGGCGTTCTCGGCCTTTACCTCGGGTGGATCGGTTGGGGCGCCCTGGTGGTGGGTGCCTTCGGCGGGATTCTGATCGGTGGACTGGTTGGTCTTGGCCTCATGGCCGCCCGGCGGGCCGGCCGGAAGAGCGCCATTCCCTTCGGGCCCTTCATGCTTGTGGGAGCACTGCTCAGCATCTTCGTCGGCGCTTCCGTACTTCATGCCTACCTGCGAACGACCGGTCTGGCGTAACGCATTCCGAAACCCGCCAAGTCCGAACCTCAAGACCGGCGCACCGGACGGCCGACATCATCGGCGAGCGTCGGGATGGCCGGCGACACGTAGCGAAGGCAGGCTCGCGTGACAAGAGGCAGGGGCAGGAAAGGGCTGGTGGGTCTCGACATCGGGACCACCGCGGTCCGCGCCGCCGAGGTGAGCGTAGGCAGCGACAGCGCGACGCTGCACCGCTTCGGCCAGGTCGCGCTGCCCGACGGAGCAGTTCGCGACGGCGAGATCGTCGACGGCGATGCGGTCACCGAAGCCATCAAACAGCTGTGGAAGCAGGTCCGCTTTAACAGCAAGCAGGTTGCAATCGGAGTCTCCAACCAACGGCTTGTAGTCCGGCAGGTAGAACTTCCCTGGCTGCCGACGAAGGAGCTACGCGCTTCCCTCGGCTTCCAGGTAGGCGAATACATCCCGATGCCGATCGAACAAGCCGTATTGGACTTCAACGTCGTGGAGGAGTTCACCTCCGACAACGGTCGCCGGATGCTTCGAGTGCTTTTGGTCGCAGCCGGGAAAGACCATGGTCCTCGCGGCAGTCCAAGCCGTGACCCACGCTGGGCTCATCCCGGTTCGAGTCGACCTCACCCCATTCGCATTGTTGCGCTCACTCGGCGGGGGCGGAAGCGCCCTGGGGTTGGACAGTGATGGTGAAGCAATCGTCGATGTCGGAGCGGATGTCACCAACATCTTGGTTCATCAGGGTGGTCAGCCGCGGTTCGTGCGCGTGCTCATGCTCGGCGGCCGAGACCTCACCGACGCCATCGCCGAACGGATGGGAGTGGATATGCCGGCAGCAGAAAATACCAAGCTAGACATGAGCCTGTCCAGCGATCCCACTTTCGTCGATGCCCACCCCGCGAGCCGGGCCCTCGATGCCTCCGCTTCCCAGTGGATCGATGAGCTCAGGCAGTCTCTGGACTACTACCTCGCGCAGCCCGGAAGCGTGCGGATCCGGCGCCTGGTCCTATCCGGCGGCGGTTCCCAACTTGACGGCCTCCCGCAAAGAGTAGCCACCGCCACCCGTCTGCCCGTCATCGTTGCCTCGCCGATGTCCGGCCTCAAACTTGGGAAAACCGGTCTCGAACCTGAACAACTAGCGATGGTTGAAGCGCGGATGGCCGTCCCCGTCGGACTCGCTCTCGGGAGAGCCTCATGAGCGCCCAGACCACCGGACAATCGCTCGGCTTCGAGGTCCCGGTCCCGCATTGGCCCACCTCAGCAGCATGCCGCGAATTGACCTCATGCCGCCAGAAATCGGGCAACAGGCGGCACTTCGCAAGCTCCAAGCCGGCTGTGTCGCAGCGGTTCTGCTGAGTGTCGCTGTCGTCGGCGGTCTCTACTACCAAGCTCATGGATCAGTCGGTTCGGCGCAAACCAAGCTCGCCGCGGCTCAGAATCAGCAAAGCCGAGTGCAAAGTCAGGTCAACACGTTGACGCCAGTCACCGCCGCCTACGCCTCCGTGCAGCAAGCACAGAACCTCGTCGCCGAAGCTCTTGGCGGGGAAGTCCGCTGGTCGACACAGCTGCGCGGTCTCTCGCTGTCAATCCCGGACAACGTGTGGATCAGCAACATGACGATCGCCCGCTCAGCGGTCACGGCAGCGCCTGCGCCGGGCGCGGGCGCGGGCGCGACCCCCGGAATCGCGACAATCACCTTCACAGGTGCCGCGATAAGCCGAGATGACGTCGTCACCTGGCTGGACACGCTCGGCAAGGAGGAGGGCTACCTCAACGCCTACTACTCCACCGCCCAAGAGGCAGTGCTCGGCATGAAGGCGCTCGTGAACTTCACCAGCACGGTCACCGTCACCGACGCCGCCCTCTCCGGGCGCTACACCACCCCCAACGGGGGCTGACGTGGACAGCAAGCGTCAGTGGTCACTGCTCACGGCACTCACGTGTGTGGCTGTACTCGTCGCCGGCTTCATGCTGCTGGTACAGCCACAAAGTGCGAGGGCCCAAAGCGTTAGTGCCCAGGCGCAAACCGTACAGTCCCAAACGCAACAATTGCGCCTTCACCTGGCGACGTTGCAAGAGCAGAGCCGCAACCTCGCCAGCGAGCAGGTCAAGTTGGACCGCATTGTCCAACAGCTGCCCCCCCGGACCACAACTGTCCAATCTCACCAGACAGCTGGACAAGGTCGCCAAAGACAGTCACGTGGACCTGGTGAATGTGACCCCTGGTCAACCCGCGCCTTTCCTGGCGACCGTCGCAAGCCCACCTGGGAAGGCAGCAGCAAAACCAAGCGCCACCACCCCAACCGCCGGCGTGGCTGCGTCGAGCGCTACCGCAGGAAGCGGACTGATGGCCATCCCAATCGGTATCACGGCCAGCGGCGATTACTTCAACCTTGAGCGATTCTTGGACAGCCTGGAGGGTCTACAGCGCTCCATGCTCGTGGACGGCTTCACGGTCACCTACCAACCGCCAAAAACCGGTGCTCCGTCCGCGACACCGCAAATCGGCAGCGGTGAACTCACCGTCAACATCCAGACGCGGGTGTTTCTCACCGCGGCGCTCTCGGCCAGTTGGCGACACCTGACGTCAGAGCCAGCACGGCCGCCGCCAACGGCGGCCTCGTGACCGCCAAATAGCAGGAGCCTTGACATGACCGAGCCTTTCGGCCCTCCGCCAGTTGGCGAGCTTCCCCTGGCCGTCGGCGAACCGTCCCGTTTCGACCGTGCTCGCGAGTTGCTCTCCGATCGTCGTGCCCTGGGTCTGGTCGCAGCCGCCGGTGTCGCTGTGGTCGCCCTCGCCGCGTTTGTGGTGCTGCCCGCCGTCTCCGGAGGCACGAGCAAAGGGAGCCAGTCGCTCCCTGCCCTCACGCACCACACCGCCCGCCTCACTTCTACTCCGACGACATCGGCAACGGTGCCGACGTCGACGGTCACCGACACGTCGGTGCTAAAGATCCGGGATCCGTTCGCCCCGCTCTACACGCCCCCAGTGGTGGTACCAGCCGCTGCGTCCGGTGGGGCCGCGCTAGGAGCCTGCTGAACAAAGCGTGTCGTTCGGGCCGGTGATGTTGGGGGTCGGGAGGATGTGTTTGTGCAGGGTCGTCCGCTCGATGAGCGTGAGCTTTTTGATGCTGAGTCTGTCGCGGGGCATCTTGTCGAGCCGGGGTCGGTGTTCCGGCTGCTGGCCGATCAGCGCCGGGTGTTGTTCCCGGCCGGGATGTTCGAGGACTTGTTCCCGTCGGTCCGTGGCCGGCCGTCGATTCCGGTCGACATCGTCGCGTCGGTGTTGGTCTTGCAGGCGCTGCATGGCCTCAGTGATCGTGATGCCCTGACCGCGCTGCGGACGGACCTGCGGTGGAAGGTCGCGACTGGGTTGCCGATCGCGCATGGCGGGTTCGATCCCTCGACGTTGACCTATTGGCGCAAGCGGCTGGCCGCGTCGCAGCGTCCGCATCGGATCGCGGATGCGGTTTTGACGGTGGTCGCGGAGACCGGGGTGGTCAGGGGTAAGCACCGGCGGGCGTTGGACTCAACGATCCTCGATGACGCGGTCGCGACCCAGGACACTGTGACGCAGCTGATCGCGATCATCCGCCGTGTCCGCCGGGAGATCCCCGGCGCGGCTGCGGTGGTCGCGGAACACTGCGGCGCGCATGACTATGACGACCCGGGCAAGCCCCAGATCGCCTGGGACGACAGCGAAGCCCGCGCGGTGCTGGTTGACGCGCTGGTGCGTGATGCGCTTGCGCTGCTCGGCGGAATCAAGGACTTCGACCTCACCGCGGAGCAGAACGAGACGGTCGCGCTGTTGGCGCTGATCGCGGGGCAGGACGTCGAACCGTCGGAGGGCAGCGACGGGACCGATGGCAGGTGGCAGATCGCCCGCAAGGTCGCCAAGGACCGGGTGATCAGCGTCGTCGATCCCGATGCACGGCATGCCCACAAGACGGTGCATCGTCGTCAGGATGGTTTCAAGGCTCACCTCGCGGTCGAACCCGACACCGGGATCGTGACCGCCGCGGAGCTGACGAAGGCCGCGGGCAGCGATGCGATGGACGGCGCGACGGGGATCCGGCTGCTGGACGCGGACCCGACCCTGGAAGGTGAGCGGGTGCAGGTCCTGGGTGATAGCGCCTATGGCACCGGCGACGCGTTGAAGGCCATCACCGCCGCTGAGCACACCCCGCTGGTCAAGCCGTGGCCGCTGAAGCCGACCGTCGCCGGTGGCTTCACCCTCGATGACTTCACCGTCGACGAGGTCGCCGGGACGGCGACCTGCCCGGCTGGACTGACGCGCAAGGTCACCAAGACCCGCAACGTCGTTTTCGGTGCCGCCTGCCGCGACTGCCCCTTGCGGGAGCGCTGCACCGCCGGCGCGACGGGCCGAACCTTGAAGCTGCACGAGCACGATGCGTTGATGCGTGCGCACCGGCAACGCGCGAAAGACCCTGCCTGGCAACAGGACTACCGCCAGCACCGGCCGATGGTCGAACGCTCGATCGCCTGGCTCGTGGCCGGTGGGAACCGCAAAGTCCGTTACCGCGGCGTCAGCAAGAACCACGCCTGGCTCCAGACCCGCACCGCCGCCCTTAACCTGCGACGACTGCTCAACCTCGGTCTTACCCGGCGTGACGGGAACTGGGCAACCGCAACCGGCTGAGGCAGACCGAGGTTGCCCCTCCACAGGCGATCCCACGCACCACCGGCCCTTGCCAAGCTCACCTACGGTCCAGACTGGTCTCGGCGGCGCTGACACCGCTAACGACCCGACAAGATCTGCCCGCTCCTCGAGCCCTTGGCGCAGCCCAAGACCAAGCCTTGTTCAGCAGGCTCCTAGCGCCGGCGCTCGCCGTGACCAAGCCGAGCCCAGTTCCGGTTCCCGTCCCTGCGCCTGCCCCCCTCCCGGTGCTCATTCCCGTTCCGGCCCCCGTACTTCCCCCGGCACCAGTACCGGTACCCGTGCCCGCGCCAACCAGCAGTGCCCCGTCGACACCGGCGCAGGTGTCACCCAAAGTGGACTTCGCGCTGGTCAAGCTTTACCCGGATAACACCGCGGATGTCACGGTTAACAAGACCCCGTACTCGCACGTACGGCTGAACAAGACCTTCGGCCAGTTCTTCATGATGGTGTCGATAAGCAATCCCAAGAGCGCCGGGTTCTACTACGGCGACCAGCCGTTCGCGCTCGCGTCCGGTCAGCACTTCTACTTCCTCAAGTAGACCGCCCCTCGTCCCGGCCGCCCCTGTCGCGGCCGGGACGAGGCCGGCAATGCGATGATGCGCAGGTGCTACGCTGGTTGACGGCCGGGGAGTCTCATGGCCCCGCGCTCGTCGCAACCCTCGAGGGGCTGCCAGCCGGCATCGAGATCACCACCAAAGCGATCGGTGACGCGCTGGCCCGTCGCCGGCTTGGCTACGGCCGGGGTGCCCGGATGAGCTTCGAACGCGACCAGCTCACCATCCTCGGCGGCGTCCGGCACGGCCTGACCCTCGGCTCCCCGGTCGCGATTATGATCGGCAACACCGAATGGCCCAAGTGGGAACAGGTGATGGCCGCCGACCCCGTTGACGAGCAGATCCTGGCCGGTCTCGCGCGCAACGCACCGCTGACCCGACCCCGGCCGGGACACGCCGACCTCGCCGGGATGCAGAAGTTCTCTTTCACCGATGCCCGGCCGATCCTGGAACGGGCCAGCGCCAGGGAAACCGCCGCTCGAGTTGCCATTGGTGCGGTCGCGCAGGCCTTCCTCGCGCAAGCCTTCGGCATTCACATCCTTAGCCACGTCACCCGGCTCGGCGCGATCGCCGTTTCGGACGGCGCTACTCTCCCCACCCCGCAGGACGTCGCCGCCATCGACGCCAGCCCCGTACGCGCCTTCGACCAACCCACCGCCACTGCCATGATCAACGAAGTTGACGCGGCCAAGCGGGACGGCGACACCCTCGGTGGCATCGTCGAGGTCCTCGCCTACGGCCTGCCCCCAGGCCTCGGCAGCCACACCCACGGCGACCGGCGCCTAGACGCGAGACTTGCTGCCGCCCTGATGGGCATCCAGGCCATCAAGGGCGTCGAGGTCGGTGACGGATTTGCCTCCGCCGGCCGCCGCGGCAGCCAGGCGCACGACGAGATCGAACGCACCACCGACGGCACCGTGTCCAGGCGCACCGACCGCGCCGGGGGCACCGAGGGCGGCATCAGCACCGGGGAAGTGCTGCGCGTTAGGGCGGCGATGAAACCGATCAGCACCGTCCCGCGAGCGCTGGACACGATCGACGTCGCCACCGGCGAGCCGGCCGTCGCCATCAACCAGCGCAGCGACGTGTGTGCCGTGCCGGCGGCGGGGGTCGTCGCCGAGGCCATGGTCGCGCTGGTGCTGGCCGACGCCGCCCTGGAGAAATTTGGCGGCGACCACGTCAGCGAAACCAAGCGCAACCTTGCGGGCTACCTCGCCGCCCTCACCGTCCGGTGACCCCCATCCTCGTCCTGATCGGGCCGCCGGGCGCCGGCAAGACGACCATCGGCCCGCTGGTCGCCGCCCTTCTCCACACCGATTTCCGGGACACCGACCGGGACATCGAACAAGTCTTCGGCAAGCCAGTCGCGGAAATCTTCTACGACGACGGGGAACCCGCCTTCCGCACCGCCGAAAGCGAAGCCGTCGAAGCAGCACTTAACAGCCACCCTGGTGTCCTGGCCCTAGGCGGCGGCGCCGTCACCGATCCCGCCACCCGCGCCCTGCTCAAGGATCACCAGGTCGTCTACCTGTCGGTAGGCCTGTCCGACGCCGCCGCCCGGGTCGGGCTGGGCCGCGACCGACCGGTCCTTGCGCTCAACCCGCGAGCGCAGCTGAAGTTCCTGCTAGAACAGCGGGCGCCTTTCTATGCCGAGGTCGCCACCCATACCGTCGTCACCGACCATCGCACCCCGGCGGACATCGCCGCCGACGTCGCCGCGCTGGCCCAACCATGACCGACCAACCCACCCGGATCGCATGCCGCCCCACCGGGTCAGCGTCCTACGACGTCGTCGTCGGCACGAATCTGCTCGACAGCCTCGCGACTCTCGCGGCCGGCTCAACGAGAGTCCTGATAATGCATGCCGTGGCGCTCCGTGAAGCAGCCGAAGCCACCAGGGAAGCCCTATGTCGGCACGGCTTCGACACCCACACCGCCGAAGTCCCCAACGGCGAAAACGCCAAGTCCCTGCCCACCGCCGAGTCGCTGTGGGCCAGGCTCGGCGAGATTGGCGCCACCCGCGACGACACCGTCGTCGGGTTCGGCGGGGGAGCGGTCACCGATGTCGCCGGTTTCGTGGCCGGCACCTGGCTCCGCGGAATCCGCGTCGTCCACGTCCCCACCACGCTGCTAGCGATGGTCGACGCGGCTGTCGGCGGCAAGACCGGCCTCAACACCGAAGCCGGAAAGAACCTGGTCGGCGCCTTCCACCAACCAGCCGGGGTCCTGTGCGACCTGGCCATGCTCGACACATTGCCGGTCGAGGATTTCACCGCCGGCCTGGCCGAGGTCGTCAAGACCGGGTTCATCGCCGATCCAGTGATCCTTGACCTGCTGGAGGTCGACCCGACGGGCCGCGCCGACACCCGTGAACTGATCGAACGGTCGATTGCGGTGAAATGCGAGGTGGTGTCGGCCGATCCGAAAGAAGCCGGCCGCCGGGAGATCCTTAACTACGGCCACACCCTCGCCCACGCGGTGGAGAAGATTGAGTGCTACCGCTGGCGGCACGGGGACGCGGTCTCCGTCGGACTGATCTTCGCGGCCGCGCTGGGGCGACACGCCGGCCGCCTCGATGACGCCACCGCGGGCCGGCATAAAAACCTGCTCGCGAGAATTGGCCTGCCCACCAGCTACGCCAAGGACGCATGGCCGGCCTTGCACGAGGCCATGCGGCTGGACAAGAAGTCCCGGGGCAATCGGCTACGGTTCGTGGTCCTGGACGGCCTCGCCCGGCCGGCGATCCTGGAGGACCCCGATCCCCGCTTGCTGACGGCCGCATACGCCGAGCTCGCCGAGGAGCCGTCATGAGGGTGCTGGTGCTCAATGGTCCGAACCTGGGCGAGCTCGGCCGCCGGGAACCAGCCGTCTATGGCACCCTAACCCACGAAGACCTCACAACTGCCTGCGTCACAGCGGGTGCGGAGCTTGGCGCCCAAGTCGACGTACGCCAGACCGACGACGAAGCCACCATGCTGGCTTGGCTGCACGCGGCCAGCGACGAGGCCGACGCGCTGATCCTCAACCCGGCGGCGTGGACGCACACGTCGGTGGCGCTTCGCGACGCCGCCGCCAGCCTGACGATCCCGTTCATCGAGGTACACCTGTCCAACCCGCTGGCCCGCGAGGAGTTCCGGCATACGTCCTACACGGCGGGACTGGCCCGCGGGCTGATCGCCGGGTTCGGGGTGCAGTCCTACCTGCTGGCGCTGCGGGCGCTGGTCGGCCCCGACGGCGCCGGCCGGTAGGCTCGGGAGTCGTGGCAACAACGAACGACCTGAAAAACGGCATGACCCTGAACATGGAGGGCCAGCTGTGGAATGTGGTGGAGTTCCAGCACGTCAAGCCCGGCAAGGGCGGCGCGTTCGTGCGGACCACCCTCAAGAACGTGACCAGCGGCAAGGTGGTCGACAAGACCTTCAACGCGGGCACCAAGGTCGAGGTCGCGAACGTCGACCGGCGGGAGATGACCTACCTCTACCGCGAGGGGGAGGACTACGTGTTCATGGACGCGGTGACCTTCGACCAGGCCTCTATCTCCGCGGCTGTGCTGGGAAACGCCGCCGACTACCTGCTGGAGAACGCCACCGCGCAAGTCGCTATGCACGACGACGTGCCCTTGTACGTCGAGCTTCCAGCCAGCGTCGAACTGGTGATCACTTATACCGAACCCGGTCTGCAAGGCGACCGGTCCTCTGCCGGTAATAAGCCAGCCACCTTGGAAACCGGTGCCAGCGTGCAGGTTCCATTGTTCCTGACTACCGGCGAGAAGGTGAAGGTCGACACCCGCGACGGCCGTTACCTCGGCCGCGTGAACGGCTGACCCGCTCCAGGTGAGCGCCCGCCGTAAGGCCCGTAAACGCGCCTTGGATGTCTTGTTCGAAGCCGAGCAGCGTGGGGTGGATGCGCTGACCTTGCTGGCCGAGCGGGCGCTGGCCGCCGCGCCGCCGATCGCGCCCTACACCGTCGTGCTGGTCGAAGGTGTGGTGGCCAACCGGGCCGAGATCGACACCCTGCTCGTCGCGCACCTGTCGGAGGGCTGGAGCGTGCCGCGGCTGCCTGCGGTGGACCGGGGCCTGCTGCGGATCGCCTGCTACGAGCTGCGTTTCGCCGCCGAACCCGTCCCGGCCGGGGTCGCCATCGACGAGGCGGTGGGTTTGGCCCAGGACTTGTCGACCGACGACTCGCCGCGGTTCATCAACGGCGTACTCGGCGCCATCGCCGGCCTGCCTTCGCCCACCTGACGTAGCGAACCGCCGCTGAGCGGCCCCCTCCGGTTTCGTGATCAAGCAAAACTGGCTGCGATTCGGCCGATTTCACGACCATTTTTGCTTGATCACCGCCAGCGGGAGGGTCACAAGTCGCAGGAGGGGCCGGCAGCTCGCCGTCAGCCGACGTAGCGCCGGTAGGCCGCGACCCAGTCGCCCGCGATTTCGGCGCGGGCCTGCGCCAGCGAGAGCCGGCCGGCACAGACCAGCGCGTTCATCCGATTCTCCAAGGCGTCCTTGCTGTTCCCGGAGCGACGGTCGTTGAACTCGACCCACAGGTTGCCCACCGCGTGCGGGTCCCCGCCAAGCTCAAGGGGAATGAGGTGATCAAGCTCGAACTCGGAGTACGGCCGGCCGGCATACCCGTAGGCGGCCATCCGGTCCCGCTTGACTACCCGGGTGTAGGAGTACGGCGCGCGGGCGGCCCGCACCTTGGCGGTGTAGCCGCGTATGCAGATCGTCGCGCCGATGTTCGCCTCGGTGACGGCCGGATCGCTCACTCCCGGGGTGCACACCGGATCCGGCAGCAGCCCACCGCGCAGATGGCAGCTTGCCGCCGCCTGCGCGGGCCCGCTGCTCACACCGGCCCCCGCCTCCCCCGATGCGCTCCCCGTGGCTTGGCCTGACGCCGGGCCCGTGGTTACCGCTCCCGACCCGGGGGGCACCGACCCCGCCGGGGCCAAACCACCGGGGGTCGAGCTCGCCGGTGCCGTTGACCCCGGGGGTATCGAGCTCACGGGCACGGCCGAGGCGCACCCGGCGGCGGTGACCAGCGCGGAGAGGACTCCGGCCGCGCGCACGGCCCGGGTGGCAACTCTGGTTCTCATGTGGCCAGAGTGCCGAAGTCCTCCGACGGTCTGCACGCGGCGCCCCATCAGAGCCCCAGTTCAGCCTGTGATGGTCTCGGTCTCCCAGCAGGTGCCGGGTCAGCGGGAGGCTTGCGAGGCGCGCCAAAGCGGCCTCGACGTCGGCGGCGGACAGTTGCCCGGCGCGCTCCAGCTCGCCGCCGATCACCGCAAGCAGCCGCACCAGCCAATCATCACCCCGCGCGCAGGGGCTATTCGCCGCTCATCGCGAGGCGTGCCTCGGCGGTCAGGACACCCCAGTGGATCAGCTGATCGGTCAGGTGCCCAGGATCGTCGTCGTAGATGACCGCCAGGGAGCGCAGGTCCTCGTGCCTGATGGACAGGACCTTGCCGTTGTAGTCGCCGCGCTGGCCCTGGATCGCGGCCGCGTAGCGAGCCAGCGGCGCGGACCGCTCGGCGGGCAGCCCGGAGAGCCGCTCCAGATCCAGCACGATCTGCGGGCTCGTGTTGCGGATGGGGGCGGTCGCGGCGGCCGATGGCAGCAGTTCGGTCAGTGGCACGCCGTAGAACTCCGCCAGCTCCGCCAGCCGTTGCACGGTCACCGCCCGGTCGCTGCGCTCATACGAGCCGACCACCACCGCCTTCCACCGGCCGCGGGACTTCTCCTCCACCCCGTGCAGGGACAGTCCCTGCTGGGTGCGGATCGCGCGCAGCCGGGCGCCCAGCGCCTTGCCGTAGGCAGTGCTCGTGTCGCTCACATCGGGCTCCCGAGGTCGGGGGCGCCATCGGTTTGAGGGCGCGGCCGCATGTCCTGTCCGACCAGACAGATCACGCAGAGTGACGTTAGGTGTACCCATCGCGGGTGGCAATCCGCCGAACGGCGGAGCGGCCAGGTCTGCTACCGTCGGACCTACCTGCTCGTGTGTATCCGCTCCTTTAACGACCCGTCCCGAGAGGCGGGGAAGGAGGCCCTTCGGTGCCAGCGCGCCCTCCGGTGCCAGCCCGCCCCGCCCGCCCGTCGGCGCGCCGGCCGGTGACCGGCGACCCGGCCGCGGCCCGTACCGTCCTTGATGCCACCGACGTCCAGCGGGTGCTGTCCCGGATCGCGCACGAGCTGCTGGAAAAGACTGGCGGCGGCCAGGACGTGGTGCTGCTGGGCATCCCGACCCGGGGCATCTGCCTGGCCCGTCGCCTCGCCGCACTTTGTGAGCAGTTCGAGCACATCACGCTGCCGGTCGGCCAGCTCGACGTGACGCTCTACCGCGACGACCTCGCACTGCGCCGCCCTCGCCCGCTGGGCGCCACCGACATCACCCCCGGCGGGGTCGACGACCGGCGGGTAGTCCTGGTCGACGACGTGCTGTTCTCGGGCCGGACCATCCGGGCGGCGCTCGATGCGCTCAGCGACATCGGCCGGCCGGCGAGCGTGCAGCTGGCCGTCCTGGTCGACCGGGGGCACCGCGAGCTGCCGATCCGGGCCGACTACGTCGGCAAGAACCTGCCGACCTCCCGCAGGGAGACCGTGCACGTGCTGCTCGAGGAACACGACGGGCGCACCGCGGTGCTGCTCGGGCCCGCCGATCTGGACCGGGCCGACGACCGGGGCGACCGGGCCGAGCACGGCGGCCGCGCGTGAGGCACCTGCTGTCGGCCGGCGACCTGTCCCGCGAGGAGGCGCTGCTGGTCCTTTCCACCGCGCAGGAAATGTCGCAGGTCAGCGACCGGGCGGTGAAAAAGCTGCCAACGCTACGCGGCCGGACCGTCGTCAACCTGTTCTTCGAGGACTCCACCCGGACCCGGATCTCCTTTGAACTGGCCGCGAAACGGCTGTCCGCCGACGTGATCAACTTTTCGGCGAAGGGATCCAGCGTGTCCAAGGGGGAGTCGCTGAAAGACACCGCGCTCACCCTGCAGGCGATGGGCGCCGACGCGGTGGTCTGCCGTCATCAGGCCTCCGGCGCCCCGCACACCCTGTCCTCCTGGATCTCCGGGAGCGTCGTGAACGCCGGCGACGGCACCCATGAGCACCCCACCCAGGCGCTGCTGGACGCGTTCACGATGCGCCAGCGCACCGGCCGGCTCGAAGGCCTGCGGGTGGTGATCGTCGGTGATGTCCTGCACAGCCGGGTGGCCCGCTCCAACGTGCTGCTGCTGGCGATCCTTGGCGCGCAGGTCACCCTCGTCGCCCCGCCGACGCTGCTCCCCGTAGGCGTCGGCGCCTGGCCGGCCGAAACCTCCTACGACCTGGACGCCGTCCTGCCCAAATCGGATGTCGTGATGATGCTGCGGGTGCAGCGCGAACGGATGGAGAACGCCTACTTCCCGAGCCCCCGGGAGTACTCGCGCCGCTACGGCCTGGACGCGGCGCGGATGGCGCTGCTGCCGGACGAGGCCCTCGTGATGCACCCGGGGCCGATGAACCGGGGGATGGAGATCGCCGCCGAGGTAGCCGATAGCGTGCGTTCCACGATCGTGGATCAAGTGACCAACGGCGTGAGTGTACGGATGGCAGTGCTATATCTGCTGCTCGCAGGCAGCCAGGCAGCCCTATGAGTGCCACACCGGGCATGACCGCCGGGGGTAGCACCTGGCTGGTGCGGGGGGCGTCGCTGCTCGGTGAGCGGCCGGCCGACCTGCTGCTGGCCGGCGGCGCCATCGCCGAGGTAGGCGAACCCGGGTCGCTACGCGGCGACAACCTGCTCGACGCCGAGGGCCTGGTCGCGCTGCCCGGCCTGGTCGACCTGCACTCCCACCTGCGCGAACCGGGCCGGGAGGACGCGGAGACCGTCGAGACGGGTACGGCCGCGGCCGCGCTCGGGGGCTACACGGCGGTGCACGCGATGGCGAACACCGATCCGGTTGCCGACACCGCCGGGGTTGTCGAGCAAGTCCTGCACCTGGGCCGCACCGCTGGGCACTGCGACGTCGCGCCGGTGGGCGCGGTCACCCTCGGCCTCGCCGGGCGGCACCTCGCCGAGCTCGGCGCGATGGCCGACTCCGCCGCCCGGGTCCGGGTGTTCTCCGATGACGGCGTCTGCGTGTCCGACGCGGTGCTGATGCGCCGGGCGCTGGAGTATGTCAAGGCCTTCGACGGGGTCATCGCCCAGCACGCGCAGGAGCCGCGGCTGACCGAGGGCGCCCAGATGCATGAGGGCGTGGTCTCCGCCCGGCTGGGGTTGACCGGGTGGCCGGCCGCGGCCGAGGAAGCGATCATCGCCCGGGACTGCCTGCTGGCCGGGCATGTCGGCTCTCGGCTGCACATCTGTCACGTGTCCACAGCGGGCAGCGTGGAGCTGATCAGGTGGGCCAAGGCCCGTGGCGTCCAGGTGAGCGCCGAGGTCACCCCGCACCACCTGCTACTGACCGATTTGCTGGCCTCCACCTACGACCCGGTGTTCAAGGTCAACCCGCCGCTGCGAACAGCCGAGGATGTCGCGGCCCTGCATGCGGCCCTCGCCGACGGCACGATCGACTGCGTCGCCACCGACCACGCGCCGCACACCGTGGAGGACAAGGAAACTGAGTGGGCGGCGGCCAGCCCCGGCATGCTCGGGCTGCAGACGGCGCTGTCAGTCGTCTGGTCTTTGGGGCTGCTCAGCTGGACGCAGATCGCCGACCGCATGTCGCACGCCCCGGCGCGGATCGGCCGGTTGGCCGGCCACGGGCGGCCCCTGGAGGTGGGCGAGCCCGCCAACCTGTGCCTGGTCGACCCTGCCGCGAGTTGGACGGTGGACGGCCGGATGCTGGCGTCCAAGGCGCACAACACTCCCTTCGAGGGACGCGAGCTGCCCGGCAGGGTGGTCGCGACGTTCCTGCGCGGCCGGCCGACCGTGCTGGACGGGAAGCTCGCGTGATGGCCCCGGCGCCGGCGCTGCTGGCGCTGGAGGACGGTCGCACCTTTCGTGGCGAGGCTTACGGCGCGGTGGGGGAGAGCTTCGGTGAGGCGGTGTTCGCCACCGGAATGACCGGCTACCAGGAGACACTCACCGACCCCAGCTACCACCGGCAGGTGGTGATCCAAACCTCCCCGCACATCGGGAACACCGGCGTCAACGAGGCTGACCCGGAGTCGGGCCGGATCTGGGTCGCCGGTTACGTCGTCCGCGATCCCTCCCCGGCCCCGTCCTCGTGGCGGGCCACCGGCCGGCTGGAGGACGCCCTCGCCGAGCAGGGCGTCGTCGGCATCAGCGGGGTGGACACCCGCGCGCTGACCAGGCATCTGCGCGAACGCGGCGCGATGCGCTGCGGCATCTCCAGCGTGGAAACCGATCCGGCTTGCCTGCTCGAACGGGTGCTGGCCATACCCGGTATGCAGGGTGCCGACCTGTGCGGCGAAGTCAGCACCCCGACCGCCTATGTCGTACCCGCCGAGGGGACTAGGCGGTTCACCGTCGCCGCGGTGGACCTGGGTCTCAAGCGGATGACTCCCATCCGCCTGGCCCAGCGCGGCGTCGAGGTTCACGTGCTGCCGGCCCGGTCCAGCGCCGCCGACATCCTCGCTGGGGCCCCGGACGGGGTGTTCTTCTCCAACGGCCCGGGCGACCCGGCCACCGCCGACGGGCCGGTCGCCGCGCTGCGCGGGGTGCTGGACGCCGGAGTGCCGGTGTTCGGGATCTGCTTCGGCAACCAGATCCTGGGCCGAGCGCTGGGCCTAGACACCTACAAGCTGCGCTTCGGGCACCGCGGCATCAACCAGCCGGTGCAGGACCTGGCCACCGGCAAGGTGGAGATCACGGCGCACAACCACGGGTTCGCCGTCGCCGCCCCGAACGCCGAAGGAGATCCCGGCGGCGACCGCAGCCCCGACGGCGGCCAGTGCGGCCGCAGCCCCTACGGCCGGGTGGCGGTCAGCCACGTCAACCTCAACGACCGGGTGGTGGAGGGCCTCTCCTGCCTGGACGCGCCGGCGTTCAGCGTGCAGTACCACCCGGAGGCGGCCGGTGGCCCGCACGACGCGGCCTACCTGTTCGACCGGTTCACCACCCTGATGGCGGCCCGCGGCCGGCCGGTGGGGGCGGGGCGCTGATGCCGCGGCGCACCGACATCACCAGCGTGCTGGTCATCGGCTCCGGCCCGATCGTCATCGGGCAGGCCTGCGAGTTCGACTACTCCGGCACCCAGGCCTGCCGGGTGCTGCGCGCTGAAGGCCTGCGGGTGAGCCTGGTCAACTCTAACCCAGCGACGATCATGACCGATCCGGAGTTCGCGGACGCCACCTACATCGAGCCGATCACCCCCGACGTGGTGGAGCAGGTCATCGCCAGGGAACGCCCGGACGCGCTGCTGGCGACCCTCGGCGGGCAGACCGCGCTGAACACCGCGGTGGCGCTGCACGAGCGCGGGGTGCTGGAAAAATACGGCGTCGAGCTGATCGGCGCCGACATCGAAGCCATTTCAGCCGGCGAGGACCGGGCCCGGTTCAAGGCGATCGTCGCCTCGGTGGGGGCCGAATCGGCCCGCAGCGTCATCTGCCGCGAGATGCGCGAATGCCTCGACGCCGCAGCCGAACTCGGCTACCCGGTGGTGGTCCGGCCGAGCTTCACGATGGGGGGCGCCGGCTCCGGGATCGCGCGCGACGAGGCGATGCTGCGCCGGATCGCCGACATCGGACTGGCCCTTTCCCCGACCGCCGAGGTGCTGCTCGAAGAGAGCCTGCTGGGCTGGAAGGAGTTCGAGCTCGAGCTGATGCGGGACCGGCACGACAACGTGGTCGTCGTCTGCTCCATCGAGAACCTCGACCCGATGGGCGTGCACACGGGGGACTCGATCACGGTCGCGCCGGCGATGACCCTCACCGACCGCGAGTACCAGCACCTGCGCGACGTGGGCATCGCGGTACTGCGGGCGGTCGGCGTCGACACCGGCGGCTGCAACATCCAGTTCGCGATCAACCCCGCCGACGGCCGGCTCGTGGTCATCGAGATGAACCCTCGGGTGTCGCGGTCCTCCGCCCTTGCCTCCAAGGCAACGGGGTTCCCGATCGCGAATATCGCAGCGAAGCTCGCGATCGGCTACACCCTCGATGAGATCACCAACGACATCACCGGCAGCACCCCTGCCGCGTTCGAGCCGGCGCTGGACTATGTCGTGGTCAAGGCGCCGCGGTTCGCCTTCGAGAAGTTCCCCGGCGCCGACTCTGAGCTGACTACCACGATGAAATCGGTCGGCGAGGCGATGGCGATCGGCCGCAACTTCACCGAGGCGCTGGGAAAGGCGCTGCGCTCCCTGGAGCAGAGCCCGGCCGGTCTGCCGGTTGCTGGCGAACCGGGAGATCTGGAGGCGTTGCTGGCGAGGGCGGCATTGCCGAGCGATGGCCGCCTGCTCGCCGTCTACGGCGCGCTCCGGGCCGGCGCCAGCACCGCGCAGCTGCACGACGCGACAGGGATCGACCCCTGGTTCATCGAGCAGCTTGCCCTGATCCGCGAGGTCGCCGAAAGCACCACCCTGGAGCCGGCCAGCCTGCAGCGCGCAAAACGCCACGGCCTGTCAGATGCGCAGATCGCCGCTGTCACAGGCGTTTCGGAGACCGACGTGCGAAACGCCCGGCATCAGGCGGGGATCCGGCCGGTGTACAAGACAGTCGACACCTGCGCAGCCGAGTTCGAGGCCACCACCCCTTATCACTACTCGACCTACGAGGAGGAGACCGAGGTTGCGCCGAGCGACAAGCCCAAGGTGCTGATCCTCGGTTCGGGACCGAACCGGATCGGGCAGGGCATCGAGTTCGACTACGCCTGCGTACACGCCTCGTTCGCCCTGCACGACGCCGGCTACGAAACCGTAATGATCAACTGCAATCCGGAGACCGTGTCCACCGACTACGACACCTCCGACCGGCTCTATTTCGAGCCGCTCACCGTCGAGGACGTATTGGAGGTTGTGCACGCCGAGCAGGCTTCCGGCACGGTGATCGGCGTCATCGTGCAGCTCGGCGGCCAGACCCCGCTGCGGATCGCGCAGGCACTCGCCGACGCAGGCGTCCCGATCGTCGGGACCAGCCCCGAGGCGATCCACCTGGCCGAGGAGCGCGGCGCGTTCGGCCAGGTGCTGGCCCGCGCCGCCCTGCCGGCCCCCCGCCACGGCATGGCGACCTCATTCCCCGAGGCGCAGGCCATCGCCGCCCAGATCGGCTACCCGGTGCTGGTCCGGCCCTCCTACGTCCTCGGCGGCCGGGGCATGGAGATCGTGTACGGGGACCAGATGCTGGCCGGCTACATCGGCCGGGCAACGCAGATAAGCCCGGAGCATCCCGTACTCGTCGATCGGTTTCTCGACGACGCTATCGAAATCGACGTCGATGCCGTGTTCGACGGCACCGAGCTCTACCTCGGCGGGGTGATGGAACACATCGAGGAGGCGGGGATCCACTCCGGTGACTCGGCGTGCGCGCTGCCGCCGATCACCCTGGGGCGGGCGGACATCGCCAGGATCCGTAGCTCCACCGAGGCGATCGCCCGGGGTGTTGGTGTCCGCGGCCTGCTCAACGTGCAGTACGCCCTGGCCGGCGACGTCCTTTATGTGCTGGAGGCCAACCCGCGGGCCAGCCGTACGGTGCCGTTCGTCTCCAAGGCCACCGCGGTTCCGCTGGCCAAGGCCGCCGCGAGGGTGATGCTCGGCGCGTCCATCGCCGCGCTGCGCACCGAGGGGCTGCTTCCCACGGTCGGCGACGGGGCCGATCTGCCGCTGGACAGCCACATCTCGGTGAAGGAGGCGGTGCTGCCGTTCACCCGCTTCCGGACCATCGAGGGCCAGCACGTCGACACCGTCCTTGGGCCCGAAATGAAATCCACCGGTGAGGTGATGGGCATCGCAGCCACCTTCGGCACCGCGTTCGCCAAGAGCCAGGCCGCCGCCTACGGGGAGCTGCCGACCGCCGGCCGGGTATTCGTGTCGGTCGCGAACAAGGACAAGCGCTCGATGGTGTTCCCGGTCAAGCGGCTGGCCGACCTCGGCTTCGAGGTCCTCGCAACCCAGGGAACCGCCGAGGTGCTGCGCCGCAACAGCGTCCCCGCGACGGTGGTGCGCAAGTTTGCCGCCGGCCCGGGCAATGTGGTGGAGCGGATCCTCGGCGGAGAGGTGGATTTGATCATCAACACGCCGTTCGGCACCGGGGCGGCCGGCGCCGGCCCCCGCCTCGATGGCTACGAGATCCGGTCAGCGGCCGTCGCCATGGGCGTCCCGTGCATCACCACCGTGCAGGCGGCCGCCGCCTGCGTGCAGGGCATCGAAGCGATGATCCGCGGAGAGTCCGAGGTGTGCTCGCTGCAGGAGTGGCACGCGGCGCTGCGTGCGGCGGGGCCGGGCCGCGAGGCGCTGGTGTACCGGTGAGCCCGGTACAGGTGCAGGGCGAGGTGCTGTCGATCCGGCGGGTCGGCGCCTACCACGCGATGACCCTGGTCGCGCCCGGCATCGCCGACGGCGCGCGCCCGGGCCAGTTCGTCGCCGTCGCGGTCGGCGGCCCGGAGAGCTCAATCCTGCTGCGGCGCGCCTTCGCGATCTACCAGGTGCACGAGCGCGGCGTCTATGGCGGCACCGTCGAGTTTATCTTTGCCGTGCACGGCCAGGGGACCGCGTGGCTGGCCCGCCGGCACGCCCACGACCCGATCAACGTCGTCGGCCCGTTGGGCCGCCCGTTCACCATGCCCCGCGATCCGATCAACGCGATCATCGTCGGCGGCGGCTACGGCAGCGCCCCGCTGCTCCCGCTGGCCGAAACGCTGCGCGCCCGCGGCTGCCGGGTGGATGCGGTGCTCGGCGCGGCCACCACTGAAAGGCTGTTCGGCACCCTGGAGGCCAAACGGATCACCACCGCCATGGCGGTGACCACCGAGGACGGCAGCACCGGTGAACGCGGCCTGGTCACCGACGTGCTACCGGCGATGATCTCCCGCGGCCGCGCGGATGTGGTCTACGCCTGCGGTTCGATGGGGATGCTGCGGGCCGTCGCGGCGGTCGCCGCTGCGCACGGACTACCGGCGCAGGTAGCGGTCGAGGAGTCGATGGCCTGCGGCATCGGGGTGTGCATGACCTGCGTCCTGCCGGTGATCGGCGACGACGGCCGGACCCGGATGGTGCGCTCCTGCGTGGAGGGACCGGTGTTCCACGCCGACCGGGTGCGCTTCGACGCGGTGGGCACCGTGCCGGCCGACGCGGTCGGTGCCCCAGTGTCCGGTGTCGCAGTGTCCGATGTCGCAGTGTCCGATGATGCGGCGGATGTCAGGTGACCGACGTGGTGCACGTGCGGCTGGTGGAGGAGCACCCGCCCGAGACGAACGTCGACATGCGGACCACCCTGGCCGGGGTGCAGTTCGCGAACCCGGTGTTCACCGCCAGCGGCTGCGCAGCGGCCGGCCATGAGCTATCTGCCTTCTTCACCCCGACTGACCTCGGCGCCATCGTCACCAAATCGATCATGCTGGCGCCGCGCAGCGGCCGGCCCACTCCCCGGATGGCCGAGACCCCCAGCGGGATGCTCAACGCCATCGGCCTGCAGGGCCCCGGCATCGACGCGTTCCTGGCCAACGACCTACCCTGGCTGGCCGACCGGGGGGTGCGGGCGGTGGTCTCGATCGCCGGCTCCAGCGTCGATGAATATGCCAAGCTCGCCAGCCGCCTGCGCGGCCGCCCGGGCGTTGCCCTACTCGAGGTGAATATCTCCTGCCCCAACGTGGAGGACCGCGGGCAGGTGTTCGCCTGCGATCCGGTGCGGGCAGCCGAGGTGATCAGCGCCGTGCGGCGTAGCACCTCGGTTCCGGTGTTCGCGAAGCTGTCGCCGGACGTGACCTCCATCGTGGATATCGCGCAGGCGTGCGTCGAAGCCGGCGCGCAGGGGCTGTCGATGATCAACACACTGCTCGGCGTGGTCATCGACACCGACACGCTGCGCGCGACGCTCGCCCACAGCACCGGCGGCCTCTCCGGCCCGGCGATCCGGCCGGTCGCCGTGCGTTGCGTCTGGCAGGTACGCCAGGCGCTTCCCGAAGTTCCCATCCTCGGGATGGGCGGCATCCGCAGCGGCCTGGATGCGCTGCAGTTCTTCGCCGCGGGCGCGAACGCGGTCAGCGTCGGCACCGCGGTCTTCGGCGATCCCGGCGCCCCGGTCCGCGTCCTGGCCGAGCTGCAGGCCGAGCTGGCCCGGCGCGGCTATGCCAGCGTGCGCGACGTGGTGGGCGTCGCCCACCGCCCCCGGGCCGTACCCGGGGCAGGTGAGGTACCCACCGAAGCCGATCCGACCGAGCCGGATCCTCCCGATCGCGATCCCCCGAGGAGCAGCACATGACCCCGCGCGCGCCCATCGCCGTGGCGTTGGATTCCTCCGACGTGGAGACGGCCGCCCGCTGGGCGCACGCCGTGGCCCCGTATGTGCAGGCGCTGAAGGTCGGGCTTGAGCTGTTCTGCCGGCAGGGGCCGGAGGTGCTCAAGACGGTGCGCGGCGCCAGCGGCGTCGATCTGTTCCTGGACCTGAAGCTGCACGACATCCCGACCACCGTGGCGGCCGCGGCTTCGGCCGTAGCCCGGTTCAAACCGCGTTATCTCACCGTGCACGCAGTGGGGGGCTCGGCGATGGTCCGCGCCGCCGTCGACGCCGCTCCGGAGGTACGCATCGCCGCCGTCACCGTCCTCACCTCCCTCGACGCCTCCGGCCTGAACGAGATCGGGCTCGCCGGACCGCCACTGGACGCGGTCCGTCGGCTCGCCGCCCTGGCCGTTGCCGCGGGCGCGCGGGCGCTGGTCTGCTCGCCGCACGAGGTAGCGGCGCTGCGAACCGAGGTCGGCCCCGACGTCGACCTGATCACCCCCGGTGTACGGCCGGCTGGCTCGGCGGCCCAGGACCAGGCACGCGTCGCCACCCCGCAGCAGGCCCTGGCCGACGGCGCCAACCTGCTGGTGATCGGCCGCCCGATCACGGGCGCCACCGATCCCGGGGCCGCGGCCGCCGCCCTCGCCGCCGCGCTGGCCCCCTCGCTCACCTGACCGGCTGGCGGGGTCCCCCATCATTGGTGAAGCGCTGCGGGCCTGAGCGCGGGCTCACGCGATCGCCTCCCGGAAGCGAACGAGGACGGACGGGCCTGGCCCCCGCGTTGCGGTAATGGTTAGGTAACCGAAACCAGCCCGACCCAGCCGCTCGAGGAGGATCGTGCCGCTCCCGCCGCTGACCCGCGAGCAGCGCGCCGAAGCGCTCGTGCGGGCCACCGAGGCCCGCCGGGTACGCGCCGCGATCCGCGCCGATCTGCGTCGCCCCGGCGTCGATGTGGCAGCCGAGATGGCCGCGGTGATCGCCAGGGGGAGCGCCGCGGACGACGACGGGCAGGCGATCAGGAAGATGCGCGTCGCGGCGCTGCTCGAGGCGGTTCCTGGCATCGGCAAGGTGCGGGCCGCCGCGATCATGGAACGACTGGAGATAAGCCCGAGCCGGCGGATCCGTGGCCTCGGCGCCAAGCAGCGCGCCGCCCTGACCCGTGAGTTTACCGACGACAGCGGTGGCTGAGCCGCGGCTGGTGGTGCTCTCCGGTCCCTCCGGGGTGGGCAAGGGAAGTGTGGTCGCGAGCGTGCGCGCGCGCCACCCGCAGGTGTGGCTCTCGGTGAGCTGGACCACCCGCCCCCCGCGCACGGGGGAGGTCGACGGCGTCGAGTATCACTTCGTGGACCAGGCAGCCTTTCGGGCCGAGGTAGAGCGCGGCAGCTTCCTTGAGCACGCCGAATACGCCGGCGCGCTGTACGGCACGCCCCGCGCGGCCGTCGACGCCCACCTCCTCGCGGGCACCGGGGCATTGTTGGAGATCGACCTGCAAGGTGCCCGCCAGGTGCGGGGCGCAATGCCGACAGCCCTGCTGGTGTTCCTCACGCCGCCGAGCTTCGCCGAGCTTCGCCGCCGGCTCACCGGTCGGGCCACCGAGGACCCCGCACGGCTGGCCCGGCGGCTACAGATCGCGCGGGCCGAGCTCGCCGCGGAGAGCGAGTTCGACGTGGTGATCGTCAACGACGAGATCGAGGCTGCCGCCGATCGGCTGGTAGCCTTACTGTGATCGCCGGGGCATTCCGGCCATCACCCCCGCTGGTAGGAGACAATGTTGTCCGGCACCGTCGCGCATCCCGAGGGCATCACCAGCCCGCCCATCGACGAGTTGCTGACCAACACGGCCAGCAAGTACAGCCTGGTCATCTACTCGGCGAAGCGCGCCAGGCAGATCAACTCTTACTACCACTCACTTGGCGAAGGACTGCTCGAGTACGTCGGTCCGCTGGTTGCCCCAGGCCACCAGGAGAAGGCGTTGTCCATCGCCCTGCGCGAGATCAACGCAGGTCTGCTGACGCACGAGAGCGTCGCCGAGTAATGCTGATGACGACCCCGGCCGGGGCGTCTTTACCGGGTGCCCCCCGAGTGGCGTTGGGCGTGGCTGGGGGCATCGCGGCGTACAAGGCCGTAGAGGTTCTCAGGGGCTTGACCGAAAGCGGCCTCGACGTGACGGTGGTTCCCACCGAGGCTGCCCTGAGGTTCGTCGGTGCAGCGACCTTCGCCGCGCTGTCCGGCCGTCCGGTGCATACCGGGGTGTGGGACGACGCACAGGAGGTGCCCCACGTCCGGCTCGGGCAGCAGGCGGCCCTAGTACTCGTCGTCCCCGCCACCGCCGACCTGCTGGCTCGCGCCGCACACGGCCGGGCCGAGGACCTACTGACCGCCACGTTGCTCACCGCCCGCTGCCCGGTGATCTACGCGCCGGCGATGCACACCGAGATGTGGCTGCATCCCGCCACGGCCGCGAACGTGGCGCGGCTACGCTCCTACGGCGCGCTGGTCATCGAACCCGCGGACGGCCGGCTCACCGGCGTGGACAGCGGCCCGGGGCGCCTACCGGAGCCGGCTGACATTGTGGCGCTGGCCAGGGCGGTGCTCGCCAGGGGCGGGCTGCCGGCGGACCTGCGTGGGCGCCGTGTGGTGGTCAGCGCCGGCGGCACCCGTGAGCACCTTGATCCGGTGCGGTACCTGGGCAACCGCTCGTCGGGGCGGCAGGGGGTTGCCCTCGCCCGTGCGGCGGTCGCCAGGGGGGCCGAGGTGACGCTGGTCTCGGCCCACCTCTCGGTGCCGGCGCCGGCCGGGGTTCGGGTGCTGCCGGTGGGGTCGGCGCAGGAGCTGCGCCTCGCGGTCCTTACGGCGGCCGCCGGGGCTGACGCGGTGGTGATGGCGGCGGCGGTGGCCGATTTCCGGCCGGCGCAACGGCTGGCGCACAAGATCAAAAAGGGGGGGGCGGAGGAGCCGACCGATCTGAAGCTGGTGCGCAACCCGGATATTCTGGCCGAACTCGCGGCGCTTACGGCGCTGGAGCGCGCCCGAGTCGTAGTGGGGTTCGCCGCGGAGACCGACGAGACCTCCGCGCAGCTGCTCGCCCGGGGGCGGACCAAACTCGCCGCCAAGGGCTGCGACCTGCTGGTCGTCAACCGGGTCGGCGACGGGGTTGGCTTCGAGGTCGACAGCAACGCCGCGATGATCCTTGCCGCTGGGCCCCCTGGCAGCGAGATGGAGGTGCCGGCCACCAGCAAGGACCTGCTCGCTCACGCCGTCTGGGATGCGGTCGTGGCGCGGCTGACCTGACCTCGCCGGGCCGCTGGGGCGCTGGGGCGCTGGGGCGCTGGCGTCAGCAGCCGCAGGCAACCAGCAGGTGCTCGCACGGCCCGACGAACGCGTGCTGCACCTCGTCGGCCCGGCACTGAGCGTCCTGCAGGCAATGCGTGGTGCCGTCCGCGTGTATGACCAGGGCGCCGTGGCAATGCCACACCTCGTCCTCGCACAGGTGACACCTGTCCAGCAAAACCGGCGGGGCGGCAAAAGCAACAGCTGACATGTGTCCAGCCTGCGCCGCCCGGGGTGCTGGGCCGGGAGCGACACGCCGGAGAACTGCGGTGGCGCTCGCCTCGTTGGTGCTGGCCGACACCGTCCATCCATCGCGGCTTCGTGTGCTCATGGCCGCAGGATGCGCGGGGGGTCCGACACAACCGGACGCCGGTAGACTGCCTGGACCGTCCAATCTCTTCGAGGAGTCCTGTGGCCAGCCGCCTGTTCACGTCCGAATCCGTTACCGAGGGCCACCCGGACAAGATTGCCGACCAGATAAGCGACGCGATTCTCGACGCGATGCTCAAGGACGACCCGAACAGCCGGGTGGCCGTCGAGACGATGATTACGACCGGCCAGGTGCACGTCGCCGGGGAGGTTAAGACCGACACCTACGTGGAGATCGCCAGCCTGGTCCGGGAAAAGATCCTGGAGATCGGCTACGACAGTTCCAAAAAGGGCTTCGACGGGCTCTCCTGCGGTGTCAGCGTGTCTATCGGCGCGCAGTCCAGCGATATCGCTCAGGGGGTCGATCAGGCGTTCGAGGCCCGTACCGGGCAATCGGTTGAAGACGCGCTGGACCGGCAGGGCGCGGGCGACCAGGGGCTGATGTTCGGCTACGCCTGCGACGACACCCCCGAGCTCATGCCGCTGCCGATCGCGCTGGCCCACCGGCTGGCCCGCCGGCTTGCGGCTGTCCGCAAGAACGGCACCGTTGGCTACCTGCGCCCCGACGGCAAGACGCAGGTCACCATCGAATACCTCGACGGCCGGCCGGCGCGGCTCGACACCATCGTCGTGTCCTCCCAGCACGCGGCGGACATCGACCTGGACACGCTGCTCGCACCGGACGTACGCGAGCACGTCGTCGAACCGGAGCTGGCGATTCTCTCGATCCCCTCCGAGGGATACCGGCTCCTGGTCAACCCCACCGGCCGGTTCGAGATCGGTGGCCCGATGGGCGACGCCGGGTTGACCGGACGGAAGATCATCGTCGACACGTACGGGGGGATGGCGCGGCACGGCGGCGGTGCGTTCTCCGGCAAGGACCCGTCCAAGGTGGACCGCTCCGCGGCCTACGCGATGCGCTGGGTCGCCAAGAATGTGGTCGCCGCCGGCCTGGCGACGCGCTGCGAGGTGCAGGTCGCCTACGCAATCGGGAAGGCCCAACCGGTCGGCGTGTTCGTCGAGACATTCGGGACCGGCGTGCTGGCCGACGACAAGATCCAGGACGCGGTCCTTTCGGTGTTCGACCTGCGGCCGGCCGCGATCATCCGCGACCTGGACCTGCTGCGGCCGATCTACGCGCAGACCGCTGCGTACGGCCATTTCGGTCGCGCCGAGCTGGACTTCACCTGGGAGGCCACCGACCGGGTCGAGGCCCTGCAGTCAGTCGCCGGAATCTGACCTCACCCCCCGCTCCGTGACCCGTCCTGCGCCCCACCCCTTCGTGATCACGAAAGACTGCATGACCGCGGCCGTCCGAAGTGGGGGCGCGTAGCCCTTGTCGCGGGCGGCTGGCGGCCCAGGTCCGGGGGCGGGGCAGCCGCCCGAGCCCGGCCAGCCTCCCGAAACTTCCAACAAAGGTCAGCGGGGGGCCAGCACCCCAAGGCGCGCGGCCCGGGCCCTGGAACCAGCACCCACCGATCCGGTGGCCCGCGTAGCCGTGGACACCCCCCTTCTGCACCTGGACCGGACGTTCGACTACCTCGTCCCCGCGCAGGACGACCTGCGCTGCGTTCCCGGGTGCCGGGTACGGGTGCGCTTCGCTGGTCGGCTCGTCGACGGCTATGTGCTGGAGCGGTCCAGCCGCACCGACCATGAGGGCAAACTTGCCTACTTGACGCGAGTGCTGTCCGCGGAGCCGGTGCTTGCGCCCGAGATTGCGCTATTGGCGCGCTCGGTTGCCGACCGCTACGCGGGCAGCCTGGCCGACGTGCTTCGGTTGGCAGTGCCTGCGCGGCACGCGCGAACCGAGGCCGCCCCCCCACCGGCGCGCACGGCTGCCCGCGCAGCGCCCACAAACCCTGAGCCCGGTCTCGGGCGCTACGTGGGTGGACCTGCGCTGCTCGCCGCGCTACGCGCCGGCCGCAGCCCGCGAGCAGTCTGGTCGGCCCTGCCAGGCGCATCGTGGCCGTCGGAGGTGGCCGCGCTGGTTGATGCCACGACCACCTCGGGCCGCGGTGCCCTCGTTGTCGTGCCCGACACCCGCGACGTCGCCCGGCTCAAACATGCAATGCCGCAGGCTGTTGCCCTGCGCGCCGACGACGGGCCGGCGGAGCGCTACCGCCGCTTCCTCGCCGTACGCCGGGGGATCGCCCAAGTCGTCGTCGGCACGCGGGGCGCCGTGTTCGCGCCAGTTCACGAACTGGGATTGATCCTGGTGTGGGACGACGGCGACGACCTGCATTCCGAACCCAGGGCCCCCTATCCACACGCCCGGGACGTGGCTCTCCTGCGCTCGGTTCAGCAAAATGCCGCCATCGTTCTCGGCGCCCATGCGGTTTCCGCCGAGTCCCAGCAACTGGTCATCAGCGGCTGGGCCCATCCGCTCCGCGCCGATCGCGACACCGTGCGGGCCTTCGCCCCGCTGGTCACTGCTGCGGGCGGGGAGTTCGAGCGCTCCCGGGACGCCGCCGCCGAGCAGGCGCGCCTCCCTAACCTGGCGTGGCGCACCGCCAAACTCGCGCTGGAGAATGGACCGGTCCTGGTCCAGGTGCCGCGCCGCGGCTACCTGCCGGCCCTGTCCTGCGCCAGCTGCCGCACCCCCGTTCGCTGCCAGCACTGTGCTGGCCCGGTGGCGCTCGCCTCCAGTCACGCCGCGCCCGCCTGCCAGTGGTGCGGGCGGCCGGGCGCTGCCTTCACCTGTCCGGTTTGCGACGGGCACCGGTTGCGCGCAGCGGCTTACGGGGAGCGCCGTACGGCGGAGGAGCTGGGCCGCTCATTGCCCGGCGTCCCGGTGCGTACCTCCGGTCGCGAGCAGGTGCTGGCATCGGTGGGACCCGAACCGGCGCTGGTCGTGGCAACCCCAGGCGCCGAGCCGGTCGCCGCCGGGGCTGGTTATGCGGCCGTGTTGCTGCTGGACGGCTGGGCGCTTCTTGGCCGCCCCGACCTGCGCGCGGGGGAGGAGGCACTACGCCGCTGGCTGAACGCGGCAGCCCTCGCCGCACCACGTGCGCCGGTCATCGTGTTGGCCGACGCCGCTCCGCCCCCAGTTCAGGCCCTGATCCGGTGGGATCCGGCCGGACACGCCGAGCGGGAGATCACCGAACGCACCGCCCTCGGGTTCCCCCCGGCTGTGCGGATGGCCGCCGTTGACGGGCAACCCGAAGCCATCGCAGCCCTGCTGGCGCGCGCCCAGTTGCCACCCGCCGCCGAGGTCCTTGGCCCCGTGCCGGTGCCCTCCACCAGCCGGTCGCGCACGGCGGGCAGCGCCGAGGAGGGCCGCGAACGGGCCCTGATCCGGGTTCCCCGACGCGACGGCCCAGCCCTTGCGGCCGCACTACGAGTCGGGGGCGCAACCCGGGCCGCGCGAAAGGAGCCCGGCGCCGTACGGGTGCAACTCGACCCGATCGAGTTCGGGTGACCCGCCAACCGAGCCGGCCCAGCACCTAGACTCGCGGCCCGTGAAGGTGGTCTTTGCCGGTACGCCGGCCGCGGCGCTCCCCAGCCTGCAGGCGCTGATCGACAGCCCGCGGCATGAGGTGGTCGCTGTGATCACGCGGCCGGACGCCCCCGCCGGAAGGGGCCGGGGGATGACCGCGAGCCCGGTCAAGGGGCTCGCCCTGGACCACGACATCCCCGCTCTCACCCCGGCACGGCCCTCCGACCCGACGTTCGTGGGCACCCTCACCGACATCGCGCCGGACTGCTGCCCGGTCGTGGCCTACGGCGCGTTGGTGCCGGGCCACGTCCTCGCCATCCCCGCGCTCGGGTGGGTAAACCTGCACTTCTCGCTACTCCCGGCCTGGCGCGGGGCGGCCCCAGTCCAGCAGGCGATCTGGCACGGCGATGAGATCACCGGCGCCAGCGTGTTTCGGCTAGAGGAAGGTCTGGACACCGGACCGGTGTACGGGGTCCTCACCGAAGCGATCCGCCCGCGCGACACCGCAGGTGATCTGCTCGGCCGGCTCGCGGGCGCCGGAGCGCGGCTGCTCACCGCCATCCTCGATGGCCTCGAGGACGGGGATGTCCGCGCCGAGCGGCAACCGGCGGAGGGCGTCACCGTGGCCCCGAAGCTCACCGTGAAGGACGCGCAGGTGGACTGGGCGCGGCCAGCGGTGCAGGTCGACCGCCAGATCCGGGCCTGCACCCCGGCGCCGGGCGGGTGGAGCACCTTTCGTGGTGGCCGGCTGGGGGTGGGCCCGGTGCTCCCCGTCGAGGGGGAAGAACCCCTGGCGCCGGGCGAGATACGCGACCTGGACGTGGGCACCGCCGTCGGCGCCGTGCGCCTCGGCACGGTTCAACCCGCCGGTAAGGGACCAATGGATGCGGCGTCCTGGGCCCGCGGCGCGCGGCCGAAACCAGGGGAACGGTTCGGCGGATGAGCTCGGCACGTGAAGTGGCGCTCCGCCTGCTGCTCGCAGTCGAAATCGACGATGTGTACGCCAATCTCCGGCTGCCGTCGCTGCTTCGTGAGGCCGGGCTGCCCCCTCGGGATCGGGCGTTGGCCACCGAACTCGGGTACGGCACGCTGCGCGCGCAGGGCAGCCTCGATCACCTGCTCACAGCATCGTCGAACCGGCCGCTCGCCAGCCTGGACCCGGATGTTCGGGCGCTGCTGCGCCTCGGCGCCTACCAGCTGTGGCGCACCCGCATCCCGCGGCACGCGGCGGTGGCGGCAACGGTCGATCTGGCCGTCGGTCGGGGCGCCCGCGGCTTCGTCAACGCTGTGCTTCGCCGCACCGCCGAGCGTTGCAGCGGGCCCGACCCGCTCGGGCTGGCCGAGGTGGGGGATCCTTACGAGCGGCTCGCCTTGCAGCACGCGCATCCCCGCTGGGTGGTGCACGCGTACGCCGATGCCCTCGCTGGCGACCTGGACGAGGCCGGCGCGGCGCTGGCCGGGGACGACACACGCCCCACGGTGCACCTGGCCGCCCTGCCGGGACGGATCACGGCAGCCGAGCTGGCGGCCGAATCCGGTGGGAGCCTCGGCCCCCTGTCCCCTTACGCGGTGCATCTGGACTCCGGCGGTGACCCGGCGTCGCTGCCCAGCATCCGGGCCGGGCGGGCCCGGGTGCAGGACGAGGGCAGCCAGCTTGTCGCGCTGGCGCTGCACCGGGCCCTTGCGGCCGACGGCCCCGGTGACCTGATCGACCTCACCGCGGGCCCGGGGGGCAAGGCGGCACTACTCGCCGCGTTGCCGGGTGGCCGCCGGGTGCTGGCGGTGGAGCTGCATGCGCACCGGGCCATGCTGGTGCGTTCGGCCGGTGTACCGGCAGTCGTGGTCGCCGACGGTCGCCGGTCGCCCCTTTTCCCCGGCCGCGCGGCTGGGGTCCTGCTGGACGCGCCGTGCACCGGCCTCGGCGCGCTACGCCGCCGGCCGGAAGCCCGCTGGCGGCGCACCCCGAAGGACCTGCCGAACCTGGTGCGCAGCCAGCAGGGGCTGCTCGATGCGGCGCTGGAGCTGGTCCGGCCCGGCGGGGTGGTTGCCTACGCGGTCTGCTCCCCGCACCTGGCTGAAGCGGTGCTCGCGCCGCGGCCGGATGTCGAGGTGATCGACGCCCCGGCGTTGCTCGGGCTGGGGGAAAGCGCTCGTGCGCCGGAGCAGGGCGGCCGGCGGATGCAGCTGTGGCCGCATCGGCACGGCACCGACGCGATGAGCCTGACCCTGTTGCGTCGGCGTGAGCCCTCGGCGAGCCCGACCCGGGAGCCCCGCGCCAACCAAAAGGGATGACGCGGCGGTAACCTGCAGCCGTGTCACCTGTGCGAATTGCGCCCTCGATACTGGCCGCTGATTTCGCCCACCTGGCCGACGCCGCGGCGGTGAGCGGGGCGGATTGGCTGCACGTGGACGTGATGGACAACCACTTCGTGCCGAACCTGACCCTCGGGCCCCCCGTGCTGGCGAGCCTGCGGGCGGCCACCGAGGTACCGCTCGATTGCCACCTGATGATCGACGACCCCGACCGGTGGGCCCCCGGTTACGCCGAGCTCGGGGCCGGCAGCGTCACCATTCATGTGGAGGCCGCGCGGGACGTGCGGGGCTGCGCCCGGGACATCCGGGCGGCGGGGGCCCGGGCCGGCCTGGCGCTCAAACCGGGTACGGCCCTGGACCGCTACCTCGAGGTCCTGGACGAGTTCGACCTGTTGCTGGTGATGACCGTGGAACCGGGCTTCGGCGGTCAATCGTTTCTTGCCGATCAGCTGGTAAAGGTACGGGCCGCCCGCCGCGAGCTGGACCGGCGGGGCCTGCAGCTGTGGCTGCAGGTCGACGGCGGGGTGGGCGACGACACGATCGAGGCGTGCGCCGAGGCCGGGGCGGACATGTTCGTGGCGGGCAGCGCGGTCTACGGCGCGGCCGACCCCGCCGCGGCGATCGCGGCCCTGCGCGCGCAGGCAGTCCGGGCCGGAGCGGCCGGTGGTGGCGCCCCGGGCGCCCCGCGCTAGCGCGGGGCGCGCATACGCATCCGCAGCCGGCGAAGGCTGCTCGCGGCCGCCCATCCCACCGCGAGCAGCATCGCCAGCGCCAGCAGCCAGGGCCCGCGCGGGGCGAGATCGGCGCCGGAGCGGGCCGGGAGCGGCGCCGCGACGACTGGGCGGCGCGGCGCCGGTGGCGCGGCGGTCTTGGCGGGCCCGGGCGCGGGCCGGGTCGTCGGGGGCGTGACCTTGACCTTGATCCGGTTGGGCACCGCGGCGGGGATGACCACCTTGGGCGCCGAGGCGCCGCCCCGCACGGCCGGGGCGCCCACGGCATGCGGCACGCTGCCGACCGCCGCCTGCACGTCCAGCAGCCCGTAGGTGGTGCCCGCCCTGGCGTGCGCGGTTCGCTGCAGCGCAGTCACCACACCAGCGCGGTGCAGCGCCGGGTCAGCTGCGAGCAGCAACGCGGCGGCCCCCGAAACGTGCGGGGCGGCCATCGATGTGCCGGATAGCAGGGCGTACTGGCTCCCGGGCCAGGTAGAGGCCACGCAGGTGGCCTCGGTGCATGAGGCAGTTCCGGGGTCGCCGCCTGGTGCGGCCAGGGCCACCTTGGTCGGTGAGACGTTGGAGTAGGAGGCAACCTGGCCGCCCGGCCCGGTCGCGGCCACGACCAGCGCCTTGTCGCCGTAGGACGGGACGTACATGTCGGCGTTCTGACCGGGCCGGTTGGCGTTGCCGGCAGCGACGGTGACGACGACGCCCGCCGCCGCCGCCGAGGAGATCGCCGCGGTGACCGCGGCGTCCTGCAGCAGTGCGGGGGAGTCCTCGCCGATGGACAGGTTCTCCACCTGGGCGCCGTGGGTGGTGGCCCAGGCAATGCCGGCGGCGACCGCGGCGGTGCTCCCGCTGCACGCGCCGGTTGCGTCGGCGCCTAGCACGGTAACCGGCAGGATCCGGGCCAGCGGCGCGACCCCGTAGGTCTCGGAGGCGATCGTACCGGCGACGTGGGTGCCGTGGCCGCAACTGTCGATCGGGGCGGAGCCGGGCACGCAAGTGCCGCTGCGGCAGTCGGCGCCCTGAACGACCCGGCCGCCGAAGTCCGGGTGGCTGACATCCACCCAGGTGTCGATGACGGCGACGGTGACCCCCGAGCCGTACCGGCCTGCGCCCTGCCCGCCCGTCACGTGGGCCTGGGTGAAGTTCCAGGTGACCGGCTGCAACGGAGGCAACGCCGACGTGGCGGCCGTCGCAGGCGCCCCCGCCGTGTCGGCACTCGCCGGCACCGAGCCGACACCGGCCAGCAGACCCAGCGCGAGCCCGAGCAGCGCAGCGGCCCGCACCGGAACGCGGCGAGGGTTGCGGCGAGGGTTGCTGCGAGGCACCCGGCAAGTGTCCCCGCACTGGCCCCCTCGTGCGAACCGCCCGCCCACCTTGGCGGGAACAGCAAGCATGCGAAACTGATTCACCAGGCAGATACACGCGTGCTCCGGGGTCGGTGAAAACCCGAACCGGCGGTGACAGTCCGCGACCCGTTCGCAGCCAGCGACCGGTTGACCCGGTGAAACTCCGGGACCGACGGTGAGAGTCCGGAAGGGAGGAGCCGCGCGGTGGCGCCGCGCCCGGCAACGGGCCGGACCGATCCGCGTCTCCCGCCGGCCCCGAGTCCGCCGAGACCGAGGCAGGAGGCGGATGGACCTCACCGAGGCGATGGGCCGTGCGCTGAACCTCGCCGCCGCAGGTCTGGGAAGCACCAGTCCGAACCCGTGCGTCGGCGCGGTGGTCCTCGATGCCCGGGGCGCCCTGGTCGCGGAGGGCCGCACCGAGGCACCCGGCGGCCGCCACGCGGAGATCGTCGCGCTGGCAGCCGCCGGGGATGCCGCCCGCGGCGGGACCGTCGTAACGACCCTGGAACCCTGCAACGGGAGCGGGCGTACCGGGCCGTGCTCGCACGCGTTGCTGGCCGCCGGCGTGAGCCACGCGGTCTACGCCCTGCCCGACCCGTTGCCCGCGTTCGCGGGGGGCGGCGCGCACCTGATCGCCGCCGGCGTCCAGGTGCGCGCCGGCCTGTGCGCCGAGGCGGCCAGCGCAATCCACCGTCCGTGGCTCACCGCCGCCACCCGCTGCCGCCCATACGCGACGCTCAAACTCGCCGCCAGCCTCGACGGCAGGGCCGCCGCCGCGGACGGAAGCTCCCAGTGGATCACCAGCGCTGCCGCCCGCGCCGACGCCCATGCGCTGCGGGCCCGGGTCGACGCCATCGTGGTGGGCTCAGGCACGGTGCTGGCCGACGACCCGGCTCTCACGGTCCGCGGCACCGCGGAACCGCGCCGACCGCTGCGGGTGGTGCTCGACCGCCGGAGGCGGGTGCCGGCGGGCGCGAAGGTTCTCGATGGCGCCGCACCGAGCCTGCGCACCGGTGCGGATTTGGCTGAGCTTGCGACCGACCTTTACGCCCGTGGGGTGCGCCACTTGCTCGTCGAAGGCGGCCCCACTGTGGCGGGCGCTTTCCTCGCTGCGGGTCTGGTCGATGAGATTGTGGTCTACGTTGCCCCCGCCCTACTCGGGGCCGGCCAGCCGGCATTGGCGACAGCGGCCTTTCCGAACATCCGCGACGCCCGCCGTTTTGCGTTCACCGACATCCACGAGGTCGGACCCGACCTGCGCCTCACCGCCCGTCCACTGGAGGGATGACAAATGTTCACCGGGATCATCGAGGAGCTCGGGCACGTGGCTGGGCTCGAACCCCGCGACGGCGCAGCTCGTCTCGGGGTGCTGGCCAGCGATGCGCTCGTGCAAGACGCGAGGCGGGGCGACTCCTACGCGGTCAGCGGGGTGTGCCTGACCGTCACCGGCTGGGACGCGGTGGGCCGACAGGTGCGGCTGGATTTCGACGTGATCGCCGAGACGCTGGACCGCTCCTCGTTGGGGGCACTCACGCCCGGGGATCCGGTGAACCTGGAGCGTCCGGTCCGGCTCAGCGACCGGCTCGGCGGCCACCTGGTCCAGGGCCACGTAGACGGTGTTGGGGTCATTGTTGACCGGAAATCGGATCGGGGCGGGGAGATCATCCGGGTCTCGTTGCCGGCGACCGTGTCCCGCTATGTCGTCGAGAAGGGGTCGATCACCGTCGACGGGGTGTCGCTGACCGTCGTCGAAGCCGGCAACGAGGTGTTCAGCATCGGTCTGATCCCGGAGACGCTGGCCAGGACCACCCTCGGGAGCAAGCAGCCGGGGGCCCCGGTGAACCTGGAGGTCGACATCCTCGCCAAATACACCGAACGCCTGCTTGCGGCCGCCAGGGTGCCGGCGTGACGACGCTGCGACCCCCCGCCGCCGCGGCCCCGGTCGGACCCAGCCGCAGCGCCGACCCCGCCTTCGCGCCGGTGGAAGCGGCCATGGCCGACATCGCGGCCGGGAAGGCCGTAGTGGTCGTCGACGATGCCGACCGGGAGAACGAAGGCGACCTGATCTTCGCGGCCGAGAAGGCCACCCCCGAGCTGGTCGCGTTCATGGTCCGCTACACCTCGGGGTATGTGTGCGTGCCGCTGGAGGAGACCGACTGCGACCGGCTGGATCTGCCGCCAATGTTCCACACCAACCAGGACAAGCGGGGAACCGCGTACACAGTGACCGTCGACGCCAGGGAAGGCGTGTCCACCGGCATCAGCGCCACCGACCGGGCCCGCACCATGCGTCTACTGGCCGACGCAGGCTCCGGCCCTGAGCAGTTCACCCGCCCGGGACATGTGGTGCCGCTGCGGGCCAGGCCGGGTGGCGTGTTGCGCCGCCCGGGGCACACCGAGGCGGCGATTGACCTTGCCCGGATGGCCGGCCTGCGCCCGGCTGGAGTGCTGTGCGAGATCGTCAGCCAGAAGGACGACGGGGACATGGCCCGGCTCGAAGAGCTGGAGGCCTTCGCCGCCGAGCACGGCCTCACCCTGATTTCTATTGCGGACCTGATCGCCTACCGGCGCCGCTATGAGAAGCAGGTTGCGGCCATCGCGGAGGCGCAGATCCCCACTGCCCACGGCATTTTCCGGGCGGTCGGCTACCGGGGACTGCTCGACGGGCGAGAGCATGTCGCGCTCGTGAGAGGTGAGCTCGGCAACGGCAACGACGTGCTTGTACGGGTGCACTCCGAATGCCTCACCGGTGATGTGTTCGGTTCACGTCGTTGCGATTGCGGGCCCCAGCTGGACGCGGCGTTGGCGGCTGTCGCCGCCGAGGGCCGCGGGGTGGTGCTCTATGTCCGCGGGCACGAGGGGAGGGGGATCGGGTTGCTGCACAAGCTGCAGGCCTACCAGCTGCAGGACGCGGGAGCCGACACCATCGATGCCAACCTCGACCTCGGCCTTCCGGCCGACGCACGTGACTACGGCACCGGCGCGCAGATCCTGGTCGACCTGGGGGTGCGCACCATGCGGCTACTCACCAACAATCCGGCGAAGCGGGCCGGCCTGGAGGGCTACGGCCTGCAGATCGTGGAGCGGGTCAGGCTCCCGGTCCACGCCACCCCGGAGAACCTGCGCTACCTCACCACCAAGCGGGACCGGATGGGGCACGACCTGCCCGACCTTCCCCCGATGTTCGACACCCCGCACGGTCCGGACACGCGGGGGCCGGGCCCATGAGCGGGCGCGGGGGGCCGAGCCCAACCGCGGTGGACGGCGCCGGCCTGCGGCTCGCCCTTGTCGTCACCCGCTGGTACGCCGAGCTCACCGATGCGCTGCTCGCCGGGGCCATGGCCGGCGCCGCGTCCTGCGGGGTCGAGGAACCCACCGTGACGCGCGTGCCGGGGGCGTTTGAGCTTCCCGTCGTGGCACGGGCCCTGACCGGCGCCCACGACGCGGTGGTCGCCCTCGGCCTGGTCCTGCGCGGGGACACCCCCCACTTCGAGTACGTGTGCCGGGCGGCAACCGACGGCCTCGCCAGGGTGGCGATCGACACCGGCGTCCCGATCGGGTTCGGCCTGCTCACCTGCGACACCGAGGAGCAGGCCCGGGACCGCGCTGGCCTCGCCGGAAGCCGGGAGGACAAGGGCCGGGAGGCGACCCTCGCCGCCATCGAGACGGCCCTGCTCCTACGGAACATCCGCGCCGACCGCCGGTGCTGAGCGGGCCCTCCCCGCCCCCGATCCGCCGTCAGGCGTGGGTGATAGCTGCTGCGGTCGGCGCGTATGGCCTGTCGTTCGGGGCGAGTGCCGTCGCCGCCGGCCTATCCCTCGGTCAGGCCTCCGCGCTGTCACTGCTCACGTTCACGGGCGCCTCCCAGTTCGCCTTGGTCGGCGTCGTTGGCGCAGGGGGCAGCGTGTTCGCCGGGCTGGCCGCGGCGTGGCTGCTGGGAGCCCGTAACCTGGTCTATGCCGTGCGGCTGGCACCCGTGCTGCCGACCTCGCCGCTGCGCCGGCTCATCGCCGTGCAAGGGGTGATCGACGAGACAACCGCGATGGCCACCGCGCGTGACGCCGATCCCCGGCTGGCGCGGCGGGCCTTCCTCGAGACCGCCGTGGCGGTGTACATCGCCTGGAACCTGGCCACGGTCGCGGGCGCCTTGCTGGCCAGCGCGGTCCCCGACCCCCGGGCGTTCGGGCTGGACGCGACCTTCCCCGCCGCGTTCCTGGCGCTGCTCGCCCCGCGGCTCCGCGGCCGGTTGCCGTGGCTATGCGCCGGCCTGGGCGCGCTGATTGCCGTCGCCCTGGTACCCGCCGCGCCGGCCGGGGTGCCCGTCCTGGCCGCGGTTCTCGGTGTGCTCCCCGCCGTGTGGAGCGGGCGCGGAGCCACCGGGGAGCTGCCGTGACCGGCTGGCTGACGGTGCTCGCCTGTTCGGCCGGCTGCTATGCGCTGAAGGCGGCCGGGCTCGCGATCCCGTCGCGGTGGCTGGCCAGAACGCGGCTACAGCAGCTGATCAGCCTGAGCCCGGTGCCACTGCTGGCGGCCCTCGTCGCCACCGGTGCCGTCGCGATCGGCACCAGGCTGGTCATCGACGCCCGGTTGGTCGGCCTGGCGGTGGCTGCCCTGCTGCTATGGCGCCGGCAGAACTTTCTGGTCGTGGTGCTCGCCGCGACGGCGGTAACCGCGCTCATCCGGCTCGCCTGAGCATCTCCTCGGCCGCCACCCGCGACACCCCACCCCAACCCCGTCACACCGCAGGTGTGCCCACGACGAAACCCCTGCCCTCTACCCTTGGCGGGTGCTGTCGCTAGTGCTGCCCAAGGGGTCCCTCGAAAGGCAGGTTCTCGACCTGTTTTCGGCCGCCGACCTGGCGGTGATCCGGGGCAGCGACCGCGACTACCACGCGAAGATCGACGACCCGCGGATCGATCGGGTGCGTTTTTTGCGTCCTCAGGAGATCCCCACCTTCGTCGAGCAGGGCATCTTCGATGTGGGCATCACCGGCCGGGACTGGATCGCGGAGACCGGCGCCGAGGTCGTGAGTCTGGGCGAGATCGGCGGCGGTCGGGCCAGTGACGACCCGGTTCACGTGGTCCTGGCGGTGCCGAAGGACGCGCCGTGGCACCAGCCGAGCGATCTGCCGGAGGGGGTGCGGGTCTCCACCGAAATGCCGAACTTGACCGCGCGGTTCCTGGCCGATCACGGGGTTAAGGCCCGGGTATTCGCGAGCGCAGGCGCCACCGAGGCGAAGATTCCCGACATCGTCGATGCCATCGTGGATCTCACCGAGACGGGTTCGAGCCTTCGCAAGGCCGGGCTGCGCATCCTGGCCACGTTGCTCACCTCCCGCACCGAGCTGGTGGCCAACAGCGCGGCGCATGAAGATCCGGCGAAGCGGGCGGCCATGGCTGACATCACGCTGCTGCTGCAGGGGGCGTTGACCGCGCGCGGTCAGGTGCTGCTTAAGTTGAACGTGGCGGAGCAGAACCTGCAGGCGGTGGTGCAGCTACTCCCAAGCCTGGGGTCGCCGACGGTGATGCCGCTGGCGGACCCCGGGCGCCGCGCCGTCGAATCGGTCGTCCCCAAGCGCGGTGTCAACACCCTGATCCCCGCACTCAAGGCGGCGGGCGCCTCCGACATCCTCGAGTTGCCGATCCGCAAGATCGTGGGGTGACGGCCGACGCAGGCAGCCGCCGAGCGCCCCGCAGGCTGCTACCCTGAAGCGGACCACCTCGGTGTCGCGACATCGGGGGCCAAGCGGGGTATCCGGTTCGGACCGTCCCCACCCGTGTCGCCGGCAGGCCTACGGGTCCGGTTAGCGTGCCGCAGCCGTCGCCCGCGAGCGACCCGGCGCACGTCGACTAGGTGCGCCGTGCGGCAGGTCTGTGAACGTTCCAGACGCCGACCACCGGAGGCCACACATCACCAACGAGCTGCGCATCAACGACCGTATCCGCGTTCCCGAGGTCCGCCTCGTCGGCAGCGCCGGCGAGCAGATCGGCATCGTCGCGATCGCCGACGCAATCCAGCGCGCCGAGGATGAGGACCTGGATCTCGTCGAGGTCGCGGCGACCGCCCGCCCACCGGTCTGCAAAATCATGGATTACGGCAAGTTCAAGTACGAGACCGCGCAGAAAGCCCGCGAGGCGCGGCGCAACCAGACCCTGACCGTGATCAAGGAAATGAAGCTTCGGCCGAAGATCGACCCGCACGACTACGAAACCAAAAAGGGGCACGTCGTGCGGTTCCTCAGAGCCGGGGACAAGGTCAAGATCACCATCATGTTCCGCGGACGCGAGCAGTCCCGGCCCGAGTTGGGCTACCGGCTGCTGGAGCGGCTGGCCGGCGAGGTCGAGGAACTCGGCGTCGTCGAGGCCGCCCCCAAGCAGGACGGTCGCAACATGACCATGGTCATCGCGCCGCACAAGAACCCCCCCAAGACCGTACGGACCGCCACCGCCGCGGCGGTCAGTGAGGTGGGGGACGTCCACCGGTCCGGCCCCGCAACGGGCTGAGCCGAATCCGCCGCTAGTAAAGACCGCACAGGAAAGAGCCCATCCGCATGCCGAAGAACAAGACCCATTCCGGTGCGTCCAAGCGCTTCCGGATCACGGGTAGCGGCAAGATCATGCACCGCCGGGCCAACCGCAACCACATGCTCGAGCACAAATCCTCGGAGCGCACCCGGCGCCTCGAGGGCGAGGTCGTGCTGGCCAAGAGCGACGTGAAGAGGGTCAAGCGTCTGCTCGGCCGCTGAACCGCACTGCCGCAACGGCGGCAACGCCAACCCGAACGCCTCACCGATCCGACACCCCAGGGAGTACGACTCATGGCCCGCGTCAAGCGCGCTGTCAACGCTCACAAGAAGCGCCGCACCACCCTCGAGCTTGCCTCGGGATACCGCGGCCAGCGCTCCCGGCTCTACCGCAAGGCCAAGGAGCAGGTCCTGCACTCGATGGCCTACTCCTACCGGGACCGGCGCGCTAAAAAAAGTGACTTCCGCAAGTTGTGGATTCAGCGCATCAACGCGGCAAGCCGGGCGAACGGCCTGACCTACAACCGGCTGATCCAGGGCCTGAAGGCGGCCGGCGTCGAGGTTGACCGCAAGGCCCTGGCGGATCTGGCCGTCACCGACGCTGCAGCGTTCACCGCACTCGTCGAGGTGGCGCGCGGCGCCCTGCCAGCCGCCGCACAGCCCGCTGCCTGAGGATCTGGGTACCGCCCGAGGCCCCGTCGCGCCCCGCAGGGCGGGCGGGGTGTCGGCCGCCCGGCGGCTGCTCAAACCGGCCGCCCGCCGCGCGGAGCGACGCTTCCTCGTCGAAGGACCGCAGGCGGTCCGCGAGGCGGTCGCAGCCGGCCTGCTGCTGGAGGTGTTCGCCACCGCCAACGCCGCCAGCCGGCATGCCGCTCTGCTCCGACAGGTGCCGGTCACCGAGGTCGCCGAACGCACGCTCGCGCAGCTGGCCGACACGGTGACCCCCCAAGGTTTGATCGGCGTCGCCCACACCGTTGACGTCCCCCTCGATGAGGCGCTCCGAGATCAACCGAGGCTTGTCGCCGTCCTTGTCGACGCCCGAGACCCAGGAAACGCGGGTACGGTGATCCGGGTGGCCGACGCCGCCGGCGCGGGAACGGTGATCTTCACGGGCGGCGGCGCGGCGGGCGGAAGCGTCGACCCGTACAACGGCAAATGTGTTCGAGCCAGCGCCGGTAGCTTGTTCCACGTGCCGGTTGCGCTGGCCCCCCTCGACCTGGCCCTCGCCGCGCTGCGCGCCGCCGGCGTCCAGCTGCTCGCGGCGGACGGGCACGCCACATTGGACCTGTATGAGGCCGATGACCGGGGGCTGCTCAGCGCCCCCACCGCCTGGCTGTTGGGCAACGAAGCGCACGGGCTGCCCGACGAGGTCCTGGCCGCCGCCGACCACGCGGTGAAGGTGCCCATCCACGGGCGGGCCGAGAGCCTGAACATCGCGACCGCTGCCGCCGTCTGCCTCTACACTTCGGCGCGCCGGCAACCTCGGGGAATCGACTAGGCCGAGAGGGGGCGCCGTGAGCGGCTCGGTCGCACCTGCCGCGCCGGAGAACCCGGCGTGTCGGACCGCTGGCTGCCCGCCCGCCGCGCCGGAAACTGCCGTGGCCCCAGCCCTTATCTCCGAGCTACTGGCCCCGGCAGGCCTGCCGCCGGCCGGTCCCGCGACCAGCGATCCCGGCCCGGCCGGCGTCGTATCCGCAACCCCTGCGAACGCCGGAGACGCCTATCATTTGCTGCCCGACGCGGTCATCGTCTTGGATCCCGCCGGCCTGGTGCTCGGGCTGAACCACGCGGCCGAAAAACTTCTCGGGGCCGACCCGGCCGCGACCATAGGCCAGCCCCTGGCGGAGCTCGCCCCCCTGACCGACGAGACCGGCCGGGATTGGTGGGAGTGCCAATCGTTCGCCCGGGCCACCCGATCGATCCAGCGGGTGCCGGAGCGTGCCCTAACCCTCGGCCCGCAGGGACCGGCGGTGCTGCTCACCGCCCGCTACGTCCGGGAAGAGGGGGCATTGCGCCAGGTGCTGCTGATGCTGCGGGACACCACCGCCAGGGAGCGGATCGAGCGCAATCACGCAGACCTGATCTCCACGGTGGCGCATGAGCTGCGCTCACCACTCACCAGCGTCAAGGGTTTCACCGCCACTATGCTGTCCAAGTGGGATCGCTTCAGCGATGACCAGAAACGCCAGATGCTCGAGTGGATCAACAACGACGCTGACCGCGTCACGCGCCTTCTGGCCGAGCTGCTCGATGTCAGCCGGATCGACGCTGGGCGGCTCGAGTTGCACCGCCAGGTCGTCGACCTGCAGAAGGTCACCGAGCGGGCGTTCGCCGGCCGCATCGCCGGGGGTGAGCCGGCCGAGCGATTTACGCTAGACGTCCAGGGGACACTGCCCGAGATGTGGCTGGACCCCGACAAGATCGAACAGGTGGTCGGAAACTTGATCGAAAACGCGCTTCGGCACGGCGCCGGCACCGTCCGCGTCACCATCATCGCCGAGGCGGAGGGCGCACGCGTCGATATCGAGGATGAAGGCGACGGGGTGCCGGACGACATCGCGGTCCGGGTCTTCTCCAAGTTCTTCCGCGGCAAGGCGCGGCGCGGTGGCACCGGTCTGGGCCTGTACATCGTCAAGGGACTCGTCGAGGCGCACAGCGGCACGGTCGCCGTCGAGCGTGCGCCAGGCGGGGGGGCCCGATTCCGATTTTGGCTGCCCGCCGGTAGCCCCACCTACGCCATCTGATCGCGGCGCACCGGGCCCCGGCGGGCCTCCCCTCCCTGCTCGCCTTCACTCCCGGCCCCTGCACTCCGTAAGGTGATGTCGCCATGTCCGGAGCCCACCCGCCGTATGACCCCGTCCAGGTCGATGCCCTGACCCCCGAATCGCTGAAGGCGGCCGTCGCCGCCGGTGAGCAGGCCTTCACGGCGGCCGGCGCCCTGGACCTGCTGGCAGCCGCGCGCACCGCCCACCTGGGTGATCGGGCCCCGGTCGCGCTTGCCCGCCGGGAGATCGGCGCCCTGCCACCGCATGCCAAGGCAGACGCGGGCAAGCGGGTCAACGAGGCGCTCCGGGTGCTGCGGGAGGCCTACGAGGCGCAGCACGCCCGGCTGCTGGCCAGCCGGGACGCGCAGGTCCTCGCCGCCGAACGGGTCGACGTCACGCTGCCATCCGGCCGCACCCGCGTCGGGGCTCGGCACCCCCTGACATTGGTAAGGGAGCGCGTGGAGGACGTGTTCGTGGCGATGGGGTGGGAGGTGGCTGAAGGACCCGAGGTCGAGCATGAGTGGTTCAACTTCGATGCCCTGAACTTCGGCGGTGATCACCCGGCCCGCGAACTGCAGGACACCCTTTTCGTGGATCCGGTCGAGCGCCACCTGGTGTTGCGCACCCACACCAGCCCGGTCCAGGTGCGCGCTCTGCTCGATCGGGACCTGCCGGTCTATGTCATTTGCCCCGGCCGGGCCTTCCGGGCCGACGCGATCGACGCCACCCACGTGCCGGTATTCGGTCAGGTCGAGGGACTCGCGGTGGACCGGGGGCTGACGATGGCTGACCTGCGCGGGACGCTGGATGCCTTCGCCGTGGCGATGTTCGGCGCCGGGTTGCGCACCAGGATGCGGCCGAACTACTTCCCGTTCACCGAGCCGTCGGCCGAGGTCGACCTGCTGTGCTTCGTCTGCCACGGCGCCTCCGCTGTACCGGGCGGTGAGCCGTGCCGCACCTGCTCGTCGGAGGGGTGGATCGAATGGGGCGGCTGCGGCATGGTGCACCCCACCGTGCTCGCGTCAGCGGGCGTTGATCCGCAGGTGCACTCCGGCTTCGCGTTCGGCATGGGGCTGGAGCGCACCTTGATGTTCCGCAACGGGCTCACCGACCTGCGGGATGTGCTCGACGGGGACGTCCGGTTCTCCCTACCGTTCGGGCTCGGGCTCGCGGGGGGCACCTGATGCTGGTTCCCCTTTCCTGGCTGACGGCGGTCCTACCTTCGCTGACCGCCTCCGGACGCGAGGTCGCCGATGCGTTGCTGCGCGTGGGGCTGGAGGTCGAACGCGTCGAGGTACTCGGCATTGAGCACCTCGCGGTCGGACGCGTCCTATCGTTCGAACCTGAGCCGCAGAAAAACGGTAAGACCATCCGGTGGTGCTCGGTGGACGTCGGCGAAGCCGAACCGCGTGGAATCGTCTGCGGCGCAGCTAACTTCGCAGTCGCTGACCTGGTAGTCGTCGCTCTGCCCGGCGCCCTGCTCCCGGGCGGTTTCGCCATCGGCGCGCGCAAGACCTACGGCCACGTCTCGGACGGCATGATCTGCTCGACCAGGGAGCTGGGCATCGGGGACGACCACGACGGCATCCTCGTGCTGCCGGCCGGAACGCCGGTCGGCGCCGACGCCGCGCAACTGCTCGGGTTGGGCGACGAGGTCCTGGACATCGCGGTCACTCCTGATCGCGGCTACTGCCTGTCGGTGCGCGGGGTCGCCCGCGAGAGCGCCGTAGCGTTGGGACTGCCTTACGCCGACCCCGGCGCGCGGGTGCTGCCCGGCGGGCTGCGCCGCGGCGTGCAGGTGAAGCTGCCCGATCCGGCCCGATCCGACCCGGGCGGCTGCGACCGCTACGTGGCGCTCACCATCGAGGATGTCGACCCGGCGGCCAGCACCCCGACCTGGCTGCGCCGCCGGTTGGAGCGGGCCGGGATGCGGCCGATCTCGCTTGCCGTTGACGTCACCAACTACGTGATGCTGGAGCTGGGCCAACCGTTGCACGCGTTCGATGCCGGCCATCTGGTGGGCGGAATCGAGGTGCGCCGCGCCAGAGCGGGGGAGCGGCTGGTCACGCTGGACGGGGCGGACCGGCTGCTGGACACCGAAGATCTGGTCATCACCGACGACGACGGGCCGATTGCCCTGGCCGGCGTGATGGGTGGGGATCGCACCGAAATATCTGCTGGTACTACCAGGATCCTGCTGGAATCGGCGCACTTCGATCCGTTGACGACGGCGCGCACTGCCCGCCGCCACCGGTTGCCATCGGAGGCCTCCCGACGCTTCGAGCGAGGGGTCGATCCCGCGTTGTGCGTGGCAGCGGCGGCCGCCGCCGCCGCGCTGCTCGCGGACCTCGGCTCGGCGAGCGCCGTTGCGGTCACCGACGTTGATCTGCGCCCGGATCGGCCCGCAATCTCGTTGAACACGGCCTACCCGGGGCAGGTGGGCGGCCGCAGCGTCGCGGCGGAAGCGGTCCGCCGGCGGCTGACCCAGGTCGGCTGCAACGTCACGGGCGATGAGCCGTTCACCGTGATACCGCCGCCGTGGCGGCCGGACCTGGTGGCGTCCATCGACCTGGTCGAGGAGGTCCTGCGGCTCGAGGGTTATGACACGCTTCCGGCGCGGCTGCCCTTGGCCCCGGCCGGCCGCGGCCTGAGCACCGGTCAGCGCCAGCAGCGGGCGGTGTCGCGGGCCCTGGCCGCGGCGGGCTTCGTCGAGGTGTCGACATCCCCGTTCGTCGCCGCCGACCCCCTCGGGCTGCCGAAGGGTGATCCGCGCCGGGACGCGCTCCGGCTGGCCAATCCGCTCTCGGCGCAGGAGTCCTGCCTGCGGACCACGCTGCTGCCCGGGTTGCTGGCCGCCCTGGGACGCAATGTTGCCCGCGGCCAGCACGACGTGGCGCTCTACGAAACCGGGGTCGTGTTCCAGCCCCGGTCGGCCACGCCGACCGCGCCCCCACCGGCCGGAGTCCGGCCGCCATCTGAGGTCCTGGCCGCGCTCGATGCCTCGTTGCCGCGCCAACCCCTGCGGGCCGCCGCGGTGCTGGCCGGGCGGGCCGAACCGGCCGGCTGGTGGGGACCTGGGCGCCTCGTGGAGTGGTTTGACGCGGTCAGCGCGGCGTCGGCGGTCGCTGCCGCGCTGGGCGCCTCCCTGATCGTGCGCAGCGCGGCGCACTCCCCATGGCACCCCGGGCGGTGCGCCGCGCTGCTGTTGGGCGAGCATGTCGTCGGTCACGCGGGGGAGCTGCACCCGGCGCTGTGCGAACGGTGGGAGTTGCCGGCTCGAAGCTGCGCGATGGAGCTGGAGCTGGAGGCGGTGCTGGCCGCCGCGGCCGCGGTGGTCACAGCCGCGAAGCCCGTCGAGCGCTACCCGCCGGGGCTGATCGACGTGGCCGTGCAGGTGGACGCGCGCGTTCCGGCGGCGGCGGTGCAGGAAGCGCTCCGGGCCGGCGCCGGCCCACTGTTGGAGCGGGTGCGGCTGTTCGACCTCTGGACGGGCCACCCGGTGCCCCCCGGGCAACGCTCCCTGGCCTACACGCTCATCTTCCGCGCCTCCGATCGAACCCTTTCCGGCGATGAGGTGAACGCCGCGCGGGACCGTGCCGTGGCGGCCGCCACGAGAGCCACCGGCGCCACGTTGCGGTCCTGACACTTCCCCGCGTTGCATACTGATGCAATGGATCGTATAGTTCTACGCATGGGCACGACGATCGCGCTTGCCGGCGCCAGCGGTTACGCCGGCGGGGAACTGCTGCGCCTGCTCGACGCCCACCCCGAGCTCACCCTCGGCCCGCTGGCAGCCGGGAGCTCGGCCGGCCAGCAGGTCACCTCGGTGCATCCGCAACTAGCCGATCTTGCTGGTCGGAGCTTCGTCGCCGCCGAACCGGCTGTGCTCGCCGAAGCGGACGCCGTGCTGCTAGCCCTGCCGCACGGGCAATCTGCCGCGATCGCCGCGTTGCTTCCCAGCAGCATCACGGTCATCGACCTCGGTGCCGATCATCGGCTGACCGACCCGGCGCAATGGGAGCGCTACTACGGCGGCGCGCATGCCGGCAGCTGGCCATATGGCCTGCCCGAGTTGCCCGGCGCCCGGCCCTCCCTCACCCGCGCCAGCCGCATCGCTGTCCCCGGCTGCCACGCCACCGCCGTGGAACTCGCGCTCGCCCCGCTGCTCGCCGCCGGTCTGATCGCCCCGCAGGACCTCGTCATCACCAGCATCACCGGGACCTCCGGCGCCGGCCGCAGCGCCAACGCTGCCTTCACCTCCGCGCAGGTCATGGGCGAGGTCAGCGCCTACAAGGTCGGCCGACACCAGCACAGCGCCGAAATCGTCCAGCAGCTGTCCGAACTCGCCGGGGCCCCCGTTTCCCTGAGCTTCACCCCGCTGCTGGCGCCCATGACCCGCGGGATCCTGGCGACGTGCACGGCGCGCACCGACGCGACCGAGCCTGCGCTGCGGGCCGCGCTCGAAACGGCCTACGAGAGCGAACCGTTCGTGCATCTGCTCCCGACCGGTAGTTGGCCGCACACCGGCGCCACCCTCGGCGCCAACAGCTGCCAGCTCCAGCTCACTGTCGATGACAGCGCCGGCCGGGTCATCATCACCGCGGCGCTGGACAATCTGGTCAAAGGTGCTGCCGGGCAGGCAATTCAATGCCTCAACCTCGCGCTCGGCCTGGTCGAGACGGCTGGTCTGAGCAGCAACGGCGTCGCCCCATGACCCGCCCGCGGCTCGGTGCCCCATGACCCGCCCGCGGCTCGGTGCCCCATGACCCGCCCGCGGGTCGGTGCCCCATGACCCGCCCGCGGGTCGGTGCCCCATGAGCGTCACCGCGGCCCTGGGCTTTCGGGCCGCCGGCGTCGTCGCCGGGCTCAAACCGAGCGGCCGACCCGATGTCGCGCTGGTCGTGAACGACGGTCCGTCCCGGGCCGCGGCGGGCGTGTTCACCCGCAACCGGGTGGTCGCGGCGGCCGTGCCGTGGACCAGGCAGGTGCTCGCCGACGGCCAGGTGCACGTGGTCGTCCTCAACTCGGGAGGCGCCAACGCCTTCACCGGCCCGCAGGGGTTCCTCGACGTGCACGCCACCGCCGAACGGGTGGCGACCGCCACAGGGGCGTCGGCGGCCGATGTGGCAGTGTGCCAGACCGGGTTGATCGGGGTGCCGCTGGCCATGCCGCTGCTGCTGGCCGGGGTAGACGCCGCAGCCGCCGCGCTGGCTCCGGGCGGCGGCCAGGACGCAGCGGACGCGATCATGACCACCGACTCGGTGCGCAAGCAGGCCGTTGCCGCGGGCGCCGGTTGGAGCGTCGGCGGGATGGCCAAGGGAGCCGGCATGATTGCGCCGGCCCTGGCCACCATGCTGGTCGTGATCACCACCGACGCCGTCGCCGAGGCCGCGGTCCTGGACCGGGTGCTGCGGGCCGCGAGCGCCGTCACCTTCGACCGGGTCGACGTCGACGGCTGCATCAGCACCAACGACACCGTGCTGCTGCTGGCCAGCGGCGCCTCGGGCATCACCGCAGACGAGACCGAGCTGGCGGCCGCAGTCCACAGCGTCTGCGCCCAGCTGGCGGGCCAGATCGTGGCCGACGCGGAAGGGGCCTCCAAGCAGGTCAGGGTCGACGTGATCCACGCCCAAGACGAGGCCGCTGCGCTGCAGGTAGCCCGCGCCGTCGCCCGGAACGCGCTGGTCAAATGCGCCCTCGCCGGCGCCGACCCCAACTGGGGGCGGGTTGCCGCCGCCGTCGGCAGCACCGAGGCGGCCTTCGACCCCGATCATCTGGACATCGCGATGAACGGGGTATGGGTCTGCCGGGACAGCGCGCCCGCCGCGGACCCGGCCACCGCCGACCTCAGCGGCACACAGATCACGATCACCATTGATCTGCGTACCGGGAATGCAAGTGGTTGGGTCTGGACCACGGACCTCACCGAGGCCTACGTCCACGAGAACTCGGCGTACTCGACATGAGCAGGCACGCAGCGGCCGCAGCCAGGGCGCAAACCCTCGTCGAGGCGTTGCCGTGGCTGGAAAGATTTCACGGCACCACCGTCGTGATCAAATACGGTGGGAACGCCATGAGCAGCCCCGAACTGGCGGCCGCCTTCGCGCAGGACGTCATGTTCCTGCGCTACGCGGGGCTGCGCCCGGTGATCGTGCACGGCGGCGGCCCGCAGATCACCGCGCACCTGGACCGGCTGGGGGTGCCCACCGAGTTCGCCGGCGGCCTGCGGGTCACGACTCCGGAGACGATGCAGGTGGTCCGGATGGTGCTGGTAGGCCAAGTCAACCGCGACGTGGTCGGCGCGCTGAACGCGCACGGGCCGTATGCGATCGGCATGTCGGGGGAGGACGCCCACCTGCTCACCGCAAGCAAACGCCTCGCGGTGGTGGACGGGGAACACGTGGATGTGGGCCTGGTTGGCGACGTGCTCGCGGTAAGGCCCGACGCTGTGCTGGCCCTGCTCGCTGCCGGCCAGATCCCGGTGGTCGCGACGGTCGCCCGAGGGGAGGCAGGCGAGATCTTTAACGTCAACGCCGATACCGCGGCGGCGGCGCTGGCCGTGGCCGTGCACGCCGAGAAGCTGATCGTGCTCACCGACGTGGAGGGGCTCTACGCCGAGTGGCCCTCCACCGATGAGGTCATCAGCGCCTTGGACGCCGACGAGTTGGAGAAGTTGCTGCCGGATCTGGCCAGCGGCATGGTGCCGAAGATGGAGGCCTGCCTGCGCGCGGTGCGTGGGGGGGTGCCAGCCGCGCACGTCCTGGACGGCCGGGTCGCGCACGCCTTGCTGCTGGAGATCGTCACCGACCAGGGCGTCGGGACGATGGTGACGCCGTGAGCAGCAACGGTAACCCCGCCTGCACCACCGCGGCCCTGCAGCAACGGTGGGACGCCTCGATGATGGGCACCTACGGCACACCACCGATCAGCCTGGTCCGCGGCGTCGGCGCCGAGGTGTGGGACGCGGAAGGCAAGCGCTACCTGGATCTGCTCGCCGGGATCGCGGTGAACTGCCTTGGGCACGCCCACCCGGCGATAATTGAGGCGGTCACCCGGCAGCTGCAGACCCTCGGCCACACCTCCAACCTGTATGTCACTGAACCAGCCGTCGCGCTTGCCGAGCGGCTGCTCACCCTGCTCGGCGCGGCCGGCCCGGGTCGGGTATTTTTCGCCAACTCTGGCGCCGAGGCAAACGAATGCGCCTTGAAGATCGCCCGGCGGCACGGGGCGGAGCACGGCGGCCGCACCGAGGTCATCGCCACCCACAAGGCCTTCCATGGGCGCACCTTTGGCGCGCTCGCCGTCACCGGGAGCCATGACAAACGCGAGCCGTTCACGCCGCTGCCGGGTCCAGTCCAATTCGCTCCGTACGGCGATGCCGACGCGCTCGCCTGCCTTATCGGCCCGCAAACCGCTGCGGTGATCCTGGAGCCGGTGCTGGGCGAAGCAGGCGTGATCGCCCCGACCGAGGGATACCTCGCTGGCGCCCGGGCAGCCTGCGACGGCGCGGGCGCGCTGCTGATCATCGACGAGGTCCAGGGCGGCATCGGCCGGACCGGACGGTGGTTCGCCCACCAGGCCAGCGGCATCCAACCCGACGTCGTCACACTCGCGAAGGGCCTCGCCGGCGGCCTGCCGATCGGCGCCTGCATTGCGCTCACCGAGGTCGCGGCCGGCGCCCTGCGCCGCGGCCAGCATGGCTCGACATTCGGCGGCAATCCGGTCTGCGCCGCGGCAGCGTTGGCGGTGCTGGACACCATCGACAGCGGGCAGCTGCTCGACCACGTTCGCGCTGTGGGAGACCAACTTCGCACCGACGTCCTGGCGCTGGATCATCCGCTGGTGGAGCGGGTCGACGGGGCCGGCCTCTGGCTTGGGATCGTGCTGACCGAGCCGGCCGCGCCGGCCCTGGAGAGCGCCGCCCGCGAGGCCGGCTTCCTGGTGAATGCGGCTGACCCGAGCCGGCTGCGGCTCGCCCCGCCTTTGGTGTTGACCGGCGCTCAGGCGGCCGAGTTCGTTGCGGCGCTTCCCGGCCTGCTCTCCGAGGCTGCCGCATGAGATTAGACCTCCCATGAGCAGCCCGGCAGGGACGCGGGTTCTGGTCGTGGAGGACGACGCGAATGTGCGCGGTCTGCTGCAGACGCTGCTCGACGCAGAGGGTTACCAGGTGAGCACCGCATCGGACGGACTGGCCGGGTTGATAAAGGCGAGCTCGGCGCGCCCGGGGTTGATGCTGCTGGACCTGATGATGCCTGACCTCGGCGGCGCGCGGGTGCTGGAGGAGCTCCACTCCGACCCACTGCTGTCGGGGGTTCCGGTGATCGTGGTGACCGGAAAGGTGGAGGCGGTACCCGGCCTGCGCCGCAGCCTCGGCGAGCAGAACGTGTTCGTCAAACCGTTCGAGGTGGACGCCCTGCTGGCGCGCGTGGCGACCCTCACCGGCGGCCCGCACCCGGAAGGCGGCATTGCATGACCCGCCACCTGCTGCTCGACAGCGACCTGAGCGCCGCTGAGCAGGCGCACCTGCTGGACCGGGCCAGGGTGTTCAAAACCGAGCGGAACGCGCACCGGCCGCTGGCGGGGCGCAGCGTGGCGCTGGTCTTCGACAAGCCGTCGACCCGGACCAGATTGAGCTTCGAGGTGGGCGTCGCCGAGCTCGGCGCTCACCCGTTGGTGATCGACACCACCAGCACCCAGCTCAGCCGCGGCGAGAGCCTGGCCGACACCGCGCGCGTCCTGTCGCGCTATGTCCACGCCGTCGTGTGGCGCACCTACGCCCACAGCCGTCTGGTGCAGCTCGCCGCGGCCGCGACGATCCCGATCATCAACGGGTTGACCGACAGCTTCCATCCCTGCCAGGCGCTGGCCGATCTGCTCACCGTCTCCGAGCATCGGCCGCTCGCCGGCACGACCCTGACCTACCTGGGTGACGGGAACAACGTCGCCCACTCGCTGCTGCTCGCCGGCGCGCTGGCCGGCATGCACGTGCGGGTGGCCTGTGCACCCGGCTTCCAGCCCGACCCGAAGGTCGTCGGGACCGCGCAGAGGCTGGCCGCCGGCACCGGTGGGAGCGCCCAGGTCACGACCGACCCGATGGCAGCCGCCGACGGCGCTGACGTGCTCTACACCGACGTGTGGACTTCGATGGGGCAGGAGGTAGAAACCGCGCAGCGACTCGCTGCCCTCCGGCCATACGCCCTGGACGCCGGCAAGGTGCAACTCGCCTCCGCCGACGTGCTGGTCATGCATTGCCTGCCCGCGCACCGCGGGGAGGAGATCGCCGCCGGCGTCATCGATGGCCCGCACAGCGTCGTGTTCGATCAGGCGGAGAACCGGCTGCACGTGCAAAAGGCCCTGCTGGCGTTTCTGCTGGAAGGAGCAAGCCCGTGACGGCGACTCGGCTGGCGCCGATGACCAAGGCGGCCCGCCAGGCCCGGATCACCGCTCTGATCGCGGCAAACCAGGTGCGCAGCCAGAGCGAGCTGGCGTGTCTGCTCGCCTTGGTCGGGGTGCACGTCACCCAGGCAACCCTGTCCCGGGACCTGGAAGAACTGGGCGCCAGCAAGGCGCACGGCCGCTACGTGGTGCCCAGCGAGCCCGCCCCCTGGCCAGCGGCTGACTCCGATACCCGCCTCGGCCGGCTGGCCGGGGAACTGCTCCTGAGCGCCGAACCTGCGGCCCACCTGCTGGTCCTGCGGACACCGCCGGGGGGCGCGCACCTGCTGGCCAGCGCCCTGGATCGGGCCGCCCAACCCTGGGTCACCCGCACGGTCGCCGGCACCATTGCCGGCGACGACACGATCCTGCTCATCTGCCGCGACGCCCCCGGCGCCACGGCACTCTCGGCCCGGCTGCTGCAGCTGGCCGAGGGAACGACCTGACCCGCTCCCTCCACGAACGGACCCCGCATGAACGAAGCTACCAAGTGGCGAAGCGAATGCAGATTGGACGTCCCATGAGTAGCCATTCGCGCGTCGTGCTCGCCTATTCCGGCGGCCTCGACACCTCCGTCGCCATCGGCTGGATCGCCGCGGAGACCGGGGCGGAGGTCATCGCCGTCGCGGCGGATGTCGGCCAGGGCGGTGAAGACCTGGACGTGATCCGCCAGCGCGCGTTGGACTGCGGCGCCGTGGAGTCGGTGGTGCTGGACGCCAGGGCGGAGTTCGCTGAGCAGTTCTGCCTGCCGGCACTTGCCGCGAACGCCCTCTACATGGATCGCTACCCGCTGGTGTCGGCCCTGTCCCGGCCACTGATCGTCCGGCACCTGGCCAGGATCGCGCACGAGCTCGGTGCCGACACCGTGGCGCACGGTTGCACCGGAAAGGGCAACGATCAGGTCCGGTTCGAGGTGGGCCTGGCCGCGCTCGCCCCCGACATCGCGGTGATCGCCCCGGTGCGGGACTCGGGGATGACCCGGGACAAGGCGATCGCCTTCGCGGACGAACGCGGCCTACCGATCGACGTCAACAAGCGCTCCCCCTACTCGATCGATCAGAACTTGTGGGGCCGGGCGGTCGAGACCGGCTTCCTCGAGGACCCGTGGAACGCGCCGGTCGAAGATCTGTACAGCTACACCGCCGATCCGTCGGTGACCAGCGAGCCGGATGAGGTGACCATCCGGTTCGACGCGGGCGTTCCGGTGGCGCTGGACGGGCGCAAGCTCGACCCACTCGCGGCGATCAGCGAGCTGAACAGCCGCGCCGGCGCCCAGGGCATCGGCCGGCTGGACATGGTCGAGGACCGCCTCGTCGGGATCAAGAGCCGGGAGGTGTATGAGGCGCCAGCGGCGCTGACCCTCATCGAGGCGCACCGCGAGCTGCAGGCGATGACGGTGGAACGCGACCTGGGCCGGTTCACCCGCACCGTCGCGCAGCGCTGGACCGAGCTGGTCTACGACGGGCTGTGGTTCTCCCCGCTCAAACGCGCCCTTGACGCGTTCCTTGCGGAGGCGAACGGGCCGGTCACCGGGGAGGTGCGCCTGACGTTGCACGGCGGCCGAGCGGTTGTCACCGGCCGGCGCAGCGAGGCGAGCCTGTATGACTTCGGGCTGGCCACCTACGACAGCCAGGACACCTTCGACCAGTCCCTGGCCAGGGGATTCGTGGAGCTGTGGGGCCTGCCCAGCCGAGTCGCGGCCCGGCGCGATCAGCGACTCAGCGACCGCGCGCACGCGGCCGAGCGGCTCGGCCGACCCGGCGGGAGCGGCCGCTGCGCAGCTCCCGAGGGCGCCGGCGTGGCCGGCCCGGTGGCCGGGGCGTGACCCAGCCCGCAGCCCCCGCGACCAGGCTGTGGGGTGGCCGGTTCGCCGGCGGCCCTGCCGAGGCAGTGGCCCGGCTGTCGGTGTCGGTCCACTTCGACTGGCGGCTGGCCCCCTACGACCTGCTGGCGTCCCGGGCGCACGCGCGGGTGCTGCAGCGGGCCGGGTTGCTCGATGAGGCCGAGCTGACCCGCATCCTCGCGGCGCTCGAGGACCTGGAGGCCGCCGCCCGAAGCGGGGCGTTCGTGCCCACCGCCGCCGACGAGGACGTGCACACCGCACTGGAACGCGGACTGCTCGAGCGCCTCGGCGGCCTGGGCGGCAAGCTGCGAGCCGGCCGGTCCCGCAACGATCAGGTCGCCACCGATCTACGCCTCTACCTGCGTGACCACGCCCGCCAGCTCGCCGGCGCGGTTGCCGACCTCGCCGAGGCCCTCGCCGACCAGGGCGAGCGGCACCTGGACACCCCGGCGCCGGGCCTCACCCACCTGCAGCACGCCCAGCCGGTGCTGTTCGCTCACCACCTGCTCGCGCACGTGCACCCGCTGCTGCGCGACGTCGACCGTCTGCGTGACTGGGACCGGCGGGCCGCGATCTGCCCGCTCGGAGCCGGCGCGCTGTCCGGCTCGTCCCTGCCGCTGGATCCGGTGCTCGTCGCCGCCGAACTGGGGTTCCGCGCCTCCGCCGTCAACTCGATGGACGCGGTTTCCGACCGTGACTTCGTTGCGGAGTTCTTGTTCGCCGCCTCCCTGGTCGGAGTGCACCTGTCCCGGCTGGGGGAGGAGGTGGTCCTGTGGGCGACCCGCGAGTTCGGCTGGGTAGACCTCGACGACGCGTACACGACCGGCAGCTCGATCATGCCGCAGAAAAAGAATCCGGACGTGGCCGAGCTCGCTCGCGGCAAGGCCGGCCGGCTGATCGGTCACCTGGCCGGCTTCCTCGCCACCCTCAAGGGCCTGCCCCTGACCTACGACCGAGACCTGCAGGAGGACAAAGAGCCGGTCTTCGACGCCGTCGACACCCTGTTGCTGGTGCTGCCCGCGATGACCGGAATGATCGCGACGATGCGGGTGCGCACCGAACGCCTCGCCGCCAGCGCCCCGGAGGGCTTCGCCCTGGCCACCGACGTCGCCGAATTCCTCGTCCAGCAGGGGGTGGCCTTCCGGGACGCGCACGAAGCCGTCGGGCATCTCGTGGTGTGGTGCCTGGCCAACGACATGGACCTTTCCGGGCCCAGCGACGCGCAGCTCGCCGCCATCTCACCGCACTTGACCGGGCAGGTACGCCGGGTACTCAGCGTGGCCGGCGCGCTCGCGGCGCGCGGAGCGCGCGGGGGCACCGCCAAACCGCGGGTCGTCGAGCAGCTGGCCGAGGTTCGGGACGAGATCAGCGCCGGACGGGTCTTCGCGGCAGGTGGTTGACCTCACCGGCCCGGTCGGGGAGGTCGCCCCCAGGTTGCTCGGCGCCCTGCTCGTGCACGGCGGGGTCACGGTGCGGCTCACCGAGGTCGAGGCATACGACGGGGAGGCGGATCCGGCATCCCACGCAGCCCGCGGCCGCACCCCCCGCACCGAGGTGATGTACGGCCCGGCCGGCCGCCTCTACGTCTACTTCATCTACGGCCGGCACTGGTGCGCGAATGTGGTGACCGGCCCCGAGGGGAGGGCCAGCGCGGTGCTGCTGCGCGCCGGCGAGGTGGTCGGCGGGGTCGAGCTGGCACTCTCTCGCCGCGGCGCGACTGCCGATGGCGCGAGGGGAGTTGCCCGCAGCGATCGGGTCGCGCAGAAGGAGCTGGCCCGCGGCCCGGCGCGGCTGGCCAGCGCCCTGGGACTGACCGGCGCCGAGACCGGACGGGTCGTCGTGCTGCACCCGGCGCCGGCGCTGCTAGCGCATGCGACCGGACCCCGCGTAGGGGTCGGCGCAGGCGCGAACACACCGTGGCGATTCTGGCTACCGGGGGAGCCGACGGTCTCGGCGTTCCGTTCTGGAACCAGGAGCCGACCACGACAAACCGGCTCGACCGGGGCGGGATCCGGGAACCCGCCGAAGCCAGCAGCGCGGAATGGACGAGACAAGGGCGAGATGATGCCGGGGTGACGCCCATTCTTGAGGAGCTTGGCTGGCGGGGCCTGATCGCTCAGAGCACTGACCTAGGCGCCTTACGGCAGGCGATGGACGCCGGGCCGATCACCTTCTACTGCGGCTTGGATCCCACCGCGCCCAGCCTGCACCATGGTCACCTGGTGCAGCTACTCACCATGCGCCGACTGCAGCGGGCCGGGCACCGGCCGCTGGCCCTGGTCGGCGGCTCGACCGGGCTGATCGGTGATCCCAAGCCGACCGCCGAACGCCAACTCCGCAGCAAGGACATCGTGGCGGGGTGGGTGGAGCGCATCAATGCCCAGATCCGGCCCTTTCTGGACTTCTCCGGGGACCACGCCGCCCGGCTGGTCAACAACCTGGATTGGACCCAGCCGCTATCAACGATCGATTTTCTGCGGGACATCGGAAAGCATTTCAGCGTCAGCCGAATGCTCGCCAAGGACGCGGTCAGCGCGCGAATGGATTCCGAGACCGGCATTTCCTACACGGAGTTCTCCTACCAGCTGTTGCAGGCGCTGGATTTCCTGGAATTGTTCCGCCGCTACGGCTGCACCCTGCAAACCGCCGGGAGCGACCAGTGGGGCAACATGACGGCCGGCCTTGACCTGCTCCGCCGCACCGAAGCCGTCACCGCGCATGCCTTCAGTACGCCGCTGCTCACCAAGTCCGACGGCACCAAGTTCGGCAAGAGCGAGGGCGGCACGATCTGGCTAGACCCGGCGATGACCTCGCCCTACGCCTTCTACCAGTTCTGGCTCAACGCCGAAGACGCGCAGGTGGGGATGTACCTCAAGGTGCTCACCGAGCGTTCGGCCGAGGAGGTCGAGGCGTTAGTGGACCAGGCAACGAGCCAGCCTGCCGGCCGTGCCGCGCAGCGCGCGCTGGCGAGGGAACTGACCGCCCTGGTGCACGGCAGCGCGGAATGCGCCCTCGTCGAGGCTGCGGCCGCAGCGCTGTTCGGCCGAGCGGAACTGCTCAGCCTCGACGAGGCCACCTTGGCCGCCGCACTCGCGGAAGCTCCGGGAGTGCAAGTCCGCGCCGGGTCCAACTCCACGCTGGCCGAGCTCCTGGAGGCAAGCGGCCTCGTCGAGAGCCGGTCGGCGGCCCGGCGGGCGGTGGCCGAGGGCGGCGCCTACGTCAACAACCAGCGGGCCAGTGACCCGCTGGCCATCCCCGCCGAGGCGGATTGGCTGCACGGCCGGTACCTCGTCCTACGCCGCGGCAAGCAGCATGTGGCCGGTGTTCGGCGTACCCGCTGAGCCATCGCGCCTGCGGCCCGCACCGCCGCCGGTCAACCGATGGGATCCCCCGGACCGCACCGATTTGACTCCCCGACCGCAGTTCTCTAGATTTTCCCCTCGCACCCGGAGTGCCGGACCTCACGCCGAGGGACGGACCGGGAGCACTCCGGACCTGGTGGAGACACCCGGGTCGGGGCCGGTGAAATTCGTCGGTTTTGTCGCGCGTTGGCAACGGATTTGACCGAGTTGAACCGGACCGGTAAGTTTAGGGAGTTGCCCCGGACCAGGGTTGATAGATCCTGAAGCGGTGCGCGTCCGTACCTTGAGAACTCAACAGCGTGCCGAAAGTCGATGCCATAAACCCCGTCGACGGCAGCGAGCGGCCGGTCATCTGACCGGAGCGCGGCACCGTCGCGGATTTATATATTGGCATGACGGTGGTTTACCAATCACCGTCATCTGCCAGATCGAATGCGGAGGCGATCTCGCCAGACCGTCTCCGTTCTTCAATGAGTCAACCTCACCGGGTTCGCCCGGGTGGTTACATAGACATCAATGGAGAGTTTGATCCTGGCTCAGGACGAACGCTGGCGGCGTGCTTAACACATGCAAGTCGAGCGAGGAGCTTGCTCCTAGCGGCGAACGGGTGAGTAACACGTGGGCAACCTGCCCCTGGCTCTGGGATAACTCCGGGAAACCGGGGCTAATACCGGATACGACTGTCGAGGACATCCTCTGATAGTGGAAAGAATTTCGGCCAGGGATGGGCCCGCGGCCTATCAGCTTGTTGGTGAGGTAATGGCCCACCAAGGCGACGACGGGTAGCCGGCCTGAGAGGGCGACCGGCCACACTGGGACTGAGACACGGCCCAGACTCCTACGGGAGGCAGCAGTGGGGAATATTGCGCAATGGGCGAAAGCCTGACGCAGCGACGCCGCGTGAGGGATGAAGGCCTTCGGGTTGTAAACCTCTTTCAGCAGGGACGAAGCGCAAGTGACGGTACCTGCAGAAGAAGCACCGGCCAACTACGTGCCAGCAGCCGCGGTAATACGTAGGGTGCAAGCGTTGTCCGGAATTATTGGGCGTAAAGAGCTCGTAGGCGGTCTGTCGCGTCGGCTGTGAAAACCTGAGGCTCAACCTCGGGCCTGCAGTCGATACGGGCAGACTAGAGTTCGGTAGGGGAGACTGGAATTCCTGGTGTAGCGGTGGAATGCGCAGATATCAGGAGGAACACCGGTGGCGAAGGCGGGTCTCTGGGCCGAAACTGACGCTGAGGAGCGAAAGCGTGGGTAGCAAACAGGATTAGATACCCTGGTAGTCCACGCCGTAAACGTTGGGCGCTAGGTGTGGGTTCCCTTCCACGGGGTCCGTGCCGCAGCTAACGCATTAAGCGCCCCGCCTGGGGAGTACGGCCGCAAGGCTAAAACTCAAAGGAATTGACGGGGGCCCGCACAAGCGGCGGAGCATGTGGCTTAATTCGATGCAACGCGAAGAACCTTACCAAGGCTTGACATGCAGGGAAATCTCGTAGAAACACGGGGTCCGCAAGGGCTCTGCACAGGTGGTGCATGGTTGTCGTCAGCTCGTGTCGTGAGATGTTGGGTTAAGTCCCGCAACGAGCGCAACCCTCGTTCTATGTTGCCAGCGGGTAATGCCGGGGACTCATAGGATACTGCCGGGGTCAACTCGGAGGAAGGTGGGGATGACGTCAAATCATCATGCCCCTTATGTCTTGGGCTGCACACATGCTACAATGGTCGGTACAAAGGGCTGCTAAGCCGCAAGGTGGAGCGAATCCCAAAAAGCCGGCCTCAGTTCGGATTGGGGTCTGCAACTCGACCCCATGAAGTCGGAGTCGCTAGTAATCGCAGATCAGCAACGCTGCGGTGAATACGTTCCCGGGCCTTGTACACACCGCCCGTCACGTCACGAAAGTCGGTAACACCCGAAGCCAGTGGCCCAACCCGCAAGGGAGGGAGCTGTCGAAGGTGGGATCGGCGATTGGGACGAAGTCGTAACAAGGTAGCCGTACCGGAAGGTGCGGCTGGATCACCTCCTTTCTAAGGAGCACCTGGCAGGTCGCCGCAAGGTGGCCTGCCCAGAGCTACGCCCGGATGTTCAGGCCGGGGTAGTGCTCAATGGGTGGAACATCGACCAGTAGGCCGCACCGACGATGTGCTGTTCCAGTACCGCACCCGCAAGGGAGTGGGAACGCCAGCACGGAGCACGGGCGGCCCAGGCACGCTGTTGGGTCCTGAGGGCGCGGGCAAGCCGCAACCTCGGGTCGCGAGCCGGTCTTTTGACCTGCTCGGGCCAGGACCGCCCTCCGCATCGCCAGCCGGTTTTCGGCTGGGGTGCACCAGGAGGCGGGACCGCCCGCCGCTTGAGAACTGCACAGTGGACGCGAGCATCTTTGTGGCCAAGTTATTAAGGGCACACGGTGGATGCCTTGGCACCAGGAGCCGAAGAAGGACGTAGGAGGCTGCGATAAGCCTCGGGGAGCTGCCAACCTAGCTGTGATCCGAGGATTTCCGAATGGGGAAACCCGGCAGGAGTCATGTCCTGTCACCCACGCCTGAACACATAGGGCGTGCGGAGGGAACGTGGGGAAGTGAAACATCTCATTACCCACAGGAAGAGAAAGCAACCGCGATTCCGTGAGTAGTGGCGAGCGAAAGCGGAAGAGGCTAAACCCGTTACGCGTGATAGCCGGCAGGCGTTGCGTATCGGGGGTCGTGGGATCATTCAGTTTGTTCTGCCGAGCGAACAGAGAGTAAGAAAGTGCGGCACTAGTCGAAGACCATGCGAAAGGGTCGCCACAGCGGGTAAGAGCCCCGTAGACGAAAGTGACCGTGCCTCTCGAGTGACATCCCAAGTAACAGCGAGCCCGTGAAATTCGCTGTGAATCTGGGGGGACCACCCCCTAAGCCTAAATACTCCCTGGTGACCGATAGCGGATAGTACCGTGAGGGAATGGTGAAAAGTACCCCGGTGAGGGGAGTGAAATAGTACCTGAAACCGTGTGTCTACAAGCCGTCGGAGCCTTTCGAGGCGACGGCGTGCCTTTTGAAGAATGAGCCTGCGAGTTTGCGTTATGTGGCGAGGTTAACCCGTCGAGGGGCAGCCGTAGCGAAAGCGAGTCCGAATAGGGCGAGTCAGTCGCATGACCAAGACCCGAAGCTGAGTGATCTACCCATGGCCAGGTTGAAGCGCGGGTAAGACCGCGTGGAGGACCGAACCCACCAGGGTTGAAAACCTGGGGGATGAGCTGTGGGTAGGGGTGAAAGGCCAATCAAACTCAGTGATAGCTGGTTCTCCCCGAAATGCATTTAGGTGCAGCGTCACGTGTTTCTTGCCGGAGGTAGAGCACTGGATGGTCTAAGGGGCCTACAAGCTTACTGAAATCAGCCAAACTCCGAATGCCGGTAAGTGAGAGCGTGGCAGTGAGACTGCGGGCGATAAGGTTCGTGGTCGAGAGGGAAACAGCCCAGACCGCCAGTTAAGGCCCCCAAGCGTGTGCTAAGTGGTAAAGGATGTGGAGTCGCACAGACAACCAGGAGGTTGGCTTAGAAGCAGCCACCCTTGAAAGAGTGCGTAATAGCTCACTGGTCAAGTGATTCCGCGCCGACAATGTAACGGGGCTCAAGTACACCGCCGAAACTGCGGCATTCACCAAATGATTCGGCGACACCTCGGTGTCGTCCAGATCGGTGGATGGGTAGGGGAGCGTCGTGTCGCGAGTGAAGCGGCGGAGTGATCCAGCCGTGGACGCGACACGAGTGAGAATGCAGGCATGAGTAGCGAAAGAGGGGTGAGAAACCCCTCCGCCGAATGACCAAGGGTTCCTGGGGCAGGCTAATCCGCCCAGGGTAAGTCGGGACCTAAGGCGAGGCCGACAGGCGTAGTCGATGGACAACGGGTTGATATTCCCGTACCCGCAACGAACCGCCCATGGCGAATCCGGCTGTGCTAAGCGCCCAAAGCTGACAATCTCTTCGGAGGGAGTTGGTGGAGCGCGCGACCCCGACCGGTAATAGCTAAGCGATGGGGTAACGCAGGAAGGTAGTCCGACCCGGGCTTTGGCTGTCCCGGGCTAAGTGCGTAGGGCGAGGTGTAGGCAAATCCGCACCTCATTAAGCCTGAGACACGATGGCGATCCGATTTCGGAGTAGCGGATGATCCTATGCTGCCAAGAAAAGCCTCTAGCGAGGAGCGTTGCGGCCCGTACCCCAAACCGACTCAGGTGGTCAGGTAGAGAATACCAAGGCGATCGGGTGAACTGTGGTTAAGGAACTCGGCAAAATCCCCCCGTAACTTCGGGAGAAGGGGGGCCGTAGGTGTGTAGGAACTTGCTTCCGAAGCACCATACGGCCGCAGAGACCAGCGAGAAGCGACTGTTTACTAAAAACACAGGTCCATGCGAAGTCGCAAGACGATGTATATGGACTGACGCCTGCCCGGTGCTGGAACGTTAAGGGGACGGGTTAGCCTTTCGGGGCGAAGCTCAGAACTCAAGCGCCAGTAAACGGCGGTGGTAACTATAACCATCCTAAGGTAGCGAAATTCCTTGTCGGGTAAGTTCCGACCTGCACGAATGGCGTAACGACTTCTCGACTGTCTCAACCACAGGCCCGGCGAAATTGCACTACGAGTAAAGATGCTCGTTACGCGCGGCAGGACGGAAAGACCCCGGGACCTTTACTATAACTTGATATTGGTGTTCGGTTCGGCTTGTGTAGGATAGGTGGGAGACTATGAAGCGGGGACGCCAGTTCTCGTGGAGTCAACGTTGAAATACCACTCTGGTCGAATTGGGCTCCTAACTTCGGTCCGTAATCCGGATCAGGGACAGTGTCAGGCGGGTAGTTTAACTGGGGCGGTTGCCTCCCAAAATGTAACGGAGGCGCCCAAAGGTTCCCTCAGCCTGGTTGGTAATCAGGTGTCGAGTGCAAGTGCACAAGGGAGCTTGACTGTGAGACAGACATGTCGAGCAGGAGCGAAAGCTGGGACTAGTGATCCGGCACTGGCTTGTGGAAGCGGTGTCGCTCAACGGATAAAAGGTACCCCGGGGATAACAGGCTGATCTTGCCCAAGAGTCCATATCGACGGCAAGGTTTGGCACCTCGATGTCGGCTCGTCGCATCCTGGGGCTGGAGTAGGTCCCAAGGGTTGGGCTGTTCGCCCATTAAAGCGGTACGCGAGCTGGGTTTAGAACGTCGTGAGACAGTTCGGTCCCTATCCGCCGCGCGCGCAGGAGACTTGAGAAGAGCTGTCCTTAGTACGAGAGGACCGGGACGGACGAACCTCTGGTGTGCCAGTTGTTCTGCCAAGAGCACGGCTGGTTGGCTACGTTCGGAAGGGATAACCGCTGAAAGCATCTAAGCGGGAAGCTCGCTTCGAGATGAGGTCTCCCACAGGGTCAACCTGGTAAGGCCCCCGATAGACCATCGGGTTGATAGGCCGGAAGTGGAAGCGGGGCAACCCGTGCAGCTGACCGGTACTAATAGGCCGAGGGCTTGACCACAAACTGCTTGATCTCTCCGGCTTTGCCGGAAGGCATACGCGTCCACTGTGCAGTTCACGAGTTACGGTCGGTTGACCAAAACTCCATAGAGTTTCGGCGGCCATAGCGAAGGGGAAACGCCCGGTCCCATTCCGAACCCGGAAGCTAAGCCTTTCTGCGCCGATGGTACTGCTCGGGTGACTGGGTGGGAGAGTAGGTCGCCGCCGGACATCATTCATGATGAGGGTCATCCTTCGCCGATGGCCCTCATCATGCGTTCCGGGCCCATGCCGGTCGGCTGTCCCGCACGTTACCGTCCCTCGTCAGGAGGCAGGCCATGGCGAACGAGCCGCCCGCCTCGCGCGGCAGCGGCGGTCGACCCAAGAACCCTCCGCGTGGCGGGAAGGGGCAGCGCAGCGACGCCAGCAACGCCTCCTCGGCGCCTTTACCCCGCCCAACTGGGCGCCGTGAATCTGCCCGCAGGTCGGATTCTGCCGGGCGCCCTACCGGGGCAACCGGTAAGGCGGCGGAGCCTTCTGGGCGCTCTGGCGGTTCGGGAACCCCGCCTACCCGGGTTCCGCGCCCGGCGAGATCACGGGAGACGGGCTCAATTCAGCCGGCCGAACGTGGCGACGCCCGTGACCGCAGATCGGCCGCGTCTCGCAGCGAGGCACCGAGGCCACGTCGCACCAATCCGGGCAGCCGGGCCGGCGCAGGCGCCGTCCCCCACCCCGATCGACGCGAGGAGTCAGCCGGAACCGGGCGGGCCCCCCGAGTGGGCGACTTCGATGCGGCACGGCGCCCGATACTCGCACCTTCGTTGCCGGACGAGGCCACGCTGGCTGTGTTGCATCCCTCCGTTCGCGAAGCGGTGCACAGCCTGGGAGGGCAGATGTCGGCCGTCGTCGGCAGGCACCTCGCGGCTGCTGGGCTGCTGGTGGATGAGGATCCTGAGCTCGCCCTTCTCCACGCCGCGGCCGCCAAGGCCCGCGCCCCCCGCCTGGCGGAAGTACGGGAGGCGGTCGGGATTGCCGCCTATGCCGCTGGGCAGTTCGCCCTCGCCCGCTCAGAGTTGCGAGCTGCTCGCCGGATGACTGACGCGCCGGAGCTGTTACCCCTGCTCGCCGATTGCGAGCGAGCCCTTGGTCACCCAGAACGGGCACTGGAGGTCGCAGCCGACCCGAGCGCCGCCAGGCTCGCCACCGAGGAGCGGATCGAATTGGCAATCGTCATCTCCGGAGCCCGACGCGACCTCGGCGAGCCGGATGCCGCGCTGCATGCGTTGGACCGGCCGGAGCTACATGGACCGATTCGAGACGCCGCCGGGTTGCGGCTGCGTTACGCGTATGCGGAGGCGCTGTTGGCAGCTGGCCGAAGCGATGAGGCCGTCGATTGGTTCACCCAGGTCGCCACGGCCGACGACGATGACGACACCGACGCCTGGGAACGATTGCATGAGCTCCGCGGCCAAAATGGTGGAGCACGAACGTCGCGCTGAAGATCGCGGGTTCTGGCGCGAAGGAGCGTCGCTGGGGCATCGCTGGGGCATCGCTCCGATGCCTTGTCCACAGATCCGCCAGTGAGCGCTCAGCGAGCCACCCCACACCGCGATGCTGGCCTGGCGGCGCGCGAAGACCGCGCGGGGATAGGGGAAGGCAATGCGACGACCGATCAGCTCGGCCAGACCCAGTGTGATCACCGCGACATCGGGGGTCGCAGTGGCGCCAGCCCTGGACCACCACGCTGGGCCAGACGGACCGATCCACTGCAATGAGGTGCTGCTGATCGGCCGGGTGTCGGCCGTCCTTGAACCACGACAGCTGCCCAGCGGCGATGTGCTGGCCTGTTTCAGGCTGGTAGTTGCGCGGCCGGCGGCCGCCCGCGGTCCCGGCGAACATGGGGCGCGCGTCGACGTGCTGGACTGCCAGGCGAGCCGTGCTGGCCTGCGCCGGACGGTGGCCAGGCTGCAGCCAGGCGAGGCCGTCGAGGTCCACGGCGCGCTGCGCCGACGGTTTTTTCAGGCCGGCGGCCGGCCCGCAAGCCGGCACGAGATCGAGATCAGCGCGATGCGCCGGCTTGGCCACCCGGCGGGCCGCCGGGAGGCCGGATCGGGTCAGCCATCCCGTGAAGTGCCCCGCACTGCTGCCGCCGCTCGCGGCTAGCGACTTGGCTGCGGAACCCCAGGCTCAGCATGTTCAGCGAGCCGCCACGGCGTCGCCTTGGTCATGCCAGGCCCGAAACAGCAGCCCCGACCGCGGTTTGGGGACGAACAGCGTCGACTTGCGGGGCATGCGCTCGCCAGCTGCCGCGACAGCGAGCACGTCCGCCGTAGGGGTGGGCGCGAGTAGCAGTGCCACCGCGGGCACACCGCGACGGCGGGCTTCATCGACCGCGGCCAGCACCTCATCGAGATCATGGGCGTAACCGACGTTCGCCTCTGTGTCGTCGACGCCTAGCACGTGCGGAATCAGCCACCGATGCGCGACCGTGACGTCCAGTGCGGCCCAGGCCGGCGAACGGTGGGCGCCGTCCAGAACGGCCGCTGCGATCCGTTGCGGATCTCCCGGCCCGATGAGCACCGCCCGCTGGGAGTCAGCCAGCACGAACACTGGTTCGCTTTTTGATCGGGCAGCATCCAGTTCGGCAAGCCATCCCTCCCGGGGGTTCGGCAATGCCCGGGCGCCAACTGGGGAAGCCCGCGCGACGGCATCGTCGAATGAGATCCCGTACACGATCCGGTGGATGGCTTCGACGCGCGGCCCGTACGTCGAATCCACCAGCAGAGCCAGTCCAAGGTCCCAAGGCCCAGGCCCACGCGCGGCCGCGTGGCAGGCGGCCTGGTGTTGCAAATAGGTGGCGTAGCGATGGTGGCCATCGGCGATTACCGCTCGGCGGGGGAGCAGGTCAGCCGCGACGGCAGCAAGGACCTCGGGGCGGCCCTCGTGCCACAGGCGATGCCGAACGCCCGTGTCGTCGGTGACGTCCAACACCGGCTGCGCCTGCCCGGGCAACTCGCCTACCAACTCGCTGGCCGCGCCACCGCCGTCGTACAGCAAGAAGATCGGTTCAAGGTCGGCTTCGGTAGCCGTCGCCAAAGCCAACCGGTCCGCAACCGGTCCGGCCATGGTGTTTTCATGCGGTAGCACGATGCCGGCATCCGGCCCGGTGAGCCCTACTGCACCCAGCACACCTCGAACGGTGTGACCGGCGGCCTCGGTGATCTCATAGACGTAGAGCGCGTCACTCCGGTCCGGGGTCAGCCAGCCGCGGGCGCGCCATTCCCGCAACGTCGCGGCGGCCGCGGCATACCGGTCCGCGTCGCGGGCCCCGGCCGGCTGCCCAGACCCGGCCGCGGTCGCGTTGTCGCCGGCCCCGTTCGCCCGTGGCAGGATCAGATGAACGACGTTGGCAGGGCTGGCGGCGGCGAGTGTGTCCCACCGCCGATCGTCGATCACGTCGTACGGCGGGGCGGTCACAGCGGCTGCCCCACCGGGAACATCCGGCGCGTATCGCAAGGCACGAAACGGGGCGAGGGTCAGGCCGGCCGGCACAGGGGGCTGGGTTGGCATGCGCCGATGCTAGGGGTGGGCACCGGCTGGGCAGCAGGAGAGCGTTGGGAGGTGCGCATGGCTGAACCGGCTGAACCGGCTGAACCGGGTCGCGCTGGCGACCCAGCGGGCGATGTTTACGACTGGATGCAGCGGGGGTTGGCGCTGCTGGCGGCGGGGCATGCCGCGGCTGCCGCCGAACTGCTCGAGCACGCCCTGCGCGCGGAACCGGAAACTCCGGCCGTTCGCGAGGCCCTCGCCCGGGCCCAGTTCGACGCCGGCAGGTATCCCGCCGCCGGGACGAACTTCACCTGGCTGGTGGAGCGCGACCCGACCGATCATTACGCTCACTACGGCGCCGGGCTGGCGGCCCAGCGGACCCACGACCCAGTCCGCGCAGTGGAGTTGCTGGCGCTGGCCGCCGCGATGCGCCCCGACCTGCAGCACTACCAGCGGGCACTGCGCGCCGCCCGTGCCACCGTCGCCCGGCGGTCGGCCTGACCGCGCCCGGGTACGTGCCGGGGGACGTCGCCGGACTGGCCGGGTGCGAGCGGCCCCCCGCCGAGGTATTCGATGTGGCACTGCTCGATCTCGACGGAGTGATCTACCTCGCCGACGATCCGGTGACGCACGCCGCAGAATCGCTGCAGGCTGCGGCGAAGCTCGGCCAGCGCAGGGCCTACGTCACCAACAACGCGCTGCGCACCCCCACCGAGGTGGCGGCGAAGCTGCACGGTCTTGGGGTGCCGGCAAACGCCGAGGAGATCGTGACGAGCGCGCAGGCCGCGGCTACCATCCTCAGCGACCGGCTGCCACCGGGGGCGCCGGTGCTGGTCACCGGGGGCGCCGGGTTGCTCGAAGCGGTGCGGGCCAGCGGATTCGCGGTGGTTCAAAGCGCCGACGATGCGCCCGCGGCAGTAGTGCTCGGGTACGACCCGGAGCTGAACTACCGTCGATTGGCCGAGGCCTGCCTCGCGATTCGCCGCGGGGCGTTGTTCGTGGCGTGCAACCGGGACGCCACGGTGCCCACGCCGCGGGGACCGCTGCCGGGGATGGGCGCCCTGGCCGCGCTTGTCACGACCGGCTCGGACCAGGAGCCGCTGGTGGCAGGTAAGCCCGAACTCGCCTTGCACGCCGAATCGGTGCGCAGGAGCGCTGCCCACACGCCCCTGGTAGTCGGCGATCGGCTCGACACCGACTGTGCGGGTGCGCGTCGCGCAGGCACCCCATCGTTACTCGTACTGACTGGGGTTACCGACGTCGCGGCCCTATGCGCGGCCCCGCCGGCGCAGCGCCCGGATCTCATCGCCGCCGATCTTCGGGGACTGCTCTTCCCACATCCCACTGCGGCCAAAGGGCGCTGCGGGCAGGCTGTCGCACACCTTGACGGCGCCCGGATCGTGGTCCAGCAGGGCGCCGGGAAAATGGACGGGCTCAGGGCCGCCGTGAGCCTCACTTGGGAGGCGGTCGACCGCGGCCAGCCGGTTCCGCCGATCGACGGCTTGCCGCCTTCCCACGCGTAAAGGCCTCGCCACGGCTATTAAGGGTCGCGGCGAGTTCAGAGCAACGCCCGCAACCGCAACAAATCCAGCGGATTGGCGTCAACCTTCAGTCGCCCGGAAGCCCACGCGACCGCGAAGTTCAACTCGCCCGAGGCGAGGGCCAGCACATCATCGCTGCGGGCACTGAGCCGAATCTGGGCCCGGCCGGCCCGGTCGTCGTTCTTTGCCAACTCGCGCAGCTCGCCGCCTTGCAGGGATCCACTCCATGAGGTGTCAAGGTCGGTCACGAATAGCGAGAGGGTCCGTTCGATGGCGTGCCGACGACGCAGGTCAGGGTCGGCGGTGGCGAGTCTCGCCGCTAAGTCCTGCAAAGCCTGCTCACAGGCGTCGACCGCTGCCATACCGCTCTGCCCCCGGTCGCGCGGGCCACTGCGCCCGTCCCCGCGGGGAGCCTAGCCAAGACCCGCCGGGGCGCCGCGCGGTCCAGGCCAACAACGGACCGAGTCTGGCGGTAGCGTTCGGCGCACAGAACAGCCGGGTCGCGGGCATCCCCACGGCCCTGAACATCAGGGGGCACGATGGTTCGCGACGCGGTGCGAAGTTATCTCGGATTGGCCAGCGGGTTGACCGCTGTCACCCGGCAGCGGGCCGTCGCGGCGGCCCGCGCGCTGGCCAGTAGCGGTGAGGCTACCGCCGAACAGGTGCAGGCCATCGCCGAGGATCTGTTTGAGACCAGCAGGTCCAATCGGGCCGCGGTGACGGGCCTGGTCAGGGTCGAGGTGGAGCGAGCGCTCGCCCGGTTGGGGCTCGCCTCGGCCGACGAGCTCCGAACCCTCACCGCCCGGCTCGCCGCGGCCGAGGCGGCCGTGCGGGCCGCCGCCACGCGCGAGCAGGCAACGGCGCAGCCAACGGGGCCCCCCTCGGCTGCTACCGCGCGCAGCCGGCCTACGCAGGCATCGCCGGCCAGGAAGGCCCCCGCCGGGCGCGCCGCGACCAGGAAGGCCCCCGCCGGGCGCGCCGCGACCACCAAGGCCCCTGCTGCGCGGGCAGCGGCGAGAAAGTCCCCGACCAAGCGGGCAGGTAACACCCGGGCCGCGGCCAACCCGGGCCTGGCCAGCAAGACGGTCACCAAGCGCAGCGCCGCGAAGCGCACCCAGGCGAAGGCCGCGTCGTCCGCAAAAACAACGCCGTCCAGGGCCGCGTCACCGGCCAGAACAACCTCGCCCAGGGCCGCGTCGGCCAAGGCCGCCTCGCCAAGTGGTTCGTCTGCCCAGAACTCGGCCGGCACCTCGGCAGGAGCGTGATCGAGCCACCGCCCGTCGCGGACCAGCCGTTGCCGCTCACGCCCGACGAGCATCCACCGGTCGGTGCGGAGCCTTCCTCAGGCGCGAAGGGGGCGCCCTCGGTCACGGCTGCCGAGCATGCTCGAGTCACCGACGCACTCGGCCGCCTCGAGCGGGCGGCGCGCCTCGCGCTGGCAGATCGGCCGGCCGAACTGGCCGCCGTCCACGCCGACCTGGCGGACGTCCTCGGCGCGGCTCACGGGACGTGAGGGCGCCAGCCGTGGTACGCCACGCCCGTCTCGATGCCGAGCTCGTCCGGCGCGGTCTAGCCCGTAGCCGTGAACAGGCGGCCCAGCTGATCATTGACGGTCGGGTCAGGGTCGCTGGCACCCGCGCCATGAAGGCAGCTACCGGTGTCACACCCGACACGCCCGTGACGGTTCGGCACGCGGCCCAGGCGCCGGATTATGTCTCCCGCGGCGGGCACAAGCTCGCCGGGGCGCTCCGCACCTTCGGCCAGGCCACCGCGCCACTCACCGTCCCCGGGAAGGGCTGCTTGGATGCCGGGGCCAGCACGGGGGGATTTACCGACGTTCTGCTGCGCGCCGGAGCTGCGCGGGTAGCGGCCGTGGACGTCGGGTACGGCCAGCTCGCCTGGGAGCTGCGCCAGGACCCGCGGGTCGCCGTGTGGGAGAGGACGAACGTTCGCGGCCTGGCCCCCGAGGAGATCGGGGGGCAGGCGGCGCTGACCGTGGCGGACCTGTCGTTCATCGGACTTCGGCTGGTGCTTCCCGCGCTGGCCAGGTGCACGGCAGCGGACGGTGATTTGGTGCTGCTGGTCAAACCGCAGTTCGAGGTCGGCCGCGACCAGCTAGGTGACGGCGGCGTGGTCCGGGACCCGCAGTTGCGCACCGGCGCGGTGATCGCCGTGGCGAAGGCCGCCCAGGACCTTCAACTTCTCATGCGGGACGTCGTGGCCTCGACGCTGCCCGGACCGTCGGGCAACGTCGAGTACTTCCTGTGGCTGGCCAGCGCGGCGGGAACAGTCCCCGAGCAGCAGGATGAACAGACCCTGACCGGCGCCGTGGCGCGTGCAGTGCGCGAGGGCCCAGCGTGAGCGAAGCTGCGAAGCGGCGAAGCGAATGCAGATTGGACGCCCGCGTGAACCGTCGCGTGCTGCTGGTGACCCATACCGGCCGGCCGGCCGCCCGCGAACGTGCCGGTTATGTCGCCAAGCGGCTGCTGGCAGCCGGCGTCGAGGTGCATGCCCTCGCGACCGAGTCCGATGAGGCCAACTTGGCCGGCGTCTCCCCGGCCGGCACCGACACTTCGGCGGCCAACGGGATGGAGCTGGTACTGGTCCTGGGCGGCGACGGCACCCTGCTGCGCGGCGCCGAACTGGCCCGCAGCGCCGACATCCCGCTGCTCGGGGTGAACCTCGGCCATGTCGGGTTCCTGGCGGAGGCCGACCCGGCGGACCTCGACGAGACACTGGAACGGGTGCTGGCCGCCGACTACGTGGTGGAAGAACGCATGACCGTGGACGTTGAGGTCGAGCACACCGGACAGATCGTGGAGCGCGGCTGGGCCCTGAACGAAGCGGCGATCTCCAAGACCGACCGGGCCCGCATGCTCGAATGCCTGCTCGCTGTCGATGGGCGACCGGTGTCCCGGTTCGGGTGCGACGGCGTGGTGTGTGCGACGCCCACCGGGTCGACCGCGTACGCCTTCTCCGGCGGTGGCCCCGTCGTCTGGCCCGAGGTGGCCGCCCTGCTGGTGGTCCCGATCAGTGCACATGCGCTGTTCGCCCGCCCGTTGGTCACCTCACCGGAGTCGGAGGTTGTTGTCGAGGTGCTGGCCGGAACCAGCGATGGGGGGGCATTGCTGTGGTGCGACGGCCGCCGGGTCGTGCCCGTCGCGGCGGGGGATCTGGTCCGGGTGCGCCGCGGTGCCCGCCCCGTCCGGCTCGCGCGGTTACACGACCGGCCGTTCACCGACCGGCTGGTGGCCAAGTTCTCCCTGCCAGTGGACGGCTGGCGCGGAGCCGGGGAAGGTGCACATGGCGCTCCCCCCGAGCCGCCCGGGCTCTAGTCTCGCGGCGTGCTCGAGGAGATCCGGCTGTCCGGACTCGGCGTCATCGCCGAGGCCGTCCTCCCGCTGTCCGCCGGACTGACCGTGCTCACCGGTGAGACGGGCGCCGGCAAAACCATGGTGTTGTCGGCGCTTGACCTGCTGCTCGGCGGCCGGGCCGACGCCAGCCTGGTGCGGCCGGGGGCACCCCGGCTGACGGTCGAGGGCCGTTGGCGGCTTCCGGCGAGGCATCGGGCCCTTCAGCGAGCCGAGGCGGCCGGCGCCGAAATAGATGAGGACGGAACGCTGCTCGTGCGTCGTACCGTCGCAGCGGATGGTCGAAGCCGCACCCACCTCGGCGGCGCCAGCGTCCCGGTCAGTGTGCTCGCCGAGGTGGGAGAGGACCTCGTCGCCGTGCACGGGCAGGCCGATCAGCGTTTGCTGGTCAGGGCCGGGGCGCAGCGGGACCTGGTCGACCGCTACGGCGGAGAGGCGCTCTCGATGCTCATCGGGCCTTACCGAGCGGCGTTCGCGCTGCGCCGCACTGCCACGGCCGAGCTCACCGAGCTCACCGCGCAGTCCCGGGAACGCGCCATCGAGGCCGACGGCCTACGCCATGGCCTGAACCGCATCGAGGTCCTCGATCCCCAGCCCGGGGAGGAACAGGCACTGGCGGCCCTGGTAGGCCGGCTAGCGCACACCGACGCACTGGCCGCAGCGGCCGCGACCGCACAGGCAGGGTTGCGAGGAGACGACCGCGATCCGCTGACCGACGGGGCCCAGCAGCTCGCCGCGCAGGCGGCGCGGGCACTCCGCGCGGAAGCCGACCATGATCCGGGGCTGGCTGCCCTCGCCGGCCGGCTCGATGAGGTCTCGGCCCTGCTCGCCGAACTCACGACGGACCTCGGGATCTACGGAACATCACTCGAGACCGAACCGGAGGCGCTGGCCGGCGCGCAGGAGCGGCTGGCGGCTCTCACCGGACTGAGCCGCCGGTACAGCCCGCAGGAGCCCACCGGGGCCGGGCTGCTTGGCTGGGCCGGCGCGGCGGCGACTCGCTTGGCCGCCCTCGAAGACGACGACGGGCGCCGCGCCGCGCTGAGCACGGAACTCGCCGCGCTGGACGAGGAGTTGCACCGGCGGGCCGGTGAGCTCACCACCGCCCGTGGGGCGGTCGCCGATCGGCTCGCCGCCGCCGCCAGCACCGAGCTGGCCGGCCTGGCGATGGCGGGCGCCTCGCTGAGCTCGCGGGTGCAGCCGCAACCGCTGGGCAGCCACGGGGCTGATGACGTCACGCTGCTGCTGCGCGCCCACCGCGGGGCGCCCCTTCGCCCGCTGGGCCGGGGAGCCAGCGGTGGGGAGCTCAGCCGGCTGATGCTGGCGCTGGAGGTGGTGCTGGCCGGCGCCGATCCGGTGCCCACCCTCGTCTTCGATGAGGTCGACGCCGGCGTCGGCGGACAAGCCGCCGCCGAGGTGGGTGCGCGCCTCGCCCGCCTTGCCCGACATCATCAGGTGCTCGTCGTCACGCATCTGCCGCAGGTTGCCGCCTGGGCCGACATGCATGTGCGGGTACGCAAGGAGGGCGACCGTGGCGTGACGGTCAGCGACGTGCAGCAGCTCGCGCCCACCGAACGGATCGAGGAGCTAGCCCGGATGTTGGCTGGCGTCGCCGACAGCAGCGCGGCGCAAGAACACGCCGAGGAGCTACTCGGCCGGGCGGCCACCGCGAAATCAAAGCGATCGTAGCCGTAACCCCCGGCGCGGCGTGGCGGCGTGACGCCGCCCTTCGGCTTTGGCACCTTCACAGGCATGCCTTCCCTGCACCTGGCTGCCCGCTGGCCGGGTACCCGCCCCGCGCCGCCCCGCGCGCAAGGCGTGCACGGCCGAGCCCGGGTGGACCGGCGAACCGCCACCGTCCTGTCCAGGCTGCGCCCCGGCGAGATCGCCGTCCTCGATCACCCGGACCTGGACCGGCGCAGCGCCGAAGACCTGGTGGCCAGGGGTGTCGCCGCCGTCGTCAACGCCAGCGCGTGCGTGACCGGCCGATATCCGGCGCTCGGCGCGCAGGTGCTAGTTGACGCGAACGTGCCCCTGCTGGACAGCTGCGGGGCCCAGGTCCTCACCGCCTGCCGCGATGGCCGCCCGGTCTGCGTCGACGGGGATCTGCTGCTGGCCGGCGAGATGGTCCTCGCCAGGGGGACGGCGCAGACCCTCGACAGCGTGCAGGCCACCCTCACCGCCGCCCGCAGCGGTCTCGCCAGCCAGACCGAGGCATTGACGGCCACTGCGAGCGAACTGCTGCGCCGCCATTCCGGTTCGCTGCTGGAACCGTTGCCGGCGCCAAATCTGGCCACCGACGTGCGGGGGCGGCCCCTGCTCATCGTTCAGCGCGGCCCGCACGACCGGGCCGGTCTTCACTCCCTCCGAGCCTGGATCCGGGAAACGCGTCCCGTCCTGGTTGGGGTGGGGGCCGGTGCCACCGTCTTGCTCCAGGGCGGCCTGCGGCCCGAGGTTCTTCTCGGCAGTGGCTTGGACCTGCCTGCGGCGGCCCTGCGGGTGGCGAGAGACGTCGTCGTACCGGAGCTACCAGACGGGCAGCCAGTCAGGGCGCCCATCGAGACGCCAGGGCGCGTCCATGTGTTGCCCTGCCTGGCCGGCGGGGAGTACGCAGCGCTCGTGCTCGCGGAGGCCCTGAACGCGTCCGCCGTGGTCTGCGTCGGTGCCCGGCAGGGGCTGGTCGACCTGCTTGATCACGGCACCGACTCCGCGGCGGCGACGTTGCTGGGCCGGCTTCGGGCCGGCCACCGCCTGCTCGACGCCCAGGCGGTCGCCGCCCTGCACCGCCGGCGCATCTCGGGCCTCGCGCTGGCCGCGCTGGCTCTCCTCGCGCTGGCCGTGGTGGTGGCGGCACTCACCATGGCCGGGGACACCCGGTTGCTGCTGAACGAGGCGGGATCAGCGGGCCGCGCCGGGCTCAGGGCCGTTCACCTCGGCTGGCATCTGGTGCACCGATGATCGATTTTCGCTACCACCTGGTGAGCATTGTCGCGATCTTCTTGGCGCTGGCCACCGGGGTCGTGGTCGGCGGCGTGGCGCTGGACGCCTCCCGGGTCCACGACCTGCAGCAGCGCGCCGCGAGCATGCAACACGAGCGCGACGGTCTGCGGGCCGAACGGACGCACGATCAACGGCAGGTCAATGCGGACACGACGCTGGTCGCGGCGATCAGCCCGCAGTTGACGACCGGTTCGCTGCGTGGGGTCGGGGTGTCAGTCGTTCTCGCGCCCGGCGCGGGCGACAGCGAACAGGCCGCCGCATGGCGCATCGTGCAGCAGGGTGGCGCCACCCTGGCCTCGACTATCCGACTATCGCCATGGCTCGCCGCCCCGGCCCAGGGGGACCTGGTGGACGGGGTGACCAACCGCGTGGTCCCGCCTGGAACCGCGCTACCTGCCGGCACGGCCAGCACCCGGGCCGCCGTGGTGATCGCCGCTGCGCTGACCGGCCGGCCGGGCGCCGGGCCGAGCGGGGGGAACCTGGACGGGTCCGGGGCCTTGACGGTGCTGCAGGCCTACGCCGAGACCAAGCTGCTGAGCCTTTCCGGGGCGCCCGGCGCTGGCGGCGCTCCGCCGTTCGCGCCCGCCAGCACCGTCCTGCTGGTACTCCCGGCCGCGGCTCCCGATCGGGCCACGCAGGCACTGGACGCCGCACTGGCCCGCGACCTGGCGGGCCGCACGACCGCGACCGTGCTTGCCGCACCCAGCGGCGCCCTGCCCGCCGACCCGCGCGCCTCCCCGGGCGGGCGACTGAGCACCGTCGACGGCATCGAAACACCACAAGGCCAGCTGATCGCGGTGCTCACCCTGGCGGCCGCCGGCCAGGGCCACACCGGCAGCTACGGCGCCTCGACCGGGTCGGTTCCGCCGATGACCGCCCCCGCGCCGGGGTCCCAGCATTGAGCCGCGGTGCCCGTGTCGCAGCACGGGACCCGTCGCCGGTGTTACCGTGAACCCCCGTGGCGAGGCCGATCCCGGCCAGGGCACACCACCCCACGAGCCGCCACGGAAATGAGTATTCGGTGCCCAAGGCGCACATCACCCGGCATGTGTTCGTCACCGGAGGCGTGGCCTCCTCATTGGGCAAGGGACTCACCGCCTCCAGCCTCGGCCGTCTGCTGAAGGCCCGGGGCCTGCGGGTGACCATGCAGAAGTTGGACCCATACCTCAACGTGGATCCGGGGACGATGAACCCGTTCCAACACGGGGAGGTTTTCGTCACCAGGGACGGCGCCGAAACCGACCTCGATATCGGGCACTACGAGCGGTTCCTGGATACCGCGCTCGCCGGGCACGCCAACGTTACCACCGGCCAGGTCTACAGCCAGGTGATCGCCAAGGAGCGGCGCGGTGATTACCTGGGCGACACGGTGCAGGTGATACCCCACATCACCAACGAGATCGTCGCACGTATCCAAAGCATGGCCGGCCCCGACGTCGACGTGGTGATCACCGAAATCGGGGGCACCGTCGGGGACATTGAATCCTTGCCCTTCCTGGAGGCCGCGCGCCAGGTGCGCCACCTGATCGGCCGGGACAGCTGCTTTTACCTGCACGTATCACTGGTGCCCTACCTAGCCCCGTCCGGTGAACTGAAAACCAAACCAACCCAGCATTCGGTGGCCGCGCTGCGCAGCATCGGCATCCAGCCCGATGCGCTGGTCTGTCGATCGGACCGGCCGATCCCTGACGCGCTCAAACGCAAGCTCAGCCTGATGTGCGACGTGGACCGTGAAGCGGTCGTCGCAGCCCCGGACGCACCCTCGATTTACGACATCCCCAAGGTGCTGCACGCCGAAGGGCTAGACGCCTACCTCGTGCGGCGCCTTGGACTTCCGTTTCGTGATGTGGACTGGACCGACTGGAACACCCTTCTGGAGCGGGTGCATCACCCCTCCGGTCACGCGGTGATTGCCCTCGTCGGTAAGTATGTCGACCTGCCCGATGCCTACCTGTCGGTTTCCGAGGCCCTGCGCGCCGGCGGGTTTCATCACGACGCCAGGGTCGAGATCCGGTGGGTCACCTCCGATGACTGCGCCAGCCCCGTTGGCGCGGCGAAGGCCCTGGCGGCGGTAGATGGGGTGCTGATCCCGGGCGGTTTCGGAGTCCGCGGGATCGAAGGGAAGGTGGGTGCGCTGCGTCACTCCCGGGAGAACGGGATCCCGACGCTGGGTATCTGCCTGGGCTTGCAGTGCATGGTCATCGAGGCGGCCCGGCACCTGGCCGGCCTTCCCGATGCGAACTCCGCCGAATTCGAGCCAGACACCCCCGACCCAGTCGTCGCCACGATGGCCGACCAGGTGGGTGTGCTGGCCGGGGACATGGACATGGGCGGCACCATGCGGCTGGGGGACTACCCGGCGGTCCTCACGCGGGGTTCGCTGGCGGCGGCAGCCTACGGGGGCGAGCACGCGATCGAGCGACACAGGCACCGCTATGAGGTCGCGAACGCCTACCGCGAACGCCTCGAGCAGGTGGGTCTGCGATTCTCCGGAACCTCACCGGACGGCCGGCTGGTGGAAATTGCCGAGCTGGCCGGCGAACTGCACCCGTTCTACGTCGGTTCGCAGTTCCATCCGGAGTTCACCAGCCGCCCCACCAAGGCCAATCCGCTGTTCGCCTCGTTCGTGGGCGCCGCCTTGATCGCGAACGGGCAGCGCACCGGGCAGCTGCCGGTAGACCTGCCCGAATTGAGTAGGGCCTGAGCCATTGACCGGTAGCTTTCGGGTGCTACGAAGCCGCCGGGTATTCGCCGGGGGGGTCATCGCCGTCCGAAGCGATGAGGTCAGCATGCCCGGCGGCCATTCGAGCACTCGCGATGTGGTCGAACATCCCGGCGCGGTAGGCATCGTGGCCCTGGACGACCGGGAACGGGTTGCTTTGGTGCACCAGTATCGCCATCCGGTAGGGCGAGGGCTGTGGGAGCTGCCGGCCGGGCTGCTGGACGTCACCGACGAACCGGCGCTGGACGCCGCCGCTCGCGAGTTGCACGAGGAGGCCGGTCTCCTCGCCACGCGCTGGGATGTGCTGGTGGACGCCCTGAGCTCACCGGGCATGACCGACGAGGCGTTTCGCATTTACCTCGCGAGAGACCTTCAGGTTGGTGAGCGCCCCCCGGGCCGGGACGAGGAGGCAGAGCTTGTGCTGGCCTGGGTGCCGCTGCGGGAGGCGGTCCAACGGGTGGTTCACGGCGAGATACGCAACGCGATGGCATGCATCGGCGTGTTGGCGACCGAATGGGCACTGGGCGCCGCGTTCGCTGGGCTTCGGCCGGCCGGGTCCCCGTGGACCGACCGGCCGGGCCGAAGTGAGCGCAGCGAAGTCCCCGGTCCTGCTAGCCGCCCTTGACGACGAAGACGGCGGTGCCCGCGTAGGTGTTGTTCGGTGAACGCACATAACTGATCAGTGCCTGGCCGGTGGCGTTGAGGGCCACGGTTTGGAAATCACCCAGTTCCCGCCCGGTGGTGCATGAGGTCCCGCCGGTGCAGATTCCCTGGGTCTTGACCGGTGTCGGGTCGGCCACCGCAGCGGTGCTGAACGTGTTGCCGCCGTCGGTGGACGCGAGGTAGTTGACATACCAGGGGGCGCCGCTAGGTGTCTGGTCCGGCGTCGGTGCCGCGGTGGCGTTGTGATACACCGACACAGCGATCTTGCCAGCACGGTAATCCACCCAGGGGTAGGTGCTGGTTCCCCCGGAGACGATCACCTTGGGCGCGTTCCAGGTCGCCCCGAAATCGGCACTGGTGGCCAGCTTGACGACGGTGGCACTCCCGGTCTCGGCCGCCCAGACCACCGCGAGCTTGCCATTGCCGCCATCCGCAACGACGGGGAAGGAGAAGTTTGTCGTATCGGAGGAGTCCGGGCCGGGCCGGGTATTGGTGAAGGTCAGGCCGCCGTTGGTGGAACGGTAGAAGCCGACCCCGCCGGTCGAGGTGGCGTAGACACCGCCGACCTTGTCGCCGAGCAAGCCGCCATCCTCGGCGATGATGTTGCCGGGGGGGCAGATGCAGCCGCCTTGGTCCGCGACGGTCGCCCCGAGGTTCTGCTGGGGGTAGGTCAGGCCGCTGTCGAGCGATCGGGAGACGACGATGCCGGACGGGATTTGATGCACCGCGTGATAGACCCGGCCACCGCTGGTTGCCGCTACCCATTGCCGGTCTTGGACGATGACCCCCTGCAGCGGCTGCGCCGTCCAGCTCTGGCCCTTGTCCTTGCTGACAGAGACGGTGCTGTTGGCAAGGTACAAGTCGGTTTCTGACAAGGTGCCATCCGGGGCGACGGCGATGTTGGAATCGCCGCCACCCGGCAGATCCGCCTTCAGACCGGCGGGCAGCTGGTGGAACGAGCCAGCGCCGTCGTCGGAGCGAAACACCAGGCTGGGCGACCCAGGCAGATTCGACAGCAGGCCACCGGGGCCATTGACGTACACGGTGCCGTCGGGGGCCACGTTGATCCCCGGTTCACTGGCGCCGGTGCCGACCAGCACGGGCGCGCCAAAGGTCCCCGCCGCCGCGGCACCGGTACCAGGCACGGTCAGCAGCGCCAGCGCAGTCGCGCCGGACGCCAGAGCGGCAAGCGCGGTGGTTCGCCTGCGTAAGGTCATGAGTCCTCCAGAGAGCTGGGGTATCCGGCCGGTGGGAACGCACCCTCCGTACCAGTCGTGCCCATCGTGAGGGCAGTTACTCCCGCGGATCTGATCCGACCCGCACCAGCACCTTGCCGACGGCGCCAGCCTCGACGGCCTGCTGCGCCGCGGCGGTGTCCTGCAGCGCGAAGGGGTGCAGCCCACCTCCTGTCGGCTTTCAGCGATTTGGCCGGGCGTAAGCGCCCCGCCGATGCGAATTGCTCGCCGCGATGCGCGGTCGCCGCCCGGAGCGCTGCGGTCGCCACCCGGTGCAGGAAAACCCAACGGTCACCACCGCGACGGCAACGACGCCGACCAGAAGGCCACCGGCGATGTCCCCGGGGTAGTGCAGCCCATCGAATACGCGGGCGTAACCGATCAGGAGGGCACCGAGGCCAAGTAGGACCCCCCAGCGCACGCTCCGGAAAATTCCGACAGCGAGGGCAACGGTGAAGGCGGCAGTCGCGTGGTCGCTGGGAAACGACGCCCCAGCCGGGTGCGACACAAGTAGGTGAACGTTCGGGTGCGTGGTGAATGGGCGCTGCTCGGGATGCAGCGCCGCGGCAAGCAGACCCAGTAGATATCCGACGATGAGAGTCACGACCGTCGGGAGGACCATGGCGGTCCATCGGCCCCGGCGGACCTGGCTCACCAAGAGCACCGCAAGGACAGCGAAAGCAAGGAAGATCAAGTACTGAGCAACGTAGATCATTACGTGGTCAAGTAGCGGATGGCCTACTGACATGTTGTTGATGTCCTGTAGCCATTGGTAGTTCACCTTGAGCTCCTTCGCCGTCAATTGACTCCTGCCCAGTTCCCCGCACCGGCCTCAGGTGTGGGGTGAGCTGGCCCTTGATCGCTGCCCAGCTCTTCGGTTCAAGGCGCTCGCGGTGGTGATAAGGGGGACGTGGCTGAAGGCTTGCGGGAAGTTGCCGACCAGGCGCCCTGCGGTCGTGTCGTACTCCTCCGAGAGCAGCCCGAGGTCAGTACGCAGGTCCAGCAGGCGTTCGAAGGTTGCGGTCGCCTCGTCGTGACGACCGAGAAGGGCTTGGGACTCAGCCAGCCAGAAGGTGCACGCGAGAAACGCCCCCTCGCGGCCGGGGAGGCCGTCGCCGGAGGCTTGCGGGTCGTAGCGCAGCAGCAGCCCGCCATCGGTGCGCAGGTCGCGGCTGACGGCGTCGACCGTCCCAGCGACCCGCGGGTCGTCGGCGGGGAGAAAGCCAACGAGACCGATGTTGAGCAGGCTCGCGTCCAGGTACGGGCTGCCGTAGGACTGCGTGAAGGTGTTGCGACCCGGATCGTAGGCGTGGGTGATGACGTCGTCGTGTATTCGGGTGCGTAGGGCGCGCCATGCGTGGAGGGGGGCCGGCAGGCCGAACTGCTCGGCGCCCTGAATGGCCCGGTCGACCGCGACCCAGGCCATCACCTTGCTGTAGGTGTGGTGCCGCGCCGGGCCGCGCATCTCCCACAGGCCACTGTCGGGACGGGACCAGGCTGATTCGAGGAAATCCAACAAGGAGACCTGCAGCGCCCAGGACGGGTCATGCCCGGGGCCGGTCGCGGCACTCACCTGTTGATGGCGCGCGGCCCGGCCGCTGCGGCTATGCGCCGGGGTATCGGCGTGCGCTCCACCCTCGTAGGCCACCGGGAGCCCAGCGATCCGGGCCTGGTGCAACGCGTCGAGGACCTCGCCGTAGACATCGAGTTGCAACTGGTCCACCGCCGCATTGCCGACCCGGACCGGCGCCGCACCCTGGTATCCACCTAGCCAGGGCAGCACCCGCTCGTCGAGACGGCGCTCACCGGCCACGCCGTACATGATCTGCAGATCCGCCGGGTCGCCCGCGACGGCGCGCAGCAGCCATCGGCGCCACGACGCAGCCTCAGCATGGAAGCCTCCCTCCAGGAGGGCCAGCAGCGTGATCGTCGCGTCTCTGAGCCAGCAGTAGCGGTAATCCCAGTTGCGTGGGCCGCCGAGCTGCTCCGGGAGGCTCGTGGTTGGCGCGGCAACGATGCCGCCAGTCGGTTGGTAGGTGAGCCCCTTGAGGACAACGAGGCTGCGCCGGACCGCGTCGTCGTAGGCGCCGCGGTAGGTGCAGGTGCTCATCCAGTGCTCCCACCACGCCTCGGTCTCGTTCTCCGCACGGTCCGCGTCGACCCGAGTCGGCGGCGGCAGGTGCGACTCACACCAGGTGAGCACGAAGGGAACGCGCTGACCGGCCGAGATGGTGAACGTGGACACGGTGCTCATGCCCTCCCCGTGCAGCGGGGCGGGGGTGTCCAGATAGAGCGCGTCGGGGCCGGCGACGAGCGCGAGTCGACCGTCCCCGAGCCGGCGCACCCAGGGCACGACCTTGCCGTCACCAAACCGGATCCGCAATTCCATCCGCATTTCCACCCGGCCGGCGACACACTCGACCAGCCTGACCAGGTCACTGGCCTGTCCCTTCGGTGGCATGAAATCCACCACCCGGACAGCGCCAGAGCTGGTTTCCCAGTCCGACTCCAGCACCAAGGTGTCACCGCGGTAGCGCCAGCGCGAGGAGCACGCGGCACCAGCCGGCGCGAGCAACCACCGACCGGCCTCGGGGCTGTCGAGTAGGGCGGCGAGGCACGCCGAGGAATCGAAGCGTGGCAAACACAGCCAGTCCACCGACCCGTCGCGCCCCACGAGGGCGGCGCCGTGCGCATCCCCGACAAACGCATAATCCTCCAACGGCAGGGCCATCGTCAGACCCTCGCATGTCGGGGCCGCCGCCGCTCGCAGGCCCCCGGGAGCGGGCCATGGGTGGAAGCGGGCTGCACCCCTACACTCGCCGTAGATTGCCGCGACCGGCGCAAACGCTAGGAGTGCATCGTGCGGGTAGGAGTGCCGAGGGAAATCAAGGACAACGAATACCGCGTGGCCATCACGCCGGCGGGGGTTCGGGAGCTGGTGGCGCACGGCCACGAGGTCGCTGTGGAGAAGGACGCCGGCGCGGGCTCCCGCATTACCGATGAGGAATTCACCTCCGCTGGCGCGAGCCTCATCGGCGCGGCCGATGATGTCTGGGCGGAAGCCGAGCTCGTCCTGAAGGTGAAAGAGCCGGTCGCGGCCGAGTACGACCGGCTCAGGGCTCATCCCGGCCAGGTGCTGTTCACCTACCTGCACCTGGCGGCCTCCCGCGCGTGCACCGATGCGCTTATCGCCGCCGGAAACGTCGCAGTGGCCTATGAGACCGTGCAGCTACCCGACCGGTCGTTGCCGTTGCTCGCCCCGATGAGTGAGGTCGCCGGACGGATGGCGCCGCAGGTCGGAGCGCATTGCCTGGAGCGGGGCGCGGGCGGTCGGGGGGTGTTGATGGGCGGCGTTTCCGGCGTGTATGCGGCGAAGGTCGTCGTGCTAGGTGCGGGCGTTTCGGGCATGAACGCCGCCGCCATCGCCCTCGGGATGCAGGCCGAAGTCCTGCTTCTGGACAAGAACATCGACCGGCTCCGGCAGGCGGACCGGATCTACCAGGGGCACCTGCAAACGGTCGCGTCCAATACCTACGAGATCGAACGCGCCTGCCTGGACGCCGACTTAGTCATCGGCGCCGTGCTGGTACCGGGCGCGAAGGCACCCACCCTGGTTCCGGACCATCTCGTGGCCCGCATGAAACCCGGCAGTGTGCTGGTGGATATTTCCGTCGATCAGGGCGGGTGCTTCGAATCGACGCACCCCACGACGCACAGCGCCCCCACCTTCGAGGTGGCCCACTCCCTGTTCTACTGCGTGGCGAACATGCCCGGTGCCGTGCCGCACACCTCGACCTACGCCCTCACGAACGTCACGTTGCCCTACGCCGTCGAGATCGCCGACCGCGGGCTGCCGGCAGCGGTGGCAACCGACCCCGCACTGGCGCTGGGGGTGAACGTCGTGGGGGGACAGGTGGTGTACGCGCCAGTCGCCGACGCACACGGGCTGGCCGCGGCGTCGCTCTCGCAGGTGCTGGCAGCCTGAACGCCGCTGGGCTTCAGCCGCCTGAGGGCCGCCTAAATGACGCTGGGCTTCCGCCACCTGTCGGCGGCCGGACCAGCACCCCGCTGCAGCAGTCGATTCGCGGTTACCTCGATCACCTCGCGGTCGAGCGCGGGTTGGCGGCTAACTCCCTCAGCGCCTATCGGCGCGACCTGCACCGGTACTTGCTGCACCTGCAGGCCCGCGGGATCGGCGAGCTCGCCGCCGCGGCCCCTGGGGACGTCGAGTCGTTCGCCGCAACCCTGCGCGGGGGGGACGATCAGCATGCTCCGCTGGCGGCGGCGAGCGTCGCGCGTGCGGTAGTCGCCGCGCGAGGGCTGCACCGCTTCGCCGCCCGGGAGGGCAACGTGCAGGCCGACGTGTCCAGCGGCGTGCGGCCGCCAACCCCCGAGCGACGCCTGCCCAAGGCGCTGGCGGTCGACGAAGTCGAGGCGTTGCTCGAGGCGGCCGGTTTCGATCAGACGCCGTTGGCCATCCGAGATCGCGCGCTGCTCGAATTGCTCTACGCGACGGGTGCCCGCATCAGCGAGGCGGTGGACCTCAGCGTTGAACAGGGAGCGTCGGCTCGCGGCCGGCCGGAGGGCACCGGAACGGTGCGACTACGGGGCAAGGGAGGCAAGGAACGGCTGGTGCCGGTGGGGCGGGCCGCGCTCGGAGCGCTGGACGCCTACCTGGTCCGGGGGCGCCCGGTCCTGGTCGCCGGTCGCCATGCCCCGACTGCCCTGTTCGTCAACGCCCGGGGTGGACGGCTTTCCCGGCAGAGCGCCTGGGTAGTGCTCCGGACAGCGGCGGACAAGGCCGGCATCCGTCGCGATGTCTCCCCGCACACGCTCCGCCATTCCTTTGCCACGCATCTGCTCGATGGTGGGGCCGACGTGCGCACCGTCCAGGAGCTGCTCGGCCACGCCTCCGTCGCCACCACACAGATTTACACGCTGGTCACCGTGGACCGGTTGCGGGAGGTCTACGCCGCCGCGCATCCACGGGCGCTGCGGGCCTAAAGGCGGCTCGACACCTCCGCGCCCTCGCCCCTAGGGTGCCCCCTGTCGTCATCGCATCATGTCGGCCCAACCTTATGTCGGTCGAGCGCCGTACAGCTAAACAGATTGGTGGTTATGTCGACTTTTGAGCAGGAGGGCATACCGAGCCTCGGGGCAAGCCTTGGCGGGAGCCTCCCGGCGGCCCCCGAGGGGCCGCCCGACTCATTGGGCCCCACTGGACGACCGCGCAAGCACATCCCGCTGCCCGCCCCGGTTGAGGAACACGGCCCGGCGCGGGTGCTGGCGCTGTGCAACCAGAAAGGTGGTGTCGGCAAGACGACCACGACGATCAACCTGGGTGCTGCCCTCGCCGGATTCGGGCGCAAGGTCTTGCTGGTGGACTTCGATCCGCAGGGCGCCCTCTCGGTGGGCCTGGGCATTAGCCCAGGACAACTGGACCGAACCGTCTACACGCTGTTGATGGATCGGACGGTGGGTCTGGATGACATCCTGCTCAAGACGCCCGTCGCCGGGATGGACCTGGTGCCGAGCAACATCGATCTGAGCGCGGCCGAAGTGCAACTGGTCGGTGAAGTGGCACGTGAGCAGACGCTGCTGCGGGCGTTGGCGCCGGCCGTTCCAGATTATGACTTCATTCTGATCGACTGCCAGCCCTCCCTCGGCCTGCTGACCGTCAATGCGTTGACCGCGGCAAATGCGGTGATCATCCCGCTCGAATGCGAGTACTTCGCCCTGCGGGGTGTGGCGCTGCTCATGCAGACCATTGAGAAGGTGCGGGAGAGGTTGAACCCTCAACTGGAAGTTGATGGGGTTTTAGCCACCATGTACGATGCCCGCACCCTGCATAGCCGGGAAGTGCTGGCGCGGGTGGTCGAAGTCTTCGGCGACACCGTGTATCACTCGGTGATCAACCGCACCATCCGATTCCCCGAGACCACAGTGGTGGGACGACCTATCACCGACTACGCCCCCTCGTCGCCGGGAGCCCTGGCGTACCGCTCGCTGGCCCAGGAAGTGCTGGCCCGATGACGCCGCCTGCCCATCGTCGGGCCGCGCTGCCCGGGGCGGACGAGCTGTTCCGGGTCACCGGTGCGGCGGCGGCCGCCGTGCGGTTGGCGGAGCAGGCATCGGGGCCTTCCCCGCATGAGTTCGCCGAGCAGGAAGCGTCCAGCCTGCACGCTGACGCGAACCGTCCCCAGGTGCTATTGGTCACCGACGCCGGATCGTTTTCCCCTGGAGGGCATCAGCCCGACCGGGTCTCCTCGGCTGACTCGCGCCGTCCCGGGCGCCGAAGCGGCGCGGAACGCGGACCATCCGGGCGAGAACGGCACGAGGAAAAGATCACCGTGTACGTCTCGGCTGCAGAACTCGTCGACCTCGAGCGAGCCCGCCTCACCCTCCGGGCTGATCACGGACTGGGGATCGACCGCGGCCGGATCGTGCGGGAGGCCCTCACTGTGGTCCTCGCGGATCTGGAGTCCAAGGGGGAGGAGAGCATCCTGGTACGTCGCTTGCGCGGGCGCTGAGAGGGGGCTCGCGGCGCCCTCAGTAAGCTCCTAGCCGAAGGGACTCCCACCCTTCGGACAGGAGGGCTGTGCTGCGCTATCTCGCGCATCCCACGCAACTGCTCGGCGTGGTGATTGCCGTCGTAGTGGGTCTGCTCGGGCACAATCTTGCCCAGGTCTATGCCGCGCGGGCATTAGGGAATGCCGAACCCATCCGCCAGGGGTACGGGACGCCTAAGCCTCAACGTCACCTCGAAGCGTTAGGGATCGTAGCGGCGCTGTTGGCTTATCACGGCTGGTCGTTTTCGGCGCCCGTTCCGATCGAGGCACGCTTTCGTCGGCAACGACCTAGGGCCACCATCTCCCTGCTCAGCGGACCAGCCTTCTTGCTGCTGCTGACCTTCGGTGCGGTAGTGCTCTTACGCACGCTGAACCAAGGCCGAGTCGGGGAGGGCGCAGCGGCGGCCGCCGTCACCAGCGCCGGACTGCTTATCATGAGCCTGCTTCCGATCCCGCCACTGACCGGTGGCCGCGTGCTGTTCCTTTACGCGCCGACCAGTCCGAGCTGGCAGCGGGCCCGGTATCAGCTGGGTGAAACGCAAACCGGCGCGCTCATCGCGCTGGCCATTCTCCTGCTCCCGGTGGTTTTCCAAGGGCTGCCCGACATCGTCGGCCAGCTCGTTGTGCCGATTCTGCGATCGGTCGGGCGAGCCGTGGGCGTGTCGTTCCCCTAGCGGTGACATCCCCGTGGGTATCCGAGCGAGGCGCCAGGGCGCTGATACCGTGCGGTCATGGCGGTCGAGATGAGTCTCGAGCCGCCAAGGGGGCCGGCGGGGCGGGCGACGCCCTTCGAGGTTCACCTCGCGGTCTTCCAAGGCCCGTTCGAGCTGCTGTTGAGCCTGATAAGCAAGCACCGGCTCGACGTCACCGAGGTGGCGCTTGCGGAGGTAACCGACGAGTTCGTGGCTCACCTGCGCGCGGCCAACTCCTTGGACTTGGAGCAGGCAACGAACTTCCTCGTGGTGGCGGCGACGTTGTTGGACCTGAAGGCGGCGCGCCTGCTACCGAGCGCCCAAGTCGACGACGAGGAGGACCTCGCCCTCCTGGAGGCGCGCGACCTGTTGTTCGCGCGGTTGCTGCAGTACCGCGCCTACAAGCAGGTTGCCCCCTGGCTGAGCGAACGCTTTGCGCAGGAAGCCCGATGGACCCCCCGGGACGTCGGATTCCCGCAAGAGCTGTCGGCCGCCCTGCCGCAGGTAGTTCTGGGAATCGGCGCGGGTGGCCTTGCCGAGATGGCTGCGCGCGTCCTTTCCCCTCGTCCAGCCCAGCTCATCGACGTCGATCATGTCCACGCACCGCGGATCAACCTGCGCGAACACATGGCCGTGTTGAGCGAGCGCCTGACTGCCCTGGGCGTCGCGAGCTTTCGCGCGCTCTGCGCCGACTGCCGCGAGACAATAGAGATTGTGGCCAGATTCCTCGGTGTCCTTGAACTGTTTCGTGAGGGTCGGGTGAGTTTCGACCAGGTGGTGGCCCTGGGCGACCTTCAAGTGCGCTGGCTGTCCTCACCTGGCCAGGAGCCGGGAGCACCCGTGAACGCTCATCAGGGGGAATTCGAGGAGAAGGGTCCGGCATGACCGAACGAGACCAGGTCCTCCCGACCACCGATTGGCCGGCTGAAGCCGACATAACGTCGGAGGACCGGCCGCGAAGCGGCACGTCGGCTCCCCCCAGCGCGAGCGACGGTGCCACAACGCAGGATCTCACTGCCGATAAGGGCGGCATCCTCGCCCCCCGCCTTAATGCTGCGCTGGAGGCGGCCTTACTGATTTCCGATGCGCCCCTGGCCACCGGCGAGCTGGCAAGTGGGCTGCGGCTTCCCCACGACGCAGTTGCGCGAGCCTTGATCGAATTAGCCGCAGAATACGAACGCGACGATCGCGGGTTTCGACTCCGGGAAACCGCGACCGGGTGGCGACTGTTCGCCGCGACCGAGTTCACAGAACTGGTGCACCGGCTGCTCCTTGACGAGCGCCCGGCCAAACTGACTCAGGCAGCCTTGGAAACCCTCGCCGTGGTCGCCTACCGCCAACCGGTGTCCCGGGCTCGGATTGCTGCAGTGCGCGGGGTGAGCGTCGACGCTGTCATCCGCACCCTGCTGCAGCGCGGGCTGGTCCGGGAAGTGAACACCGAACAGGGAACCGGGGCCTTGCTGTTCGGGACCACGACTCTGTTCCTCGAGCGCCTCGGGATCCGGGATCTTTCCGAGCTACCCGACCTCGGTCCCCTCCTTCCGGGTATCTCCGACCCCGACACCTACGAAACGCTCTCCACGTCAGCCTGAGACGGTGCCACCCATGGACGACACGACAACCTCCGAGGACCGAACCGGACGGGGGGAGCGCCTGCAGAAGGTGATGGCGGCGGCTGGAGTCGGTTCGCGCCGGCGCTGCGAACAGCTCATCGAGCAGGGAAGGGTCAGCGTCGACGGGGAGGTGATTCGTCGCCAGGGAGTGCGTATCGACCCTGAATCGGCCGAGCTGCGGGTGGATGGCGATCGGGTGGTAAGTGCCGCCGGACGCAGGTACCTCGCCCTGAACAAGCCGGCGGGAATGGTCAGCACCATGGACGATGAGCTAGGTCGAGCGTCACTCGCGGATGTGCGAACCACCCGAGGGACCCGCCTGTTCCACGTCGGACGCCTGGACGCGGACACCGAGGGATTGTTGTTCCTGACTAACGACGGTGATCTCGCTCATCGCCTGATGCACCCCTCCTTCGAGGTGTCTAAGACCTACCTGGCGGAGGTCAACGGTCCGGTCACGGGCGCGACGCGTCGCCAACTGCGTGAGGGCGTCGTGCTCGATGACGGTCCGGCGAGTGTCGATGCCGTGCGCGTTGTCGACACCGCCCCCGGCCGGGCGCTGCTCGAGATTCGCCTGCACGAGGGGCGCCATCACATCGTGCGCCGGCTGCTGACCCACGTGGGACACCCGGTGCGCCGGCTGGTACGGACGCAAGTCGGTCCGGTCTCCCTCGGCGATCTTCGTTCCGGCCGAACCCGCCCCCTTACCCGCGCCGAGATCGCCACGCTATACAGACTCGTTGATTTATCGACATAATGGCGGCTCGTTCCTTGCCTCGCCCCTCAAGTATTGCGCATATTTATCGATAAAGACATTAGTGGAGTTCCAGATAAGAGCCTATGACCTATCGACATGCGCCTGTATTGGTGTACCGCCATAAGGCTTCATCGGTAGGGTGACCCGGTGCACACGGCCCGCGGCAGGTGAGCGTCCGGGCCCTTCGGGGCGCCATTCAAATCGAGGCTGACGATCGTGACCTCATTTTGCGTGGCGTCCAGCAAATGATCACGGAGTTATTCACCCGCAATTCCGTGGCCACCGACGACGTGATCAGCATCATCTTTACGGCGACTCCCGACCTCCGCGCCGAGTTCCCGGCCTACGCCGCTCGGTTGCTCGGTTTCACCGACGTCCCGCTGCTGTGCGCCACAGAGATCGATGTTCCCGGCGCGATGCCCCGCGTCCTTCGGGTGCTGGCTCATGTCGAGACCGAACAAACCCGCGCGAACATCCACCATGTGTACCTCGGGGGAGCGGCCTCACTGCGCCGGGACCTTCCGTCGTGACCGGGGTGGAAAACCCATCCGCCGGACCTGCGGCCGGCCACAGCATCCATGTGATCGGTGCCGGCTTGATCGGAGTCAGCATCGCTCTCGCCTGGCAGGCCCAAGCCGGGCTCGTCACGGTCGAAGACATCGACCCGGCCCGAGCCCACTCGATTGCCGAGCGTTACGGATGGACGGTTCGAACCGGCGAGATGTCAACAACGGGGGACGGCGCGGAACCCGCACCCGACATCGTGGTCGTCGCGATTCCGCCGGCACGAGGATCCGATGGAGTCTTATTAGCGGCCGCTCATCGATATGTCAGGTCAACGGTGATAGATGTGTCATCGGTGAAGACACACATTCATGCGGAACTAGAGACTTTCAGGCCACAATTGAGCAATATCGTCCTCACCCATCCCCTCGCGGGCAGCACCACTCAGGGACCGGCTAACGCCGACGCTTCGCTGTTCACCGGCCGGGTGTGGCTGCTGATCGCCGACGCAGCCGTGGAGCCGGCGCGGGTCACCCTGGTGGAAGGCTTCGTGCGCCTCCTAGGGGCAGTGCCGATCAGAATCTCCGCTGCCCGGCACGACGCGGCGCTTGCCACCACCAGTCACCTCCCGCAGCTGACTGCTTCGGCGCTGGCCTCCCTGCTGCCGAGCCTCGGAGTCGATGTAGGTCAGCTGGCCGGTCCCGGGCTGGTCGATATGACCCGGCTGGCGGCCAGCCCCACCCCGATGTGGGTGGACATCGCCCTCGCCAACCGCGAGCCCCTCGGTGCTGCCCTGGATCGCCTCATCGAGACCTTGAGCCAGGTGCGCGGTGCTCTGAGCGGCTCCGACCAGGCGTCAGCGATCGCATCGTTGGCCGCGTTGCTCGATGCCGGACGCGATGGCCGATCCCTGCTGGCGGCAAAGCACCCAGGTCTGCGCGGGCGAGGAACTGGCCAGCGCCCCGCGAACGCCGTCGGCGCTGATGTGCCCGTTCAGGGTTACGTGTGGGTGCAGGTGCACCTACGAGACCAACCCGGCCAACTTTCGGCAGTGCTTGCGGCCGCCGCCGAAGCCAATGTGAATGTGGAAGACCTCCGCCTTGAGCACGCCACCCACGCCGCGTCCGGCACCCTGAGTCTTGCCGTTGCCGGTCTGGAAGCGCCGCGACTGTGGGCCGTGCTGGACGCGAACGCCCTCGGTCTCCCGCTCGAATGATCCAAAGCCCGGCCACAACCGAAGCCACCGCCGCCTGCCAGCGCACGAATCGATCTTGGTGGTGCGGATAGGCTGCCCTCGCAGTGACCCACTGCAGTGGTTCGGCTGGTCGACATGGGACGGGCGAGGACCACTCGCACCTGCGACCACCAACCCGGGGAGCTCTAGAAGTGGTTGACCGCGACGGGGCACGATCAGGCGTCCCACCGTCGCCCCTGATGATCGCCATCGACGGCCCAGGGGGGAGCGGCAAGTCCACCGTTTCCCGCGTTCTCGCCGAGCGGCTCGGACTGGGTTTCCTCGACACCGGCGCGACCTATCGCGCAGTCACGCTCGCCGCCCTCCAGCAGGACTTGGCCCTCGAAGACTGCGCTGCGCTGGGGGCACTCGCCCGTGATCTTGCGCACGGCGCGCTGCAGGTTTCCACCGAGGTTACCGATCGCCGCACCCTGCTGAACGGCGCCGACGTCAGCGTGCTTATCCGCGGTCCCCAGGTGACCGCGGCCGTCAGCCAGGTCGCGGCCGTCCCCGCAGTCCGCCAGGCCCTTGTTGCCTGGCAACGTCAGTTGGCCCTTTCGTCGGTGGCCTGCGTCGTGGAGGGACGAGACATCGGCGTCGTGGTGCTGCCCGAGGCGGAGCTGAAGGTATGGCTCACCGCAAGCGTGGACGTTCGAGCCGCTCGGCGAGCCCGGGAGGCGGAACGCGGCGCGATCGATCAGGCAGCGGCACTCGCTCGCCGTGACGCTCTGGATGCCTCTCGTGAGCTGGACCCGATGCGGCCGCCACCCGATGCCGTCATCCTCGACTCCACCGGCCTCACCGTGGCACAGGTAGTCGCTCGCCTCACCGCCCTGCTGCCGACCGCCGTGCGATCGTGACCGCCGTTGGGCACGAACAGCGGCGCGCAATCGGGATCGAGCAGATGCGGGTAGCGACGTACCAACCAGGCTTCCTGCGTGGCATTCAACTCCTCGGGAGACGCGCGGCCCATGCGGTGCTGTCCCTCAGGGTCATCGGCCAAGAGCACGTTCCTGCCGAGGGCGCGATCATCCTGGCCGGGAACCACTCCAGCTTCCTCGACGGACCGCTGGTGGTTCTCGTCAGCCCACGCCCGTTACGGGCCCTGGCAAAGGCTGAGGTCTACCACGGAGTGCTAGGCCGAATCCTGCTGCGCAGCGGCCAAATCCCGGTACACCGCGGACGACCAGACCGGCGCGCCTTGCATAGCGCACTCGACGTGCTTGCCGAGGGCGACGGTCTGGCCATGTTCCCCGAAGGCACTCGCGGGACAGGTCATCTGGACCAGGTGCAACACGGCATCGCGTGGCTGATCTTGCATCGGCCGTGCCCGATAGTCCCGGTTGCCTGCCTGGGTACGGCCCGGGCATTGCCGCCCGGCCATTGGTTGCCGCGGCCCCGCGCCCGGGTGCGCGTCGTGTTCGGTGCACCGTTCACTGTGCACGTCGGCGGCGACCCGCAGGCCCGGTCGACCGTCGCCGCGGCAGCCGAACAAATCCGGCGCAGACTCGCCGAGCACCTGATTGATGCGACCGCCCGGCACGACCCCGAAAACCGGCGATGAACGTTCCAGTCGAAGACGGCCCCGTTCCGGTCGTGGCAGTCGTCGGTCGCCCGAATGTCGGCAAATCCACGCTGGTGAACCGCGTCCTGGGCGCGCGGCTCGCGGTCGTCGAGGACGTCCCTGGCGTCACCCGGGATCGGGTCTTCTACGACGCCAACTGGCGTGGGCGAAGCTTCACCCTCGTCGACACCGGGGGCTGGGAGCCGGACGCGGGCGGCCTGGCGGCCCGGGTCGCCGCCCAGGCTGAGGTGGCTATCGTTACGGCCGACGCCGTGATGCTCGTCGTCGACAGCACCGTCGGAGCGACCGACACGGACGAGGCGGTCGCACGGGTCCTGCGCCGGTCGGGCAAGCCCATCATTCTCGCGGCGAACAAGGTTGATGACGCCCGTGGCGAGTCCGACGCCACCTCGCTGTGGTCGCTCGGCCTCGGTGAGCCGTACCCGATTAGCGCACTGCATGGGAGAGGCAGCGGCGAACTGCTCGACGCAGTACTCGCCGCGTTGCCCGACGCACCACCAGAGCGGCTGGACGCCGAAGGTGGTCCACGCGGAGTCGCCCTTGTCGGGCAACCCAACGTGGGCAAATCGAGCCTGCTGAACCGGCTGCTGGGGGAGGAGCGCGCACTGGTCGATTCCGTCCCCGGGACCACCCGTGACCCGGTCGATTCCCTGGTCACACTAGATGAACAGATTTGGCGTTTTGTCGACACAGCCGGCTTGCGCCGGAGGGTCACCCACGCCACCGGGGTGGAGTACTACTCGAGCCTGCGAACGACCGCGGCCATCGAGCAGGCCGAGGTAGCGCTTGTGCTGGTCGATGCGAGCAGCCCCCTCACCGAGCAGGATCAGCGGGTGATCGCGGCCGCCACGCAAGCGGGTCGAGCCCTCGTCATTGCCTTCAACAAATGGGACCTGGTCGACGAGGACCGTCGCCTGCAACTGGCCAAGGAGTTGGACCGCGACCTTGCCCGGGTCGCCTGGGCCCCCCGCGTCAATGTCTCAGCCCGGACCGGTCGTGCCGTCGACCGCCTCGCGGGTGCGCTGCGGACGGCGCTCGCCGGTTGGGACACGCGGGTCCCCACCGGCAGATTGAACTCGTGGCTGGCCGAGATCGTTGCGGCGACCCCGCCGCCGGTCCGCGGCGGCAAGCAACCGAAAATTCTGTTCGCCACGCAGGCGGCAATCCGGCCACCCCGGTTCGTCCTTTTCACGTCCGGCTTCCTGGAGCAGGGCTACCGGCGTTTTCTCGAGCGGCGGCTGCGCGAAGAGTTCGGCTTCACCGGCAGTCCGATCGAGATCAGCGTCAAGGTCCGCGAGCGCGAGCCACGCCGGCGTTGACTTAACACACGGTGGTAAGGCCCCAGGCGGCCCTGCGCTAGGCTTGCCTGGCAGCGGGATGTGGCGCAGCTTGGTAGCGCACTTGACTGGGGGTCAAGGGGTCGCAGGTTCAAATCCTGTCATCCCGACAGCGAAAGTGCAGGTCAGGACCGGGTAAGCGAACCTAAGCCCGGCCGGCGGTGCCGAGTACAGCAACCGGTACAGCAACGCGGGTCACCAGTCGAGGGCGGCGTCGAGCCGGTCTGCGGCTTCGCGGGCCTGTACCGGCGTGACGTGGCTGTACACGTCGGCCGTGATCGCGTAGGACGAGTGTCCGAGGTGATCGCTCACGACTTTGGTGTGGGTCCCGGCCGCCACCAGGAAACTCGCCACGGAGTGCCTAAGGGTGTGCAGGCTGACGCCGGCGAGGCCGAGCCGGGTAGTGATCACCTGGAAGCGGCGGAGCACGTTCCTCGGCTCCAGTGGCGTACCCACTTCGGTGCTGAACACCAGGTCGGCATCGGTCCAGGCGAGTCCGGCGGTGAGCCGTTCGGCGGCTTGCCGTGTCGGGTGCAGCCGTAACGTGGTTACGGCGAACTGGGGGAGTGGGACTACCCCGAGCCGACCGGAGTGTCTTGGGTGTCCCGATCGTGAGACCGACGAAAGTTCGACCCAAGCTGCCACGCACCCGACGTAGTGCGCCGTCGGGGTCGACGTCAGACCAGCGCAAGGCGAGCGCCTCACCCCGCCGAAGCCCAGTCGCCAACATGAGCCGGAACGATGCTTCCAGTCGGTCACCATCGAAGGCCGCGAGGAGGCGGACATCTTGCGCTCGGCAACCGACAGCGCGTAGAGCGAGCGTCAGATCTGTGGATCGTCGCTCGCCGCAGGCGAAGTGTCCCGGAAGCGGTTGCCGTGCTTATAGCGCATCTGAGTGAGCAGGAGTGAGCACGCGCCGACAAGCCCTAGGGCATAGGGCTTGTGGTCTGGGCGGTCCTGTATGCGGTGGGCGTCGACGTTGCGCACGGCCTGCGCGATGCCCTGGGCGAAGAGCTGTCAGCCCTGCAATTCGCCCTCGGTCTGACCCATCTGGAACTGCCCGGATTTACCGAAGATGGCGACGGCCAAGTCTTCGCCGACCTCGCCCACCGGGCGGCCTGCCCATTTCCTGATCCGGTACTCGGTCAAGATGGCCGCCTGGCTGGCGACCTTGCCCCACGCCTCTGCCTGGACCTCAGGCGCGATGTGCCCCCACCGTTCGGCGTCAACGCCGGACTCGTCGGCCACGGGCACCTCGTCGGCCAGCAGCTCGATCTCAACGATGGCGGCATCGAGGATGCCCTGAACCTCCGGGATGGTCGCGCGGAACGTCGCGGTGAAGGCCGACGTATCCCCGACCGCATACATGGACGGCGTCCATCTGGTGTTGATGAACCGTTCGGTGATGTGGTGGTGCTCGCCCAGCGCCCGCGTCAGAAGTGAACGCACGCGAGACTTCCACGAGTTGAACTCGGCCGAGCCGGTTGAGTGGGACAACGTCGCGGCTTCCGCTCGCACGTCATGCCGTTCGACGGCCTTTTCTGGTTTCACGCTGCCATCGTGCGCCGTTCCGCCGACCATCCGCGGATGGGCGACGAGGCGTCGCGGCACAGCTTCCCCAAACGTCGTCCGGTGATCAACCAAATTCCGTAAGCGGATCCCCAATCGCGACGAACAGGGGGTCCACGCGACTGTCCATGGCCCCAAAGCCGCGCCAGAGAAGCCAAGTCGATGTTCCCGCCGACGTCGTCGATCATTGCTGCGGCTGGTCTGTTGTGCTTGGGGTGGATGGATCGAGCAGTCCGTGGGCGGCGGCGTAGGCGATGGCCTCTCGCCGGTGCCGGGCGCCGGTCTTGGTGAAGACGTTGTTGATGTGGGTCTTGACCGTGGCGGTGGAGATCCCGAGCCTGGTGGCGATGTGGTCGTTGCGTGTCCCTTCGGCCAGCAGCCGTAATACTTCCAGCTCACGGGGGCTGAGGCCGCCGGGTGCGCGGGACGCTGCGCCCTGGGCGTCGGTCAGCAGGGCCGTCTGGGTGCTGGTGGGCAGGAAAGGTCGCCCGGCGTGCACGGCCGTGATCGCGTCGCGGACTTGATCGGCTGTGGCGTCCTTGCCGATCACGCCGCGGGCGCCGGCCCGCAGCGCCGGAAGGACGGTGGCGTCGTCGAGGTATGTGGTCAGGATCAGCACCGCGATGGCCGGATTGTGCCGGTGGATGCGGCGGGTTGCTTCGACTCCGTCCAGATGAGGCATCCGCAGGTCCATCAACACCACATCGGGCTGCATCGCGGCGGCTGCCTGCACCGCCTCCCGCCCGTCGGCCACCGCGGCGAGGATCTGGATGTCGGGTAGCCGCGACAGCAGCAGCGCGAACCCTTCCCTGACCAGCGTCTGATCGTCGGCGATCACCACCCTAATCATTGCGGCGGCCAGGTGACAGCTCCTGACGCACGCCCTGGCAGGGCACCGTTCTCCCTGGCTCGGACGATGTCTGTGCCGGTGGCGGCTGGGGTGGGGGGCAGAGTCAGCTCCAGCTGCCACCCCTGCGGGGTGGGGCCAGCCTGCACGCTGCCGCCAAGCAACGCGGCACGCTCGGCCAGGCCAATCAGCCCGTGGCCACCGCCCGGAGCAGGCGGGCGCGGCGCGACGGCAATCGGGCCGGTGTCGGTCACCCGCAGCCGCATCCCGCCGGGCCCGGTCGCGGTGACGACAACCTCGACGCGGGTGTTGACGGAATGCCGGGCGATATTGGTCAATGCTTCGCGCACCGTGGACAGCAGCGCACCCCAGCGGGCCCCATCAAGGACGATTACACCGGCAGGTACGAGCAGGCGCACCTGCCGCCCGGTGGCCAGCTGCCATGCATCGGTAACCGCATCGAGGGAGGCCAGGTCCTTCGGCCCGCTGTGCAGCACGTCGATGACGTCGCGGGCCTCGACGAGGCTGCGCCGGGCCAGCTCGATTGAGGAGTCCATCCGCTCGCTCGCCGCGCTCAGGTCCCGGTCATCCAGCAGGGCCCGCGCGCTTTGCATCTGCAGCAACAGGCCGGACAGGTGATGAGTCAGGCCGTCGTGCAGATCGCGCGCGATACGCGCGCGTTCATCGGCAGCTGCCGCCCGCTGCTCGGCCAGGTGGGTGTCGCGTTCAACCTTCAACAGGAGCAGTGCCTGCCGCCGCTCCTGCCACAGCCGCCTCAGCAGCGCCACCACCAAGAACACACACGCCACCGAGAGCGGGCTGATCGCGTCCACTGTGGGGTCAGCGGCCAGCTGGGTGGCCAAGAACGCCAACGCCAGGAGCGCGACAGCCCCGCTGATCAATGCCCGCCGCCCCGGCAGCAACGCCACGATCGCGGCCAGCCCGCACCCGGTGATAACCACCCAGCCGCTCACGCCCGCGCTCGTCCTGGGCCGTATGCCACCGGACTGCTCAACGGCGGGTCGGCTGCGAGCGGTCCGATGACCGCCCGAAAAACTCCCGCACCAACTGGCCTCGCGGACGTGACGCTCCGCGCACCGCGCACGCCGGCGGCTGGCGCAACAAGCCCAGCCCGCGCCACAGGCCGAACGCCCACACCGTAGTGATCACGACTCCGGCCAACACGACGTGTGCATGCAGCAGCGCACCGAACGTCGTACCTGCCATCACCGTGGCCAGCAGGCCAAGGGTCAAGGGCAGATGACAGGGACACAGCACAAATGATCCCAGCACCCATGCAAAGCCGCGCCGCCGACGACCGGGCTCGGTGGCCCCTGCAGCGAGATCGGATCTCGCTTCCTCAGCGGCAGTTTCACCTCGTTTCGGAACGACCCGCGTCTGATCACCGCGCGTCGCAGCGGCGCCGGTGTCCACACTCACACCCGCTTCCGGCCGCGCCGCACCAGAACAGCGACGATCACGGCGATCAGGATCGCCGCCGCCACACAGACCGCGATCAGCATTGAAGACGTTCTCACTCCCGTCGGATACAACACGACCAACATCGCAGCCGAGCGGCGTCCGCTGGTATCGGTCATGGTGGGGGAATCGGTGCCGGATTCTCCACCCCCGGGTGGAGGAGAGCGCCAGCGTTGAGGCCGAAGGCGGGACGCCCAGCGAGTTGGAGTGTCGCTCAGCGATTCCCTACCGGCGCTCGGCGGTCGAGGCTTGCGGCCAGCGGATGTCGGTCGGCGAACGACGCTGTCGAGCCTGCCATGGTTCGACAGCCGAGGTAGACCGGCGCGCCTGTGGTGAGACCCTCCCGATGGCCGACATCGTCGTGCCCTCCCAATGCGGCGGCACATCGAACTCGGCCGCCAGCGCGTCCCGGTCGAACGCCCGAAACTGGCGCACGTACAGGCCCAGCGACTGCGCTTGGAAGGACATGTGCGCGACGGCCTGCCCGAGGTCGTAGTTGGAAAACTCCGAGTAATCCCAGTCGGTGTCCTGCACGAAGCGGTGCAAGAGATTGCCGATCAGCACACCGGCTGTCGGCGCCCACACCGCCGAGCTCTTGGTCAGATGCCGTACCAGGCGGCCGTGCTCCGGCTCGCCGCGACGGCCGACGATGAACGCCCAAGGTTGGGAATTCCCGGCCGAGGGCGCCCAGCGCGCTGCCTCCAGCAACGACTCGACCTCGGCGGGGCTTACCCGCGCCGACGGGTCGAACGTCGTCGGGCTCCATCGCGACGCCAGCAGCGGGTGCAGAAGATCGTCGGTTCCTTCGTCCACGGCCTGATCGTGCCAAACACCGATCGTCAGCTGAGCCCAAGACGACCCGTCCGTCGCGGATACCGATCGGCTAACTGAATCGGTCTTGCTAGCCAGGTCCTGCTCGCGGGTTGACTTGAAGCCCGATTCAAGTCGCAGCGTCGAAGAGGCGACGACCACCGCACCGAGCGCCAACATCTGGACCAAGAATCGCGAGTTCGAGGTGCTCGCAGAGTTGTCCGCTGGGCTTCGGGTGTGCGGCCCCTGACCCACGAAACGCCGACCAGGCCCGGTCGGCACGGGCTCGGAATGCGCAACTGCCGATGCGGGGGATGATCGACGGGTGCTGGCCGTCCTGCTCATTCTCGCGACCGCAACCGCGGGCTCGGGCGCGCAGGCCACTAGTGGGTTCGGCCTGAGCCTGCTGCTCTCCCCGGTTCTGCAGCTGTTGGTTCCCGGTCCGGGTTCGATCCGGTTGCTCAATGCGCTGGGGCTGGTGCTGAACGTCGTTGTCTTGGCCCGTACCGGCCGGCACGTGCATCGGGTGGCGGCGCTGCTGATCGCCGTACCTGCCATCGCCGCGACGCTCGCGATCGAACCGCTGCTAGCTGGCGGAAGCCAGAGCACGGTGGCCGTCGTGGCCGCAGCCGCGACGCTGATCGCCGTTGGTCTCACCGCGCTGGGGAGGACTCCCGCCATGCTGACCGGGCCGGCCGGTGCGGTCGGCGCCGGAGTGGTCTGCGGGGCGCTGACGGCGACGAGCGGCATCGGCGGCCCACCGATCGCCGCGCACGTTTCGGGGCGTCCCTGGACGCGGGAGTCGCTCGTCGCGACCGTGCAGGCGGTGTTCCTGCCCGCGAACCTCGCCGCCCTGCTCGCGGGGCATGGGCGGACGGCTCCCCTTGCGGTCGTGGCGGCCGCAGCGGGTTTGGGAGCGGGCTACTTGCTGGCCGCCCGGTACGGCTCTGCGGTGAACCCTCGAGTCATCCGCCTGTTCGTACTATTCAGCGCCGCGGCCGGAGCCATCGCGGTCCTGCTTCGTGAACTCTGAGGCCGCGCTCGCGCGCCACGCGTCACGCTGCGCCTTCCAAGGTCAGCAGGGCCAGCTTGGCCTCGCTTCCGCCGATGTACTGGCCCACAGCCCCATCACTGCGCACGACACGGTGACAGGGCACCACGAGCGGCAACGGGTTGGTTGCGCACGCCGTCCCGACGGCGCGCACCGCCTTCGGGTTCCCGGCGGCCAACGCCAAGGCCGCGTAGCTGGCCGTCGAGCCGTAGGCGATCTCGGCAAGGTGAGCCAGCACGGTGCGCCGGAAGCCGGCGGACAATTGCAGGTCCAGCGGCAGATCGAACACGGTCCGGCGCCGGCCGAAGTACTCCTCGAGCTCGCGGGCCGCCGCGTCAAGTCGGCGCGGGGCGCGCAAAACCCGGGAACTGATCCGGCTGGCCAGCTGCTCCAGTACCTGATCGTGGCCTTCCCGGGCATAGGCGACTCGGACCAGACCCCGTTCGGTGGCGGCGAGCAGCAGTGCCCCCAGGGGAGTGTCGAGGGTGCGGTAGGCAACGTCCAGGATCCCTGCCTCGCCGGCCGCGCTCACCAGGCGGGCCTGCAGCCTGCGCTGTGCCGGCTCGTCATCGCCTGGAAGCTCGGCGAACAGCTCCTCGCTGCTCCCGGGAACGGACGTGGTCATCTGGGCGCCTCTCCTTCTACAGGTGGCACAAGCGGGTGGTTGAGGTATGCCTTTCGGAGTGCGGCGATTCCGTCGGCGGCCGCCCGGCGCGCGGCATCCGCACTGCCGCCGACCACCTCCGCGACCTGCGTGTAGGGCAGGCCGCCGAGGTAGTGGTAGGCGACGGTCTGTCGTTGCTTGCGCGGTAGCGCTTTCAGCGCCGACCACAGATCCGACTCCCAGCCCCCGGGTATGGCGTCCTGGCTCGCCCGCTCCGGCAACTCGCCTGCGGGGATGGCCCGCCGACCCGCGGCGCGGACCTGATCGAGCGCCTTTCGGTGGGCGATAGTGACCAGCCAGGCCTCGACGTTGCTGTTCTCCCGAAGGTTCGGATAGGCGCGCATCGCGGACAGGAACGTCTCCGACCAGGCATCGTCGGCCGCATGAGGTCCAAGGACGGCCCGGCATACGCGCAGCACGGTCGGCCCGTGTCGCTCCACGACCTTCTGGAAGGGTTGTTGGCTCACACTGAGCAAACGCGCCGGCCTCGCGGGACGTGAGGTCACAAACAGCACAATCGCTTGTTACGGGGGCCACCGGCTAGCCTGCGGCCCGCAGCCGGCCCGCAGCCGGCCGGGGGAGGAGCGCTGGTGCCAGGCAGGCGGGGAGCCGGGAGCGTGCAGGAGCCGAGCGAATCGACGCTCACGGTGCCCAACCTGCTCTCCACCCTGCGCCTGGTCGGCGTTCCGCTGTTCGGGTACCTGGTGCTCGGGCCGCATGCCGACGGGGCGGCGCTGGGCATCCTCATCTTCGCCGGGGTGAGCGACTACGCGGACGGGAAGATCGCCCGGGCCTGGCACCAGGTCAGCAAGCTCGGGGCGGTGCTCGACCCGCTCGCAGATCGGCTATACATCGCCAGTACTTTGATCACGCTGGCAATCCGTGGGGTTCTCCCATGGTGGCTGACCGGTGCGCTTTTCGCCCGCGACGCCGTGCTCCTGCTGACAGTGCCCACACTGCGCCGTCGAATCGGTGCCAGCTCGTTGCCGGTGCACTTTCTGGGGAAGGCCGCGACCTTCAACCTGCTGTACGCGTTTCCCTTCCTGTTGCTCGGCGCCGGCCACGGCGCCCTGGCAACGGTGGGCCGCCCGGTAGGTTGGGCGTTCGGGGTATGGGGAAGCGTCCTGTACTGGTGGGCGGCCGGGCTTTATCTCGACCAGGTTCGTCGACTACCGGCGGATCCTGACCGCGCGGGGAACCCAGCCCTCGCGCGATCGGGCCGGAAGGGGGTGGCTCGGTGAGGGCCGTGGTGATGGCGGGGGGCGAGGGCACCCGTTTGCGCCCGATGACCGCCAACCAGCCCAAGCCACTCCTGCCGGTCGTCAACAAGCCGATTATGGAGCACGTCCTGCGGCTGCTGCTTCGACATGGCATCACCGAAACCGTGGTCACCGTGCAGTTCCTTGCCGCGCTGGTCCGCAACTACTTCGGCGACGGCGAGGAACTCGGCATGCAGTTGTCCTATGCCACCGAGGAGACCCCCCTCGGAACGGCCGGCAGCGTGAAGAACGCCGAGGAGGCACTGCGGTATGAGCCCTTCCTGGTCATCAGCGGAGACGCCCTCACCGACATCGATCTCACCGATCTGATCCGGTTTCATCGGGAGAAGGGGGCGATGGTCACCGTCGCCCTGAAATCGGTGCCGGACCCGTTGGAGTTCGGCATCGTCATCACCGCCGAGGACGGGCGAATCGAGCGCTTCCTGGAAAAGCCCACCTGGGGGCAGGTCTTCTCCGACACCGTGAACACCGGGATCTACGTCATGCAACCGGAGGTCCTAGCGCACGTCGCGGCGGCCGAGCAGGTGGACTGGAGCCATGACGTGTTCCCGCGCCTTCTCGAGGCGGGCGAGAAGCTCTACGGGTACGTCGCCGACGGCTACTGGGAGGATGTCGGCAACTACGAGAGCTATCTGCGGGCGCAGGCGGATGTTCTCAACCGTCAACTGGACGTTGAGATTGATGGATTCGAAGTGTCACCGGGAGTCTGGCTGTCCGAAGGAGCGGAGGTCGACCCGGACGCGATCATCAAGGGACCGGTTCTGGTCGGCGGTTACGCCAAGGTCGAGGCCGGGGCCGAGCTGCGCGAGTTCACGGTGCTGGGCAACAACGTGGTCGTGAAGGAAGGCGCGTTCCTGCATCGCGCCGTCGTCCACGACAATGTTTTTGTCGGGGCGCAGGCGACGCTGCGCGGCTGCGTGATCGGCAAGAACACCGACGTGATGCGCGGGGCCCGGGTGGAGGAGGGCGCCATCGTCGGCGACGAATGCGTTGTCGAGGAGGAAGCTTTTCTCAACCATGGCGTGAAGGTGTACCCGTTCAAGACCATCGAGGCCGGGGCGGTCGTCAACACCAGCGTCATCTGGGAGTCTCGTGGCCAGCGTGCCCTGTTCGGCCCGCGCGGCATTTCCGGCATGGTCAATGTCGAAATCACCCCTGAGCATGTGGTCCGGCTGGCCAGCGCCTACGCCACGACGCTGCGTAAGGGTGCCACCGTCGTCACCTCGCGGGACGTCTCTCGGGCGGCGCGCGCGCTGAAGCGAGCAGTGATTTCCGCCCTCACCGCCAGCGCGATCAACGTGCGGGACCTCGAAGTCGCCCCCACCCCCGTCACCCGCTTCGAGACGGCAACGAGCGACGCGGAAGGCGGTGTCATGCTTCGGACCACGCCGGGGGACCCACAAAGCATCGACATCGTGTTTCTTGATTCGGATGGTGCCGACCTCTCACCTGCAGCCCAGCGAAAACTGGAGCGGGTCTTTAGCCGGCAGGAGTTCCGGCGTGCCTTCCCGGGCGAGATCGCCGAACTCACCTTCCCGGCGCGGGTGGTGGACACCTACACCCAAGAACTCATGGCGAGCGTCAACGTGACGGGTGTCCGGGATGCAGATCTGCGAGTAGTCCTCGACACCACCGGGGGAGCGGCCACGCTTGTGCTTCCCTCGCTGCTGGGCCGGTTGGGGGTCGACGTGCTGACCGTCAACGGGCGCCTGGATGAGACCAATCCCACCGAGACGCTGAGCGCCCACATGCGGGATCTGGAGCGGCTCGGGGAACTCGTGTCCAGCTCGCGTGCCGCGTTCGGCGTCAAGTTCGACCACGTGGGGGAGCGGTTGGCCCTGGTCGACGAGACCGGCGCGCTGATCGAGGACAATCGGGCCTTGCTGGTCCTGCTGGACCTCGTCGCCGCCGAAAGGCGCTCGGGGCGAATCGCGCTTCCGGTGACCACGACACGGGTCGCAGAGGACGTCACGCGATTTCACGGCACCGAAATCAGCTGGGCCTCCCAATCGCCGGACGAACTGTCGCGTGCCAGCAGGGGACCGGGGGTGGTGTTCGCCGGCGACGGGCGCGGTGGGTTCATCGTCCCGGAGTTTTCCGCCAGCTTCGATGGCATTGCCGCCTTCGTGCGGCTGCTGGGATTGGTCGCCAGGACCAAACTGACCCTTTCCCAGATCGACGCCCGCATCCCGGAGTCGTCGGTGTTGCGTCGAGCCGTTCCCACGCCCTGGGCGGCCAAGGGCATGGTCATGCGCTCGGTCGTTGAGGCGGCGGGGGATCGGCCGCTGGACACGACCGATGGGGTTCGGGTGGTGGAAGACGACGGCGCCTGGGTGCTGGTGCTGCCCGATCCAGCGGAGGCAGTCACCCACCTGTGGGCCGAGGGTGGCCGCCGACAGGGCGCGGCTGCTGTGCTCGAACGGTGGGCCTCTGTCGTGGAGGCAGCGGGGCGCTAATGGCAAACATGGGCCGGGCTGACGCGGCTGACGGCCCCAGCTGACTGCGCCCTGACGACCCGCACGTGCTGCACCCCGGCGATCGTGCCGACCGGTGAATCGGGCGCGCGATGATGGGCGCGTGCGCGCAACCCGACCATTGTCGTATCAACGAAGCACTTTGTCGACTTCGCTTTTCAACGACTTATGGGCAGATGCGCTGGACCCGGGCTACGCGCTCGCCGCCGCGGGGCGGGCGGGCGGTCGGGCCGGCGATCGACCCGAGCCAGAACACGAGGCGCAGCGTCGATCCCTGCTGCGGGGGCGGGTCGACGCGGCGGCGCTGCGCACGACGGTAGCCGTGAGCCTGGTCGGGGTGGTGCTGGGGATCGGCATCCGCCAGATCCACGCGAGCGGCCCGGCGGGACGGCAGGGCAGGACTGCGCTCGCGGGGCAAGTGACCCAACGGCAACGGGAGGTACAGGTGCTGGCCGCTGCCGCCATCCGGTTACGCCAGGAGGTGGCTACCGCCCGCACCGAGCGCCTTGCCCTCAGCGCGGACGGCAACGCCGTGAAGCAGCAGCTGAAAAGCGTCGAGGGGGCCGCGGCCGCGGCCGCGGTGAGCGGCCCGGGAGTCACCGTCACCTTGACCGACGCCGCGCCGCCAGCTGCCGAAGGGAACCGCCTCACGGATCGGGATCTGCAATCGGTCGTGAACGCGCTCTGGGGCGCTGGCGCTGAGGCCATCTCGGTCGGCGGCCACCGACTGGGACCGCAGACCGCGATACGCACCGCCGGCCAGGCTGTCCTCGTGGATTTTGGGCCGATTGCCTCCCCGTATGCAGTAGAGGTGATCGGCGAGGCGAACATGCTGAGCGCCGGGCTCGCGGACAGCGCCGCAGGCCGGCGATTGCGTACCCTTCATGCGGTGTACGGGATTGGGTTCAAGGTGGCGCCAACCCCGCTGTTAGCCCTGGTTATTCAGGTCTTTGCCGGTAGTGATCGTCGTGGGGGGTGTTGATCTTGGTCGGGCTGTGCCGGGTGGGGGGCGTGTGTGTTCGCCCGGCCTGGTAGTCGGGGTGTCCGTGTTCGCT